>Ga0194128_10000733_pt1 | contig 58795 bp, 61 predicted proteins | sample TA2KigCa65mmetaG_FD_148650 | JGI IMG/M metagenome (GOLD analysis project Ga0194128, IMG submission 148650) | Freshwater microbial communities from Lake Tanganyika, Tanzania - TA2015037 Kigoma Deep Cast 65m | ecosystem: Environmental > Aquatic > Freshwater > Lake | place: Tanzania: Lake...
ATCCCCGGACGGCGTCGACGGCGGCTGCGACGGCGCCGCAGCCGAGGGCGGCGGCGTGGAGGGCGGCGGCTCCGGCCGCAGGCTCTCGTTGGTGTAGCGCTTGCCCGGCGCCTGGATGGCCTTGCGCCGCTCTTCCTCCTGCCGTGCGACCTCGGCGAGCGACTGCGCCGAGACAGGCACCGCCGCGGCCAGGATCAGCAGCGCGACCGCCGCGTCCGAGAACCCCTTCATGTGCAAATTGTCCGACCCAGGTCTGCGGGCGTCAAGCGGCCCAGCTCTGCAGGCTCTGCCTGCGCGCCACGCATCGATGGGCGCATCGGCGCTCAGACCGCACCAGTGATCGTGTTTCGGCGCCCGACCTCCGCCGCGATAGGCGCGTCGGCGCTCGGCCGAGGGATTGCCCACCGACGCGGGACGCCGCTACCGCTACTGCAGCTCCTCCCAGGCGCGCACCTGGAGGCTCGGCCGCTCCTCCGGGGCGAGCGGACGCGCGAGGGCGACGAGGAGCGTCCGCTGGCCTCCGGTCGTGCCAAATGCGCGCGCCGCGAGGTACAGCTCGCGAACGGGACGCTCCTCCCCCTCGGCCTCGTCCGCCGCGCGCGGCGCCACCCAGACACAGACGTACAGCGGCGGCGGAGCCGCGTCGGCCGGCACCAGCCAGTCGAAGCGGCCGTAGGCATACAGCCGCGCGGCTCCATCGGGCGGGACCGCGCGTGCGGCCAGGAGCGCCTCGACCTCGGCGCTCGCGCGCGTGAGATCGACGATCGCGGTACCCGCGTCGCGGATGCCCTCCGGCGGGCCGTCGGTAAAGGCCGACCACTCGGCGCCGGTCAACACCGCGTCCCAGTCGGCGCGAGCGGCAAGATCGCGAATCGCGAACTCGACGGCCGCGTCGGCGGCGTAGAACACCTCGACGCTCCGGCGGTGGGCCGCCGCCACCGCCGTCTCCATCATCGTCCCGACGACCAGGACCGTACCGAGTCCCGTGAGGAGCGTCAACGCCATCGTGGTCATCACCAGCGCCATCGCGTCACTCGCCGGCGGCCGCGTTCCGCAGCGCGACGTCGGACTGCAGCTCGTAGGCCGGCCGATCGCGGGCTGCTTCGACGCGCAGCCGGACGCGCACGCGACGGACACGCAGCAGATCCGCATCGAACATCCCGACGTCCGGCTCGCTCGTGAGCCAGGGGCCATCCTGCAGCGCGGCCGGATCCGTGGGTGTGCCACCCTCGTCGAAATAGGTCAGCTCGAAGGCGACCACGCGATCGACGACCGGCAGGTCGGTCTCGAGCCCGTCGTAGCGCATCAGCTGCGGGGTACTGGTCGCGCGGTCCGTGCGCAGGTAGTAGCTCCGCGACACCGGCTCTCCGTCGCGTGAATCGACGTAGATGGCGCTGATGACGCCCGCGCGATAGAACACGCCCGCGTCGGGATCGCTGTCGAGCCGGCCAATGCGGTACGGCATTACGGCAGGCGGGGCACCCGCCGGGAGGCCCGCGCCCGCCAGCCGCAGATCCGCTGTGACGGCCTCGATCGCGACGCGCAGCCGCTGGTGGGCGTCGGAGGTCTCCAGCTGCGCCTCGAAGGCGCGGCGCGCTGGAACGACCAGACCGACGAGCGCACTCGACACCAGCAGCATGAGGAGCATCGCAATCAGCAGCTCGACCATCGTGAAGCCGCCTCCGCGCTCCACGCGCCGGCGCCCGGGCCTTGCCGACCTCATTCACCCCTCCGCGTGCGGATGGTCGTCAGACCGACGCCCCGATCCGCGAGGCCGCGACGCCACACCCGGACGCTGATCACCACCGTGTCGGCGGGCTGGGCCGGCAGCGGCGCCACATCCCAGCGCCGCGCGTAGACCGCGCCGGCAGGTCCGGACAGGCCAGCGCCGCCTCCGTCGAGGTATTCGAGCGCGCCGCCCGGCGCCGGAAACGGCGCCGCGCGCAGCTCCTCCATCTTCTGGGCGGCGAGCACCGTGGCGTAGGTGACGTCGCGCGCCTCGACGTTGGCCCGCGTGGCGACGACAAACAGCGGCAGGACTGCCGCGATCCCAGCGATCAGGATGCCGGTGGCCACGAGGACCTCGGCGAGCGACAGGCCGCTTTCGTCTCGACAGCCCACGGCCAGCGAGCGGGCAACGGGAATGCCGATCCCCTGCACTCCCGTGACTCGCTGACCGATAAGGATTTAGGGATCGAGCCCGCAGTCGGGTGATTACAGAATTTGCCGCACGCCCGCCCGGCTCCCTCGGCAGAAATGTCGTACGATCGTGTTTGGCCTCCCGTTTCAACATGCGTCGAACCGATGGATTCACGCTGGTCGAGGTTCTGCTGATGGTCGGCGTGATGGGCGTCATCACGGCCATCACGGTCCCGCTCATCGCGGATGCCATGGACCGCTACGAGGTCATTTCCGCCAGTCAGCAGGTGGCCAGCACCGTGCGGTCGGCACGCTTTCAGGCGGTGGCGAGGAACCAGGTTCTCGAAGTGCAGTTCGACCTCGAGGCTGGTGAATATCGCGTCTTCGAGGACGGTGGGGTGACGCCGGTCGGCGAGCTGCAGCGGCTGCCCACGGGCGTGAGCTTCGACGCGGGATCCGCCGTCATGGTCGAGATCCAGCCGACCGGGCGCGTCACGGGCGCGGCGACGATCACCGTCAGCAATGGCAACGAGGTCAATGACCGGACCATCACCGTCTCGACGAGCGGCCGTGTGCAGCTGCAGTAGACGCGCGGACCGCCCGAACGGCCGCCCGTGGAGCGAGGGCGGGTTCACGCTCATCGAGGTGCTGATCTGCACGTTCATCCTGACCACCGGGCTGCTCGCGATTGCCGGGCTCCTGGCGGTGACGACCGGGATGCACGTCGGGGCCCGGGAAGCGGCCCGGTCGACCCGGCTGGCGCAGGACAAGATCGACGAGCTCATGCGGCTCGACCTCGACACCGACGCGGAGGTCGCGATCGGCGGCAGCCTCACCGCGAACGAAGCGGATCACTTCGAGGCGGATCCCGACGGCCTCGACGGCCTCACGATCCGGTGGACCGTGGCCGCCGGGCCCACCGCCGACACGCGCGTCCTGACCGTCCGCGTCGACAGCACGCGGGCGCAGCTGTACGGGCGGCAGGTCGAGCTCGGCACGATTCTCCGGAACTGACCATGCGAGAGAGACGCGGCTGCCTTCGCCCCGCCCCGCGCGCGCCAGTCGGCGCCCCGGGCCGCGTCCACCGACGCGCGTCCCGCGACGCGGGCTTCACGCTCGTCGAGTTCCTGATTGCGTCGGCCATCATCACGGCCGTGCTGGGGAGCACCGTGCTGCTCGCCACGCAGATGCAGCGCGTCTACGGCACGCAGCTCGACGACACCACGGTGGAGGAGGAGTTGCGCTTCGCGCTCGACTGGATCGCCCGGGACCTGCGCAGCACCGGCAACAATCCCTACGGCATCGCGGGTCTGACGGCGCTGCAGATTACCGGGGACAACCAGATTCGCATTCAGGCCGACGTCAACCCGCCCGACGGGGACATCACCGACGGGGACGAGGATGTCACGATCACGATCGCCGGGACCACGATCACGCGCACGAATCACAACGTCGCCGCCGCGGCGGTCGTCATGAGCGAGCCGGTCATTGCGGACCTGGAGTTCATCTATCTCGACTCGGACCGCGTGGTGACCGCCGACCCGGATGAGGTGGCGTACGTGCGCGTGCGCGTGACGGGGCGTTCCCAGGCCTTCAGCAGCCTGGTCGGCGGCTTCACGGAAACGACCCTCGAAACCGAGGTACGACTGCGGACACTGTGATGACGATGACACGCGAACACGACCGCAACGCCCGGCCCGGCGAGCGCGGATCCGCCCTGGTCGGCGTGCTCCTGGTGCTGATGCTCATGTCGGCGCTGGCGGCGGCGCTCGGCGTGAGCGGCCGCACCGAGACACTGGTGGCGCGCAATCACGAGTCGGCCGCGCAGGCGCGCGCGGCCGCCGAGGCCGGCCTGAATCACGCCCTGGAGCTCGTCCTCGAGTACATCGACGACAACGGGGCCGGCGCCATGAACGACCTGCTGGTCGGGCCCGACGGCGTCAGCGGGACCGGGAATGCCGACGCCGACAACGGCAGCCTGGACGCGCTGGGCATCCCGCCCGACACGCCTACCGCCATCGCCGGCGTGAACAACGCGACCTACGTCGCGAGCGTGATGGATGACGAGGCGGCGACCGATGAGGATGACGACCCGCTCGCCGACGCGAACGGCATGTTCGTGATCCGCGCGATCGGCTACGGGCCCAACAACAGCTCCGTCACGCTCGAGGCCATCATCGGCTCGACGTCGATGAATACGACGGCTGTGATCACGAATGGCAATCTGACGATCTCCGGCAACCCGACCGTGACCGGCTCGGCAGGCAGCGTCCATACCAATACCAACCTCGGCATCAGCGGCAGTCCCACGATCGCCCACGATGCGACGGCGACGGGAACGTACTCGGTGTCGGGCAAGCCCCAAATCGGGGGGACGGCGACCGGTGGGGCGGACTCGATAGATATCCCGGCTTTCCAGGCAAGCGACTACCGGGCCAGCGCCGACTTCGTGCTCACGGCATCAGGTACGGTGACCACGCCGGGCGGGACGGTCCTGTGCACGGCATCGAAGAACAAGAAGGCGTGCGAGGGGACCTACGGCTGGGAGTTCCAGAGCGCCAGCGACGGCTGGGCGATGAACAACAGCGGGGTCGACGGGATCGTGTACGTGGAAGGGCGGGCCAAGATCTCGGGGAATTCGGGCAGCGCGGCAAACCCGGTTCAGATTTCCATCATCGCCGAGGGGTCGATCGAGATCAGCGGCAATCCGAATTTCAACCCCAACCCCGACACCGACGTGCTGTTTGTGACCAATGGCGACCTGAAGATCAGCGGCAACCTGAACGGCAAGGGGCTTACCAATCCGGTCGAGGGGTTGATGCTCGTCCGCGAACAATTGGAGATCAGCGGCAACCCCCAGCTCTACGGGCAGATCCTGGTCGCCGACGCGACGAACGCCGACAATCTGGCCGTGGACAACCGGATCAACGGCAATCCCACCATCACGTACAACGGCACCGTAGGAGCCACAGCCGGTGAGTACGACGTCGTCGGCTGGCGCGAGGTCCGCTAGCACGAGGCTCGACAACCCGCTCTCGACGCCCCGTCCCGGTAAGCGGCGACGCGGCCGTCAGGCTGGCCGGCCAGCACACCCGTCTCGATAGGCAACCCCACACGTCTCGGCCTGCGGGGTAATCACAGGATCCGACGACATCGGGGGCCAAGTCGCCAAAATCGTAATCGGAGTGTGGCGAACTGCAACTGCCCTGCGCAAAGTCCCTTCAAATTCACGGGTTACACCGGGAACGCATCTTGTTACATGCGAGCGTGGATGTATGCGGGAGGCTGCCGGATTCTCCCTCCTCGAGATGCTGCTGGTGGCGGGCGTGATGGGCGTCATTGCCGCCGTCACGGTGCCGCTGATTGCGGGCGCGATGGACCGCTACGAGGTCATTTCCGGGGGGCAGCAGGTGGTCAGCACCATTCGAGCCGTACGCTTCCAGGCAGTGGCGAGAAACCAGAGGACGCGGGTGCGCTTCGACGTCCCCGAGGCCGGCCAGTACCGGACGGAGGGCTGGGATCCGGACACGGCGGCGTGGGTCGCGCTGGGCCAGATCCAGTTGTTGCCGCGCGACGTCGCGTTCGGGGATGGGGCGCCGACGGTCGAGTTCGTCCCGACGGGCCGCTTGCCCGCGGGCAACCCGGCAGCCGTCCTCACCGTGACCAATGGGCATGCAGACGATGACCGGACCATTACCGTGTCGACGAGCGGCCGTGTGCAGCTGCAGTAGGCGCGGGAGCCGGCCGGGCGACCGCCTGGGGCACCCGCGCGCGGACCGCCCGAGCGGCCGCCCGCGGGGTGAGGGCGGCTACACGCTCATCGAGGTGCTGATCTGCACCTTCATCCTGACCACGGGGCTGCTCGCGGTTGCCGCGCTCCTGGCGGTGACGACCGGGATGCACATCGGGGCCCGGGAAGCGGCCCGGTCGACCCGGCTGGCGCAGGACAAGATCGACGAGCTCATGCGGCTCGACCTCGACACCGACGCGGAGGTCGCGATCGGCGGCAGCCTCACCGCGAACGAAGCGGATCACTTCGAGGCGGATCCCGACGGCCTCGACGGCCTCACGATCCGGTGGACCGTAGCCGCCGGGCCCACCGCCGACACGCGCGTCCTGACGGTCCGCGTCGACAGCACGCGCGCGCAGCTATACGGGCGCCAGGTCGAGCTGGGCACCATTCTCCGAGACTGACGATGCGCGAGAGACACGGTCGCCGTCGCCCTGCCGCCGTCGGCGCCCCGGGCCGCGTCCACCGACGCGCGTCCCGCGACGCGGGCTTCACGCTGGTCGAGTTCCTGATTGCGTCGGCGATCGTCACCGCCGTGCTCGGGAGCACGGTGCTGCTGGCCTCGCAGCTGCAGCGCGTCTACGGCACGCAGCTCGACGACACCACGGTGGAGGAGGAAGTGCGCTTCGCGCTCGACTGGATCGCCCGGGACCTGCGCAGCGCCGGCAACAATCCCTACAACATCGCGGGTCTGACGGCGCTGCAGATCACCGGGGACAACCAGATCCGCATTCAGGCCGACGTCAGCCCGCCCGACGGGGACGTCCTCGACGCCGACGAGGATGTCACGATCACGATCGCCGGGACCACGATCACGCGCACGGATCACAATGTCGCGGCCGCGGCGGTCAGCATGAGCGAGCCGGTCATTGCGGACCTGGAGTTCATCTATCTCGACTCGAACCGCGTGGTGACCGCCGTCGCCACCCAGGTGGCGTACGTGCGCGTGCGCGTGACGGGCCGTTCCCGGGCCTTCAGCAGCCTGGTTGGCGACTTCACGGAAACGACCCTCGAAACCGAGGTTCGGCTGCGGACACTGTGATGACGATGACACGCGAACACGACCGCAACACTCGACGCGACGAGGACGGCACGGCCCTCGTCGGCGTGCTCCTGATGCTGATGCTCATGTCCGCGCTCGCAGCGGCGCTGGGCGTGAGCGGCCGCACCGAGACACTGGTGGCACGCAACCATCAGACCGCCGCGCAGGCGCGCGCAGCCGCTGAAGCCGGTCTCAGCCACGCAGCCGATGCCGTCATCGCGTATCTCGCCGGTCAAGCTGACCCATCGTTGGCGCTCGACGACCTGCTCAACGGGCCTGACGACGCATCCGGTCTCCCAGCCACGGATTCCGACAACGGCAGCCTGGAGTTCGTGGCGGGCTGGGACATTGCCAAGGGCACCACGAGGACCATCACCGCCGGCCTGACCGCGACCTACGAGGCCTGGATGATGGACGAAGACGATCCCGACCGAGGCGTGGCGGCGGCACAGATCGCCGCAATTGGCGAGGACGGCAACCCCTACGTCGACGCGAACGACAGGGTCGTGATCCGTGTGATTGGATACGCGGCCAACAGCACCAGCGTCACCCTCGAGGCCATGATCGAGCCGATCGACTTCCCTGCCATCGTGACTGGCGGCGACCTCACGATCTCCGGCAGCGCGACCATTACGGGGACCGATGCCGATGGAAACCCGACGGGCAGTGTCCACAGCAACGGCTCCCTGACGATTACGGGCGGCAGCGCCTACATCAACGGGAATGCCAGTGCCTCGGAGGAGTTCTACTGCAGCCAGAACCCGTGTACGCAGGTGGCAGGCACTGAAACCGAGCACGCTCCGGAAATCGACATCCCGAGTGTGCGCGCAGCGGATCATCGCCACAAGGCCGACTTCATCCTGACCGCGTCCGGCACGATGACGAATCAGGCCGGCACGGTGCTGTGTTCGGCGTCGCCCTGCAACGACTGGCAGTTCAGCAGCGGGCAGTGGATCATCAGCGGCAACACCGCCACGAACGGGACGTACTACGTCGAGGGGGGGGCCCGCATTTCGGGTAACCCCGGATCGAACAAGAGCCCCGTGTCGATCACCGTCATCGCGGAGGGATCGATCGAGATCAGCGGCAACCCCGATCTGATGCCCGACTATCCTGAACTGATGTTCGTCACCGACGGCGACTTGAAGCTCAACGGCAATTATGAGCAGCCGCTGACGGCTCAAGGACAGATGCTCGTGCGCGAGCAGTTGATGATCAGCGGCAATCCAACCATCGCCGGACAGATCATCGTCGAGAACGTGCCCAGCGTTGACAACCTCGTCACGGACAACACCATCAGCGGGAACCCCACCATTTCCTACAGCGGCGGTCTCTCCGGGGGCGGCTTCACGGTCTCGTCATGGCGGGAGGTCAGGTGACGCCGTCTCATCCCAGCGCGCCGGTGCTGGCCGTCCTCTTCGGGATGTGTGCCGCACAGGCGGCCTCCGCGCAGTCACTGGCCGACATTGCGCGCCGTGAGCAAGAGCGCCGGAAGCAGGTCACGGCCGACCGCGTGTTCACCAACGACGACCTGGCCCGCATCGACGCGGCGCCATCGACGTCGACGGTCGAGGCCGCGCCGTCCGCGGGCGTGTCTCCGGGAGGCACGGCCAACGGGACCAAAGGCCAGGGCGAAGGGGCCCGTACGGCACAAGGGACCGGCACGGTGATCGAGGGGCGCCCGAAGCGCGACGAGAAGTACTGGCGCGAGCGCGCCCGGGACCTGCGCGGCCGGCTGGCACACGCCACCGCCGGGATTGCCGCCGCCGAATCGCGTCTGGCCGAGCTCGAGGCCAGGCCACCAACGCCGGCGAACCAGCGCGAGCGGGAGCTCGCGGCCGCCGCCCTCGCCAGGCTTCGCGCGGGCGTGCAGTCACTCTCCGGAGACATCGATCGAATGATGGCGCGCGCCCAGATCGAGAACGTTCCCTCCGACTGGGTGCGCTAGTCGAACTCCCAACTCCCAGTTTGCCCAAGATTCCAGCTCCCGAGACGCGTGTCGTGGAAGTTTGGAGTTGGAGGTTGGAGCTCTAGGCGAGCGGGAACGTCAGCTCGACGCTGGCCCCGCCGCGCGGCGAGGCGCCGATGGCCGCGCGCCCGTTGTGCATCACCACGATCTTCAGCACCACGGCCAGGCCAAGTCCCGTCCCGCCGGCCCGTTTCGTATAAAACGGCTGGAAGACGCGCTCGCGATCCGCGGGCGGGATGCCGGGACCGTTATCCGACACCGTGACGAGGCAAACGCCGCGCGCCCGGTCGACGCGGCCCTCGACGGCGATGGCTGGTGTCGTGCCGGCAGCCGCACATGCCTCAGCGGCGTTGCGCACCAGGTTGGCGAACATCTGCCGCAACAGCACCTCGTCGCCCTGGATGTCCGCGAGCTCGCCGGCGATCGTAACCGTCGTGCCGGGGGGCAGCTCGTGGCGCAGCTCGTCGCCGGCGCGACGGGCGAGCGCCGCCAGCGCCACCGGCCCGAATGAGGGCTTTTCGGGGCGCGCGAAGTTGAGGAAGTTCGTCACGACCTGTCCAAGCGCCTCTGTCTCCTGGCGGATCCCCTCGACGTAGGGGCGATAGGTGGACGGCAGCGCCTCCGGGACGAGCAGGCGGCTGTAGCCGTGGATCGTCGCCAGCCCGTTGCGGAACTCGTGCGCCAGGCCGGCGGTCAGCTCGCCGAGCCGCGCCAGCGCCTCCTTGAGCCGCAGCTGCTCCTCCAGCTCGACGACAGCGGTCAGGTCGGAGAAGAGACAGATGGCGCCCGAGGCGTCGCCGCCGCCAAGCGGTGACACGGTCACGCCGAAATGGGATGCACGGGTCGCGCGCGGGATCTGCAGCGATCGCCGCACGATCGGCCGGCCGCTGGCCAGGCACTCGGCGATGACGTCGCGCAAGGGCGACACGTCCTCGAGCAGCGCGCGGTAGTCGCCGCCGACGGGGTCGCCCTCGACGCCCAGCAGCCGTCGTCCGGCCGGATTGAGGATCTCCACGCCGCCGGCGCCATCGACCACGAGCAGGCCCGCCGTGAGGCTGTCGACGATCTGCGCGCTGAGCTGCTCGGAGGCGGCCGCACGGGCGCTCATCGCGCGCTCCTGCGTCTTCAGCTGCGTCACCGCCTCGTCCAGGGCGGCCGACAGCAGCGACGTCTCGGCTTCGCCGCCTCGCAGCGACCGGCGCACGCCGCGCGCCGCCGCCGTGAACCGCAGCACGGCAAACGCCAGCACGGCGACCAGCACCGCCACGATCAGGGTGAGACCGAGCAGCGCGTATCCGGTCTGGGTCATCGAAAGCGAAAGAGGGCGAGGTACCAGGCCAGAATGGCGTCGCCGGCGACCGCCGCGACCAGGGCCCCGAGCGCGAGGAACGTCCCGAACGGCAGCGCCGCCTGCATGCTGCCCCGCTTCGACACCATCAGCCCCACGCCCACGAGCGAGCCGGCCACCGAGGCCAGCACCAGCGTCAGCAGCGTGAGCGGCCAGCCGAGAAAGGCGCCAATCATCGCGAGCATCTTCACGTCGCCCATGCCGAGCCCTTCCTGCCCGCGCAGGCGGTAATACCCCTCGGCGAGGGCAAGGAGGATCCCCCCGCCCACGGCGATGCCGATGAGCGACGACAGCCATCCGGGAGGGAGAAACCAGCTCGCCACGAATCCAACCGCGATGCCGGGAAGCGTAATGACATTCGGGAGGATGCGGTGGTGCCAGTCGATGACGAAGAGGGCGATCAAGGCCGACGCAAACAGCAGACGGACGGCCAGCAGCCACGTGAGGCCGTAGACGAGCACGCCGCCGACGAACACGGCGGCCGTCACCGCCTCGACCAGCGGGTAGACCGCGGAGACACGCGCACCGCAGGCGCGGCACCGGCCGCCCAGCGCCACCCAGCTGACGATCGGCACGTTCTCGTACCATGCGATCGGGCGGTCACACGACGTGCAGTGCGAGGCGGGCCAGAAGAGCGACTCGCGCCGCGGCAGCCGGTAGATGCACACGTTCAGGAAACTGCCCGCGGCAAGGCCCCAGATCCCGAACAGCGCCAGCATCGACAGGCTCACATCCATGGCACTCACGCCGGGCGCGTGACGCGACTCCCAACGTCCAACGCCGCAACTCTCACGATCGGGTCTGGGCCGTTCGCCCGCTGGGCGTTGGCGTCTCGGGCGCTGGAGGTTCTCGTCATCGCAGCCGAGCCGGCTCCGTCGGCAGCGGGTTGAGCGGCGAGCCGGGGTCGAGCGAAACCGCGCCGTCCACGAGGCGATAGGGCACCCCGGCCGGATCGACCGGCATGCCGCGCAGGTACCCGGCGCGCCGGAGATCCTCCCAGCCGTCGGGAGGCGTACCGGTCCGATCCCGGTAGACGGTCACTGCGGCGCGGAGCTGGTCGAGCTGGTCCATCGCGTCGAGCTGGCGCAGGCGGTGCTGCGCCGCGTTCCGAGACCATTCCTGATCGGCGGTCCGGGCGATGTCCTGCCAGAGCGCGCGCGACGAGGCCCGGCTGCCACCCTGCGCCAGCGTGGTGGCGGCCACCAGCGTGAGCCAGGAGGGCGCACCCGGGAGCTTCGCGGCACGCCCGAACCAGGCGGCGGCCTCCTCGTAGTCCTGGCGCCACCAGTAGTGCACGAAACCCGTCCACTGCGCGAACTCCCATTTCTCCGGCTGCGCCCGCAGCCCCTTCTCCAGCAGGTGAATGGCCAGGTCGGGTCGGCCCGGTCCGCCGGGCGGTTCCTCGGACAGGAAGATCGCGCCCAGCAGGTACGCGAGGTTGAACCGCGGATCGAGCGACGTCGTGAGATCCAGGAGCGGATACAGGAGATCGTACTGTTTGCGCGGATCGGTCGAGAGTCTCGTGCCGCCGTAGTGCTGCACGGCGCGAATCCAGTACAGATCCGCGAGCAGCGCGTCGTAGGACAGCGCCAGGCGCCGCATCGCCTCCGGCGATCGCACGTAGAGCAGATTCTCGCTGGCGCTCGCCGGCGGACCGCCGCGCCGCTCGTGGACGGCCTGGAGCGCGACGGCCCCTCCGCCGAGCAGGACGAGCAGCACGGCAGCCGGCCATCTCATTTGAAGTCACGCCTCGCGAAGATCGCCACGGCCCCCGCGAGCAGCACCCCGACGTAGACGGCGCCGTAGGCCGCCGTGGTCACCAGGTACGACACCGGCACCGGCAGCGCGTAGACGACCTGCGCCTTCACGTCGAAGGCCGCGAAGTTCGGCAGCACGTAATAGAGCGCGCGGGCCAGGAACGCCGCGGCGGGCGAGTCGACGACCGCTTCGAAGTTGCGGAGATCCGCGTTGAAGTGCCCGATCACCCAGAGCCCGACGGTCAGCGCCGCCGAGAGCAGCGGGCTCGAGAAGGTCGAGAAGAAGATCGCGATGGCCGTGACCAGGAGCAGCTCGACCACGATGAGCGCGATCGCCCGCAGCATCCCGGGATCGACCGCCGGCGCCGGCCAGATGGCCCGCACGTTCTCCTCGAACTGCGTGTCCATGTAGGCCAGCACCAGATAAAAGGCCGCCGTCATCATCGCCACGTTCACGAGCAGCGTGAGCGCCAGCCCGGCGTACTTGCCGAGGATGAACTCGTGCCGCCGGACCGGCTTCGACAGGATGCTGTAGATGCTGCGGCGTTCGACCTCCTTCCAGACCAGGCCGATGCCGATGAAGACCGCGATCAGCAGCCCGAAGGTGGCGATCGCCGCCAGCCCGAGGTCCTTGATGATCTTCATGTCCTGGCCGGCCGTCAGCTGGCCGATCAGGTACGACGCGCCGATCAGCAGCACCGCGAACGCCACGAGGCTGTAGAGCACCCGGTCGCGGACCGATTCCTTGAAGACGTTCAGCGCGACGTAGCCGATGACCCGCATCGTCTGACTGGGGAGGCGTCAGCCGGCGCGATGGGCCTCGAGGCCGCGGTCCTGCGGCGCGTCGGCCACCTGCCGGACGAAGTAGTCCTCGAGCGTCTCGCGCACGGGATTGAGCGACACGAGGCGGGCGCCGCGCGCCGTCAGATCGGCGAGCGCGCGATCGGGCACCGCCGAGAGCGGCAGCTCCAGCGCGTAATGCTCGGCGCCGAACGCGGTCGCGCGCGCGACATGGCCCGCGCGAACCGCATGCTGGAGCGCCGCCTCGGTGAGACCGGTCACGACGAGCTCCCAGCCCTTCACCTGGAACGCCAGCAGGTTCGTGAGCTGCCCGGACGCCACCAGGCGGCCCCCGGCGAGAATCGCCACGCGGCTGCAGAGCGCCTCGGCGTCCGAGAGCACGTGCGAGCTGAAGAACACCGTGCAGCCGCGGTCGCGGAGCCGCAGGACGAGCTGCCGGATCTCGCGGCGGCCCAGCGGGTCGAGCCCCGACATCGGCTCGTCGAAGAACACGACCTCCGGCTCGTTGATGACCGCCTGCGCGATCCCGACGCGCTGGAGCATCCCCTTGGAGAACTTGCGCAGCTGGAGCCGCCGCTCCGCGCCGATGCCGACCTCGTCGAGGAGCGAGGCGACGCGCCGCCGCCGCTCAGCGGCGGCGACGCCATGCAGGCTCGCGAAGTACGCGAGCAGCTCCTCGGCGGTGAGGTAGTCGTAGAAGTAGGGGTTCTCCGGCAGATAGCCGATCCGACGCCGGACGTCCACGTCGCCGACCGGCCGGCCGAGGATCTCCGCCCGACCCGACGTCGGATGGATCAGCTGCAGCAGCAGCTTCAGCGTCGTCGTCTTGCCGGCCCCGTTCGGGCCGAGAAAGCCGAACACGTCGCCGCGCCGGACGTCGAGCGTCAGCGCGTCGAGCGCGACGTACGGACGAGGACGCCAGAAGCCGACCCGATAGTGCTTCGTGAGGGCCTCTGTGCGGATGGCATCCATCTCAAACAGGCCCCAGGCCTCAGGCCCCAGGCCTCAGCGCGGTGTTCGGCCTCAGTTGGAGCCTGGGGCCTGGGACCCGGGACCTGAGGCCTGCTTGAGCTCCCAGGCGATGGCCGCATCGAAGTAAGCGGGCCGCAGCGTGGAGGCAATGCGAATGCCGTTGATGAAGAACGTCGGCGTGCCGTTGATCTGCAGCTTCTGGCCGAGCTGGGCGTCCTTGCGCACCTCGTCGAGCACCGTGGCGTACTGCTCGTCGAAGTCGGTGACCTGCGCGATGTCGGCGAGGGCCTGCTTCACGGTGTCGCGCGTCATACCGGGCTGGTTGTCGAACAGCCACTCCTCCATCTCCGCGGCCCGGTTGCGGCCGCGCGCGATCCGCACCGCGACCGCCGCCTCGCACGCCGCGGCATGAATGCCGCCAGTGTTGCACTCCGACTCGAGCGGATAGTCGACGTTGACAAACGCCACCTGCCCCGGAAACTGGGTCTCGTACTTCTGCTGGATGGCCTTGTACGCGATGTAGGCCTGGCGGCACGCCGGACACTGGTAGTCGTTGAACTTGGCGACCACGACCCGCGCGCCGCCCGACGGCACGTCGAGCGTCACGCGCGGCTGCGCAGCGAGCCAGGCCTCGAACGCCTGCGTCTCCTCGGGACCGAGCATCTCGGTCGGCAGGGCCACGGGGGCAGCCCCGGCCGTTTCGGCCACCGGCGCCTCGCGGGGGAACCAGGCGACGAGCCCCACCGACGCCACCGCCAGCGCAATGGCGAGCGTGGAGCCAACCGGCCTGGCGGTCACCGCGCGCAGATCGCGTCCGAGCGCCCCGGGCAGCGCCGACAGCTCCGACGCCGCGCCGCCCGACACGATGAAGAGCCCGATGACGGCGACGTACATCGCCATGCAGAGCGGGCACGCCTGCCGCAGGATGAAGAACGATGCGTAGCCGAGGTACAGCACCGAGGCCAGTCCGAGCGTCGACAGGATGAAGATGTAGCCGGCGACGCGGCCCGCGCGGTTGTCGGGCTCCATGGCCCTCTGTGCCGCGGGTGTTCCCGGCCCTCCCTTCCCGGGACGATCGTGGCGTCCGGCTTTCGCCGGACCTCCCGGATCGTGGTGTCCGGCTCGAGCCGGCCCCCCCATAGGCGCGCCCGCCGAAGACCCCATCCCGAACACGCCCAGCAGCAGCACGAGGGCCGACCAGATCGCCCCGCCCACCGCGACCGGGATGCCGAACAGGCTCCCGTAGCGGCTCGTGAGGACGGCCTCGCAGCTGACCGTCTCGCTCACGTCGCAGAAGCTCGTGTACGAGGGGTCCGCCAGCAGGCGGTAGTGCACGTAGAGGGCGGCCACCGAGGCCGCCAGGCCCACCGAGGCCAGGATGACGATGAGGGGACGGGCGTGTGTCTTCATGGCGCTCACTCGATCCAGCCGCATCCTACCAAAAGAAGGCCCCAGGCCCCAGGCCCCAGCCGAGGGCCTGAGTCTATCCTGAGGCCTGAGAGGCCTGCAGCCGTCTACTGGATGGCGTTGGCCGCAACCATGTCGGCCGGGGCAATCGTCGCCGCCCTCACCGCATAGATGGACCCGAGCGTGCCGCTGTTGAACGAACGGCTGCCGGTCGAACCCATGCTCGTCGGCTCGGCCTCGGCGTAGTAGCTTGTCTGGGTCGCCACGCCGTTGCAGTCGTTCGGACCGGCCACGCCGGCCGCCGCCAGCGAGACGGTATAGCCGCTCTTCAGCGTCGGGTCCGCCGAGAGGTCGGGCGAGATGAACCCGACCGTGCCGCCCGGACACGCCGTCGCCAGCCTGGCCAGCGTCACCGCGTATCCGCCGGCACCCGCCACCGCCGCGTAGTTCGCCTGCGCACTGCCGATCGTCCGCAAGGATCCGATCGCGGACGCCTCGTTGCCCGACATCCGGGCGCGCATCACCGCGGGCACGGCGATGGCGACGATGATGCCGATGATCGCCACGACGAGCAGCAGCTCGATCAGCGTGAAGCCGTCGAGGTCGTGCCGCCCTTTCTCGGGGCCGCGTGCCGGATCGCCGGATCGGAGTGGCTGCGCCACGTGGACAGGATGAGGGCAGTAGGACGCACGGGGGCGCCCGTCAGAGCGCCCCCGTGGGTCAGACGCACTACTGGATGGCGTTGGCGGCGACCATGTCGGCTGCCGCGATCGCGTTGGCTGAGACGGCGTAGATGGTCCCGGCCGCCGCGGTGTTGAACGACCGGTTGCCAGTCGAGCCGAAGTTGACCGGCTCCGCTTCGGCGTAGTAGTCGGTTTCCGTCGCCGTGCCGTTGCAGTCGTTCGGACCGGCACCGGCGGCGGCGCTCGCCACCGACACCGTGAAGCCACTCTTCGTGGAGGGGTCCGCCGAGAGATCGGGCGAGATGAACGCCTGCGTTCCACCGGGGCACGCCGTCGCGAGCGTGGCCAGCAGCACGGCGTAGCCGCCGTTGCCGGCGGCGGCCGAGTAGCTCGCCTGCGCGCTGTTGATGGCGCGCATCGATCCGATCGCCGAAGCCTCGTTGCCCGACATCCTCGCGCGCAGCAGCCCGGGCACCGCGATCGCCGCGATGATACCGATGATCGCCACCACGATCAGCAGCTCGATGAGCGTGAACCCCTTGTCGTCGTGCATCTTCTTCATCTGGTGCTCCTCAAAGAGTTGTCCGGTCTCAGTTGTCAGTTGCCTCACCGGCCGGGGGGCCGACAACCGGCAACTGGGGCGGGCGGAAAAACGCCCACCGCGAACTGCCCTGTCTCAGGCAACGGCTGTGCCTGGCGGCCGAGCTTTGAGCCGGTTCTTCAAGTCTTTCGGCTCCAACAGCTTACTGGAACATGGGCGGTCGATGCGCCACTCCTCATCGACGCGGGTGACACGTTTTGTCAAGCTCGACTGACACTTATTGTCAGCCCGCCGGTGATCGCCGGGGCCAGAACCGTGGACCCCGAACGTCCAACCAGCTACCGGCTACTTCAGGTTGTACTTCTTCACGTAGTAGCGAAACGAGCGAAAGCTCATCCCCAGCAGTTCTGCCGCCTTCACCTGCACGCCGCCGGCCCGCTCGAGCGCGAGCGCGAGGTAGTGGCGATAGAACTCCTCGCCGCGCGCCTCGAGGTCGAAGCCCTCGCCAAGTTCCGGGAATCCGTCGGCGGGGCCGACGCCCGGCGTTGCGCGACCGCCGAACGGCTGTCCGTCGCGGACGGCTTCGGGCAGGCTGTCGGGCAGGATCGCCTCGGTCGACTCGAGCGCGACGGCGCGCTCGAGCGCGTTCTGGAGCTCGCGGACGTTGCCGCGCCAGGTGTGCTCCTCCAGCAGGCGCAACGCCTCAGCGGAAATCGTGCCCACACGCTTGCCCATCTGCGCGGCGAACTGCTGCAGGAAATGCTCGGCGAGCAGTGGAATGTCCTCCCGCCGGTCGCGCAGCGGTGGAAGCGCGATCGACAGCACGTTCAGGCGATAGTAGAGGTCCTCGCGAAAGCGCCCCTCGGCGACCATCCTCGTCAGGTCCTGGTTGGTGGCGGCGATCACCCGAACGTCGGCGTGCAGCTCGTCGGTGCCGCCGACGCGCCTGAAGCGGTGGTCCTGCAGCACGCGCAGCAGTTTCACCTGCATCGCGGCCGGCATCTCCCCGATTTCGTCCAGGAAGATGGTGCCGCCGTCGGCGGCCTCGAGCAGGCCCTTCTTGTTGGCGTGCGCGCCGGTGAACGCACCGCGCACGTGGCCGAAGAGTTCGGACTCGAGCAGTGTTTCGGGGACGGCCCCGCAGTTGACGGCAACGAACGGCCGGTCGCGCCGCAGCGAGTTGAAATGGACGGCGCGGGCGACCAGCTCCTTGCCGGTGCCGGACTCGCCGCTGATGAGGACGGTGCTGCTCGTGGCGGCGATCGTGCGGATGGTCGCGAACACGTGCTGCATCGCGTCGCTGCGGCCGAGGATGCTGGAGAACTCGTATCGGGTGTTCAGCGCGCGCTTGAGCAGCAGGTTTTCCTGCCGGAGCTGCCGCGCCTCGAGGTGCTGCCGCACCTTGAGCCGCAGCTCGTCCATGTTGAACGGCTTGGTGAAGTAGTCGGACGCGCCGAGCCGCATCGCGTCCACCGCGCTCTCGGTGGAGGCGAAGGCGGTCATCATGAATGCCACGATGGTCTGGTCGATCTGCTTGGCCGCGCGCAGCACGTCGACGCCGCTCCGGTCCGGCATGCGGATGTCCGAGAGCAGCAGATCGAACGGGCTCGCCTGGAGATGATCGATCGCCTCGGCGCCGTTCGAGGCGACCACCACCTCGTAGCCGTCGCGGCGGAGCACGATGCGCAGCATCTCCCGCATCGACGGCTCGTCGTCGACGACGAGGATCCGGGGGCTCGTGGACGGCGCGTCGCGCGGTATCGGCTGCTTCATGATCGCCCGCCGGGGCCCCCGGGCGTCGGGCTGGCCGGCCCACCGTCGGTGGACACCGCGGCCGGAGCGGGCGTCTCGGCCTGGCGCACGGGCAGGCGGACGCGCACGGTCGTGCCGACGCCGACGGTGGACGACACCTCGATGCTGCCGCCGTAGTCGCTCACGATGCGATGCACGATGGCGAGTCCCAGCCCGGTGCCCCGCTCGAACGAGCCGCGGAACGGCTGAAAGATGGAGTCGAGCTCGTCCGCCGGGATGCCGCGCCCTTCGTCGCGCACGCTGAGCACGACTTCCTCGGGCGGGTTCGCGCCCTCCACCGAGAGCACGAGCCGTCCGCCCTCCGGCATCGCGCGCAGCCCATTCGAGGCGATGTTCCAGATGATCTGGCGCAGCTGGTTCTCGTCCGCGTCCAGCCAGAGCGGGCGCGGCGGCACCTGCACGTCGACGACATGGCTCGGCCGCGCCTCGGAGCTGTTGCGCAGGAGCACGGCGGCGTCGTGGACGACGCGGCCGACATCGAGCCGCCTCGCCGGGAACGTCTGGGGCCGCGCGTAGGCGAGAAACGATCGGATCGTGTCGTTGAGCCGCTCCGATTCCCTCAGCACGATGTCCATGAGCTGCGTCTGCTCCTCGTTGAGCGACAGCTCCTGCCGCAGCACCTGCATCGAGCCCGAGATGGCGGCCAGCGGGTTCCGGATTTCGTGCGCGATGCCGGCGGCCATCTCCCCCACGGCGGCCAGGCGCTGCTGCAGCCGCGCGCTGCGCTCGAGCCGCCGCAGCTCCGTGACGTCCTGGAAGGTGAAGAGGTAGCCGCTCCGGCCGTTCGGCAGCGCCAGCGACGTCGCCATGAGGCCGAGGTCGAGCCGCCGCCCGTCGCCCGCCCGATACTCGAACTCGGTGCGCAGGCCGCGCGTCGCCGTCACGGTGCCGAGCCGCTGACGCGCGTCGGCGGGCAGCTGCAGCACCCCGGCGGCGTCCTGCCCGACGGCCTGCCCGGCCTCGATGCCCGTGATGCCGGTGGCGGCGCGATTGAACGTCAAAATCCGTCCGTCGGCGTCGGCGGTGACCAGCCCGCTCAGCAGACCGTCGATGACGTACTCGTTGAACGCCCGGAGATCCTCGATCTCGTGCGACGCGCGCTCGAGGCGCACGTCCGCGGATCGGAGCCGCTCCGCGAGCGAGCCGGACAGCAGCGCGACGGCGGCGAACCCGAAGACGTTGATGGCGATCGTGTACTGCGCGAACTGCCGCGACGGCAGCAGGAGCGCGCCGCCGCCCAGCCAGGCGGCCGTCGTCCCAAAGTACTGCGCGGTGACGAGCCCGATGTAGAGCACCGCGGTCACGGCGGCGAGCTGCAGCGCGCCGCGGCGAAAGCGGATCATGCTGGCGGCGACGATCGGCAGCACGTAGAGCGACGAGTAATAGCTGACGATGCCGCCGGTGAGGCCGATGAAGCCCGAGACGAGCAGCGCATCCAGCGCCAGCTGCGCGTCGACGAGCCACGGCCGGCGATCGACCAGCCGCAGCGTCGCCAGGTAGACGAGGCTCAGGGCATAGGTCACGCCGATCAGGAAGAAGAACGGACTGATCGGAAACGCGCCGGGTCGGTTCACTTGAATCAGGATCGCCGACCCGAGGAGCGCCGTGCTGACGACGACGCGGACCGCGATGAGCGTCGCGAGGCGCGTTCGGAGGTTCAGATTACCCTCCCGTCAGCTGGCTGATCAGGCTGAAGATCGGCAGGTACATCGCGATGACGATGCCGCCGACGATGCCGCCGAGGAGCGCGATCATCAGCGGCTCGAGCAGCGTCAGCAGGCCCGCCACCGCGACGTCCACCTCCTCCTCGTAGAAGTCGGCGATCTTGGCGAGCATCGTGTCGAGCGCCCCGGTGGCCTCGCCCACGCCGATCATCTGGACGACCATCGGCGGGAACACGGCCGTCTGCTTGAGCGGCGCGGCGATGGTCTCGCCGCGCTCGATGCTCTTCCGCGTGGAGAAGATCGCGTCCTCCACCACCGCGTTCCCGGCGGTGCGGGCGGTGATGTCGAGCGCCTCGAGGATCGACACGCCCGACGTGAGCAGCGTCGACAGCGTCCGGCAGAAGCGCGCGACCGCGATCTTGCGCAGCAGGATCCCGAGCACGGGCATGCTCAGCATGATGCGGTCGATCATCTTCCGCCCGGAGGTCGTGGCGTAGTACGCGCGAAACGCGAACGCCCCCGCGATCAGACCGACGATGATGAACGGCATGTACGCGACCAGCGCGTCGCTCAGGGCGATCACGATCCGCGTGGGGAGCGGCAGGTCGGCCCCCAGCCCCTGAAACAGGCTCGCAAAGGTGGGGATCACCTTCCACAGGATCGCAGCCACCACGACCGTCGCGATGACGATGACGGCGATCGGGTACACCATCGCCGACTTCACCTGCCCCTTCAGCTTGACCGCCTTCTCGATGTAGGTGGCAAGCCGCTTGAGGATCGCGTCGAGAATGCCGCCGGCCTCGCCGGCCGCGATCATGTTGCTGAAGAGGTTGTCGAAGACCTTCGGGTGCTTTTTCATCGCGTCGGCGAGCGACGCGCCCGCCTCGACGTCGGCGCGGACCGTCAGAATGACCTCGCCGAAGCGCCGGTCCTCGGCCTGGTTCCCGAGGATGTCGAGGCACTGGACGAGCGGCAGCCCCGCGCCGATCATCACGGAGAACTGGCGGGTGAACACGGCGAGGTCCTTGGCCTTGACGCTTCGGGCGCGCCCCTTGACGCCGCGCGCGGCCCGGGCAGCCCTCTCCTTGACCGGGGTGATCTGCGTGACGAGAATCTGCTGCTCGCGGCGCAGCGCGCCAACCGCCGCGTCGATCGTGTCGGCGACGAACTCGCCGGTGACCGTCTGCCCTGCCCGCGATCGTCCGGTGTATGCGAAAGTGGCCATGTCTCAGTCTCTCAGCTCTGGTCTCTGGTCTTCGTCTCTAGTCTCTAGTCTCTGGTCTCTCGTCCACGCGCACCGGCCGCTACCTCCCCAGTGCCGGCCGCGGCGGCATGCCCGGACGGCCCAGCCCGGCGCCCGCGACCACGCCGGCGCCGCGGTTGATCATGTCCTGCAGCTCCTCGCGGTTCGACGAGGCGCTCATCGCCGTGTCCAGCGTCACCAGCTTCTTCATGTGCAGCGTGGCCAGCGACTGGTTCATCGTCTGCATCCCGAGCTTCTCCTGCCCCGTCTGCATCGCCGAGTAGATCTGATGCACCTTGTCCTCGCGGATGAGGTTCCGGATCGCCGGGGTGGGAATCAGGATCTCGAGCGCGACCACGCGGCCGCCGCCGGCCTTGGGCAGCAGCGACTGACAGACGATCCCTTCGAGGACGAGCGAGAGCTGCGTCCGGATCTGGCTCTGCTGGTGCGCCGGAAAGATGTCGATGATGCGGTTGATCGTCTGCGCCGCGGAGTTGGTGTGCAGCGTGGCGAGCGTGAGGTGGCCGGTCTCCGCGATGCGCAGCGCCGACTCCACGGTTTCGAGGTCGCGCATCTCCCCGATGAGCACGATGTCGGGATCCTCGCGAAGGGCGGCGCGGAGCGCGTTGGCGAAGCTCTGCGTGTCGTGGTGCACCTCGCGCTGGTTGACCAGGCACCCCTGATGCTGGTGGACGAACTCGATCGGGTCTTCGATCGTGAGAATGTGGTCCTTCCGCTCCTTGTTGATCTTGTCGATCATGGCGGCGAGCGTCGTCGACTTCCCGCTGCCCGTCGGGCCCGTGACCAGGATGAGGCCGCGGGGCTTCTCGGCGAGGGTTGCCAGCACCGGCGGCAGCCCGAGGTCCTGGAAGGCGCGAATCTGCTCCGGAATCAGTCGATAGACCGCGCCCACGGCGCCGCGCTGGTAGAACATGTTGCAGCGGAAGCGGCCGACGCCCTGGATGCCGAACGAGAAGTCGAGCTCGAGGCTCTCCTCGAAGCGCTTCTTCTGCCCGTCGGTGAGCACGCTGTAGGTGAGCGCCTTGGTGTCGGCGGCGGCCAGGTCGGGGCCGTCGAGCCGCTCCAGATGCCCGTGCACGCGGATCTGAGGAGGCGTCCGCGTCGCCAGGTGGAGGTCGGAGCCGTCGAGCTCGACCACCTTGTGCAGCAGTTCCGGTAGTGTCATACGTCTCTCGTCTCTGGTCTCTCGTCTCTGGTCTCTCGTCTCTGGTCTCTGGTCTCTCGTCTCTGGTCTCTCGTCTCTGGTCTCTCGTCTCTGGTCGCCGATCAGGACGACGACGAGAAGCCCGCGACGAGAGACCAGAGACGACGTGTCACTTGACCGTCTCCCTCACGACCTCGTCGATCGTCGTGACCCCTTCCTTCACCTTGCGCAGCCCGCTCTGCCGGAGGGTGAGCATGCCCTCGTCGACCGCCTTGCGGCGCAGCTCGAGCGCCGAGGCGCCGACGAGAATCAGCTCGCGCAGCTCCTCGGTGACCTCCATCACCTCGTAGAGGCCGACGCGCCCCTTGTAGCCGGTGTTGTTGCACTTCTCGCAGCCGCGGCCGCGCTGCGGCACGACGGTGCGGGCGTCCTCGTTCGAGAAGCCGGCCTGGACGAGCGCCTGGGGCGGCGTCGGGTGCGGCTCTCCGCAGTTCTTGCAAATCCGCCGGACCAGGCGCTGGGCGCAGATGAGGTTGACGGAACTGGCGACGAGAAACGGCTCGATCCCCATGTTCATCAGCCGGTTCACCGTGCTCGGCGCGTCGTTGGTGTGCAGCGTCGACAGCACCAGGTGCCCCGTGAGCGCCGCCTTGATCGCGATCTCGGCGGTCTCGAAGTCGCGGATCTCGCCGACCAGGATGATGTTCGGGTCCTGGCGCAGGAAGCTGCGGAGCGCCGCGGCGAACGTCAGCCCGATGTTCTCGCGCACCTGCACCTGGTTGATCCCGGTCAGGTTGAATTCGACCGGGTCCTCCGCCGTCATGATGTTCGTTTCGGACGTGTTGATCCGCGAGATCGAGGAATACAGCGTGTTGGTCTTGCCCGACCCGGTCGGCCCGGTCACGAGCACCATGCCCCACGGCTTCAGAATCGCCGTCTCGAACTTGCCGAGCGATTCGCTCTCGAAGCCGAGCTTCGTCATGTCGAGCATCAGCTTGTCCTTGTCGAGCAGACGCATGACGATCTTCTCGCCAAACAGCGTCGGCAGACACGACACGCGGAAGTCGATGTCCTTCGGCTGGCCGTTGTCCTGGAACCGGATCTTGATGCGGCCGTCCTGCGGCAGGCGCTTCTCGGAGATGTCGAGCTTCGCCATGATCTTGACGCGCGAGGTGATCGCGTCGCGGAACTTCAGCGGCGGCGACATGATGTTGTAGAGCACGCCGTCGATGCGGTACCGCACGCGCAGCTCCTTCTCGTACGGCTCGATGTGGATGTCGCTCGCGCCCTTCTGGATGGCCGACATCAGGAACACGTTCACGAGCTTGATGATCGGCGCTTCCTCGCCCTGCTTGGCGAGCGTCTCGGCGCTGATCTCCTCGAGCTCCGCGAGCACCTCGACGTCGTCCGCGTCGGTGACCGCCGGCATCTGCTCGAGCGCCTTGCTCGCCAGCTCGAGCGCGCTCGTCGGCGCGGCGGCGGCGGCGGCGGCGACGGCCTTGCCGTAGTACTTCTCCAGCGCGTCGACCACCGCGGTCTCCGACGCCACGACCGGCTCGACGTTGTAGCCGGTCATGAACCGGATGTCGTCCATCGCGAAGACGTTGGTCGGATCCGTCATCGCGATCGTGAGCGTCGCGCCGGCGCGCGCGAGCGGCACGATCTGATACTTCTGCGCGGTTTCGGCGGGCACCAGCTTGATCACGGCGGGATCGATCTCGAACTCGGTGAGCGAAATAGAGGGGACGCCATACTGGCGGCTGAGCAGCGCGGTGATCTCGGCGTCCTTGACGAAGCCCAGCTTGACCAGGTTGAAGCCGAGCTTCCCCCCGTGCTGGCGCTGATGATTCAGCGCCTCCTGGAGTTGCTCGACGGTGATGCGCTTCTCCTTGAGGAGCAGCTCGCCTATCCGGACGGCCATGCGTTAGAGCGCCCCGCCGCGCGCAGCCCGCACGCCGGGGACCCCGTTAGAAAGATACCCTCGCCGCGACGCCCCATCCCCGCTCGTCCGCGGCTCCGCCGCGGAGCACGTGTCCGTCGAGGTAGAAGCCCGCGCCCACAGCAACGCTCGCACCCGCCGTCGCGCTCCGGGTCCGGGTGCCGACCGTGTTGAGGCGGCCGCCGGCCCGCAGCGCGACGCGCCGATCCCACATCCACTGCTCGGCGCCCAGCGCGACGATGCGCCGCGGGCCCGAGGCGACCGCGTACCTGTCGACGTCGGCATCGATCGCAATCATCAGCGGCACCCCGCCCGCCGCCTCGAGGTCGAACGCCGCGCCGACCCGCGTCTGCCGCTCCAGCCGGATCGGCCCGATGCTCGGCTCGAACAGGTTCTGCACGCGCGCGCCGAGCCGGAGCACGCCCGCCGTCGCCAGCAGCCCGACGTCGAGGTCGAACCGGTTCGTCGCGTCGCCTCCCTCGAGCGCCTCGCCCTGATCCAGCAGCGCCGACGTCGTCGCGCGCTCGTCCCCCCGGCCGGCCGCGAACGTGCCGCGCAGGAACTTCAGCGTTGCGCCAGTATGTACACCGGAAGTGACGGTCTGAACGAGCGTCACGCCAAGCTGGCTCGCCGCGAGCGAGCGAACCGGCACGCCCACCCCTCTCTCTTCTCGGTCCGCCGGGGGGGCTTCTGTAGGGTCGAACGGCCGTATGTCCGTGACCTGAAAGCGGTAATACGACACACCGAAGGGCGGCGTCCCGACCGCCAGCCATGAGGTCCGAGACCGCGAGGCCCCCGCCCCGGCGGCGCCGGGGGGAGACGCCGGCCCCTCTGGGCGTGTTTCGACCACGGCCTGCGCCAGCGCCATGTCGAGAAAGGGCCCCGCCGCGAGGGCCCCCGGATTCCACCGCGTCGCGCTGCTGTCGTTCGCGACCGCCACGAAGGCACCTCCCATGCCGGCGGCCCGGCTGCCCGTCACTTCTGGCACTTGCGCGAACGCGGTGGCGTGTGCGGCCGCAGCACACGTGCACAGAATGGTCATCCGGACGGCTGGACAGTGTCGCATAGGACGGATAGCTTAGGAACGACGGGAGAACCCTCATCGTATCAGGAGTTTGTGTGCGCTTTCCCGTTACGGGTTGCCCGCGGCGCAGCGTCGCGGCCGGAGCGCTTCGGTGGAAAGGCTGTCCAGGTGGTCGCGCAACCGGTGAGACATTCGAATAGCTGGCCGCTGCCCACCCGCATCCGAGGGGTGCTCCGGCAGCCGCGCGCGACCTTCGAAGCGCTCGCGGCCGCTCCACGGTCCGCCGACGTGCTCGCTCTCGCTTTCGTGGCGACCTGTGCCGCGGCCGCGCTCGTCCTCGAGACCGAAACCGGCGAGCTGGCGCTGCTCGACCATCTGGAGCGCACGATCTCGGCGGTCGGCGGCCGGATGGACGAAGCGAAGTACGCGACACTGCAGGAGATGAGCGGGCATGGCGCGCTGTACGCGCTGGCGACCGCGCTCGTGCGCGGGCCGCTCCTGGCGGTCGGCTTGTCGGCGGCACTCGTGGGCGTTCTGCGGGCGCCCGCCGGGGCCCCGGTCAGCTACCGCCAGGTGCTGGCCGTGACGGCGCACGCCGGCGTCGTGCTCGCGCTCGGCCAGGCGGCGGCCGCGCCGCTCATCTACGCCCGCGAGACGATGACGAGCCCGCTGACGCTCGCCCTGTTCTTCACGATTCTCGACCAGGGATCGCCGTTGGCGCGCTTCGCCGCCATGATCGATCTCTTCGTGATCTGGTGGCTGGTCGTGCTGGCGATCGGCGTGTCGGTGCTGTATCGCCGGCAGGCGGCGCGCCTCGTCGCCGCGTTCGCCGGTCTCTATGTCGTGATGGCCGCCCTCGTGGCGCTGACGGTCGGCATCATGGGGGGGACGGCATGACGCGCCGCTGGTGGCTGCTGGCGGCGCTCGTCATCGTCGTGGCCGGCGGAGCCGCGGTGGCCCTTCGGTGGATGCGTCCCGATCTTCCAGAGGTCGTCGTCGAGAGCGTCCAGGCGCGCGATCTCGAGGCGATTGTCTTCGCGTCGGGCACGATCCAGCCGAAGCGCCAGGTCAACCTCTCGGCGAGCACGATGGGACGGGTGACGCGCCTGGCGGTCGAAGAGGGACAACGCGTGCGGGCGGGGCAGTTTCTCCTCGAGATCGACCCGCGCTCGCTCGAAGGCGCCCTGCAGCGCGGCGAAGCGAGCGTCGCCGCTGCGCGCTCTGCGCTGCAGCAGGCGCGCACGGCGGTCGAGCAGGCCCGCACGGCCGTCACACAGGCGCGGGTGACGCTCGATCTCGCGCGGCAGACGCTGCAGCGGCAGGAAGATCTCTGGAGCGGCGGGCTGACGCCGCGCGAAACGCTCGAGCGGGCGCAGAACGAGGTGGCGGTGCGCGAGGCCGAGCTGAAGGCGCGGGAGCAGGAGGTCCAGACGCGCGAGCAGGAGGTCCAGACGCGCGCCCAGCAGATCAAGCAGGAAGAGGCGAGCCTCGCCACCACCCAGTACAACCTGAGCCAGGTGATCATCTCCTCGCCGATGGACGGCATCGTCATCCGCCGCAACATCGAAGAAGGCGAGAACGTCGTCGTCGGCACGATGAACAACGCCGGGACGGTACTGCTGACGATCGCCGACCTCTCGGTGATCGAAGCGGAGGTCGAAGTCGACGAAACCGACGTCCCCGAGGTGAAGGTGGGCCAGCCGGCGCGCGTCACCATCGACGCGGTGCCCGACCGCACGCTCCGCGGGCGCGTCACCGAGATCGGGAACAGTCCCATCCAGCAGGCCGCCGCGCCGCCGCCCTTGACCACGACGCAGGCCACGAACTTCAGAGTGGCGATTACGCTGGACGAGCCCCTGCCCGACGTGCGCCCGGGCTTCACGTGCACGGCGGAGATCACGACCGCCACCCGTCAGGCCGTGCTCTCCGTGCCGATCCAGGCGCTGACCGTGCGGGAGCTGCTGTACGACCCCGCGGGGGCGCTCGTGCGCGAGCCGACGCCCCCGCGCCCGAGCCGATTCCGCCTGTTCACCCGCGCGCCGGCCTCGCCCGTCGCGCCCGTCGAGACGCCGCCGGGATACGAGCGCCGCGAGACCGAGGGGGTCTTCGTGCTGCGCGACGGTCGCGCGTTTTTCACGCCGATCACGGTCGGCATCGCGGGCGAGCGCTACTTCGAGGTCCGCTCGGGACTGGCCGAACACGATCGGGTCATCACCGGACCGTTCTCGTCGATCCGCGACCTGCCGGACGGCGACCAGGTCCGCCTGCAGGAGGCCCGCGGCGCATCGGCGGGCGTGCGGTGATCCTCGAGGCCGTTGCGCTGGCCCTCGGCGCCATCTGGGCCAACCGGCTCCGGTCCTTCATGACCGTCCTCGGCAACATCGTCGCCGTGACGTCGATCGTGACCGTGGTGTCGCTCATCCAGGGCGTCAACTCGATGGTGGCCGACGCGATCCTGACCGACGTCGGCGCCGACGCCTTCACGATTCAGCGCGTCCCGCCCGTGACACGAACCGAGGACGAGGAAGAGCGCGTCCGCAGCAATCCGATCATCACGATTGAGGAAGCCGACGCCATCCGCGCGTTCAGCCCCGCCATCGACGCCATCGCGGGACAGGCGCAGCGGCGCGGCACGATCGCCTACCGCGATCAGGTCCTGGACAACATTCAGATCCAGGGCGTGACCAGCGACTACGTCGAGTTCGCCGTGTTCGACGCCGAGCGCGGCCGTATGATGACGCCGTTCGAGGTGGACCGGAACCGGTCGGTCGTGCTCCTCGGCTGGGACGTCGCGGAGCAGCTCTTCGGCGACGCGACGCCGCTCGAGAAGGTGATCCGCATCCAGGGCGCGCCGTTCCGCGTCGTCGGGGTGAGCGCCCGCAAGGGCGGGATCTTCGGCGCCTCGCTCGACGGCTACGCGGTGATTCCGCTCGGCGCGCACATGCAGCTGTTCGGGGCGCGCCCGTCGCTCTCGCTGCTCGTGAAGCCGCGCTCCCCGGCGTTCCTGCCGACGGCCATGGACGATGCGGTCGTGGCGCTGCGCACGGCGCGCCGGCTCAACGCGACCGAGCCGGACAACTTCGGCATCTACACCTCGGACACGCTGCTCGGCCTCTACGAGCAGGCGACGACCGGCATCTTCGCCGTGCTGGTCGGGGTCGTCTCGCTCTCGCTGCTCGTCGGCGGCATCGTCATCATGAACATCATGCTGATGGTGGTCACCGAGCGGACGCGCGAGATCGGGCTGCGCAAGGCGGTGGGCGCGCGGCGAACGGACATCCTGCTGCAGGTGCTGACCGAATCGATCACGCTCTCGGCGGTCGGCGGCCTGGCGGGAATCGCCCTGGGCTTTCTGGCGGCGCAGGGGCTCGCCGCGGCCACGCCGCTGCCGGCGCGGCTCGAGCCCTGGTCGGTGGCGCTCGGACTCGGCGTCACGATGGTCGTCGGGCTCTGCTTCGGCGCGTTCCCGGCGGCCCGGGCCGCGCGGCTCGATCCGATCGAAGCGCTCAGACGGGAATGACGTGCGAGGGTGACGACATGACCGCCAGCATCGCTTCGCTTCGCGAGATCGTGCTCCTGGCGCTCGACACGCTGCGCGTCAACACGCTCCGGTCCGCGCTCACCGTGCTCGGCGTCGTCATCGGCATCACCGCGATCGTCGGCATGACGTCGCTCGTCCGCGGCTTCGACCGGTCGCTGCGCGACAGCATCCAGGATCTCGGCCCGGAGACCATCTTCGTCGCGAAGTTCAGCGGCGTGAGCATCACCGCCGGACGCAGCGTCGCCGAGCTCCTCCGCCGCCCCAACCTCACGGTGGACGACGCCACGGCGATCGAGCGGCTGGCCCCGTCGGCCGGCATCGTCGACGTGTGGCTCGGCGCCGGCGGGCCGCCGACGCAGGCGCGCGTCGCGTACCGCGCGGACCGCACCAAGCTGCTCGCGGTGCTCGGCACGACCGAGGAGTTCGCGCGCATCAACTTCCTCGAGGTGCAGGCCGGGCGCTTCTTCACCGAGGGCGAGGTCAGCCGGCGGCGCAACGTCGTGGTGCTCGGCTACACGCCGTTCGAGGCGCTCTTCGGCCGCACCGGCGTCGACCCGGTCGGGAAGTCCGTGCGCGTGGGCGCGGTCGAGTACACGGTCATCGGCGTCCTCGGCAAACGGCCGGCCGCCGGCGGCTTCGATCTGGGCCAGGACGACTTCGTCGTGATCCCGGAGACGACCTACCGGAAGCAGTTCGGGATTCAGATCTTCCGGCGCGGCAGCCAGACGCATCAGAGCGTGCTGATTGCCGCGGCGCCGCGGGCAGGGGCCACCCGCGAGGCGCTCGTCGCGGACGTGCAGGAGATCATGCGCATCCGCCACGGGCTGCGCGTCGACGAGCCGAACGACTTCGACATCGTGTCGCAGGATGCGGCGCTCGAGGTGTGGGAGCGGGTCAGTCAGGCCACGCTGCTGGCGCTCGTCGTCATCTCGTCGATCGCGCTCATGGTGGGCGGCATCGGCGTGATGGCGATCATGACGATCTCGGTGACCGAGCGCACGCGCGAGATCGGGCTTCGAAAGGCGCTCGGCGCGCGGCGTCGCGAGATCCTGACGCAGTTCCTGACGGAGGCGGCCGTGTTGACGTCGATTGGCGGCTTGCTCGGCATCGGGCTCGGGAGCGCGATCGGCATCGCAGTGAACGCGCTGACCGGCTTCCCGGTGTCGCTGCCCTGGTGGTCGTTCGCGCTCGGCCTCGGCTTCTCCGCGAGCATCGGCCTCCTCTTCGGGATGGTGCCGGCGGTCCGCGCCGCGCGGCTCGATCCAATCGAGGCGCTGAGGCACGAGTAGGAACGTTCGGGGCGTTCGGATCGTTCGGGGCGTTCGGGTCGTTCGCGTTCCGGCCGTTCGCGTGCGGGTCGTTCCGCTGGCATCGGGTGTGCCGAGTTCCCGACTGATCCAGCATCAATCCCGAGGTAGGATTCCCTCAACAGACGGGTCACGCGACCTCTTTTCGCTCGGCGTGGTGCTCTACGAGATGGCGACGGGGCGGCTGCCCTTCCAGGGAAACACGTCGGCGGCGATCTTCAACGCGATCATCAGCAAGCCCGCACTGGCACCGGGTCGTGTCAACCCAGAGCTTCCGCCAGAGCTCGAACGGATCATCGGCAAGCTGCTCGAGAAAGACCGCGAGCTTCGGTATCAGAGCGCGGCGGAGCTGCGCGCCGACCTGCGGCGGCTGCGGCGCGACGCCGACTCGAACCGCGCAGCCGCAGGGCCGATGACGACTCATGATGGCCGCCGGCATCGACCAGTGCTCCGGATCTGGGTCGCCGCGGCGCTGCTCGCCGGAGCAATCATCGCTGGAGGTGTTGCCGGGGTCACGCGAGCGCCGGCCTCACAGCCAGTACCTCTCGTGCGTTTTACGATGGACGTCGTTCGGATGGTTCGGATCGTTCGCGTTCGAACCGTTCTCGTTCGGGGCGTTCGGGGCGTTCGGGTCGTTCACGTTCGGCCCATTTCCTGCCCGAACATCGGATGAGAACCAGAACGATCCGAACGCGAACGACCCGAACGCCCGAACGGCCCGAACGACCCGAACGCTAGATCACTCGTAAGCCTGTGGCGCTTTTCTGAGCGTGCGGTGGTGCACCAGGTCGTGCTGGATCCAGAGTTGCGCGCCGGTGCGCTGGAGAAAGCCCTCGAGCTCGCGGCGGGAGGCGGCCGTCTGCTCCTCGCTCACCTCGAAGGTCGGCAGGCGGTTCAGCGTCCGCTCTTCCGGGTAGTGGTACAGGTCGCCTGAGAGCACGACGCCGCCCGTCGTGGCGAGCTTCACGTACAGCACCTGATGGCCCTCGGTGTGTCCGGGGGCCGCCTTCAGGACGACGGTCCCGTCGCCGAACACGTCGTGCTCGTCCGCGGTTACCGCCACGCTGCGGCTTCCCTTCAGCGCCGCGTAGGTGGCCGGCCGTGCCGCCCCCGGCGCCGGCTCGGCGAGCATCGCGTCGCGGTCGCCGGGCCGCACGAGCCACGTGGCATGGGCGAACGCGTTCGCGTCGGCGGTGTGATCCCAGTGGTAGTGCGAGAGGGCGAGATGGGTCACGGCGTCCGCGCCGTAGCCGGTCGCCTGCAGCTGCTCCTCGAGCAGCGGCGCCAGCATGACCACGCGCTCCTGGCCGTCGGCGCGCGTCACGCGGTGCTCGGCGCCGGCGGGCAGCCCCCGCCGCTCGCCGTCCGCGATCGCGCCCGCGTCCCACAGCAGCACGCCCTGCGGGTGCACCACGAGATAGGCCGCAATCGAGAGCGGCGTCGTCTGCACCTCCGCCTCCGTCAGGCGGTAGCGCGACGGATCGGATGCGAGCACGCCGCCATCCAGCACGTAGAGCCGCGGCGACACTGCGCCACCCGGCGCCTCGCCCCGGCCGCAGCCGGCGATGGCGGCCACCACGAGCCCGATCAGGCCGACGACTCTCTTCATGGGAGCGACCCGAACGAGAACGAACGATCCGAACGCGAACGATCCGAACGCCCGAACGTCCGAACGACCCGAACGGTTAGGATTCCTTCTCCCCCGTCCGAATCCGATAACTCTCGAGCACCGGGAAGACGAACACGCGGCCGTCGCCGATCTCGCCCGTGCGCGCGGCCTGCACGATGGCCTTGATCGCATCCTCGGCAATCGAGTCGGGCACGACGATCTCGATCTCCATCTTGGGCAGCAGGCTCACGTTGTACTCCTTGCCGCGGTAGATCGCCGTGTGCCCCTTCTGCTTGCCGTGCCCGCGCACCTCGGTCACGGTCATCCCCGAGATGTTCAGCTTCGCGAGCGCCTCCTTGACGTCGTCCACCTTGTTCGGCCGGACGATGCTCTTGATCAATTTCATTGCGTTCCCTCCAGTGTCCGCTGCAGGTCGGAGGTCAGCGCATGCTGCTCCGCCTCGGTGAGTTGCGCGCCAGCCCTGGTGATATGAAAGACGTCAATCGCCCGCTCCCCCTCGGTGGAGATGAGGACGAGATCGACATCGCAGCCGTGCTGCGAGATCACCCGACTGATCCGGTGCAGCAGGCCGATGGCGTTCCCCGCGACGATGTCGAGGATCGTGTACCGGTCTGACGCTTTGTTGTCGGCACGGGCGATCGGCGTCACGCGCGAGGCGATCCGCAGGCTCAGCACTCCCTGTTCCCGTCCGCGCAGCAGTGTCGCCACGGCGACCCGGCCCGAGACCACGTCCTGCAGCACGTGCAGCACCTGCGCGTGCGCGTCCGGGTTGAGCGCCAGGAAGCGCTCCTCGTCGGAGAACTGGAAGACGTCGAGCACCAGGCCGTTCGCGTTCGTCAGCGCCTGCCCGCGCAGGATGTTCATCCCGAACGACGACAGGACGCCGCAGATGTTCGAGAAGAGAAACGGCTTGTCGAGCGTGACGACCGCGAGCGTCCAGACGTCGGCCACTCCGTCGCGCGGACGCGCCGGGGTCCCGGCCGGGTCGGCCGGTTCGAGCGACAGGTGGACCTCGTCGGATCGGATGTCGCGCGCCAGCCGCACGTGCCGGTAGATCGCCTCGCGCGGAAAGAGCCGGAGGTACCGCTGCGGCAGCCCTTCGACGAACCCGGTGATCTCGGCCTCCGGCAGATCGTCGGGCCGTCCGGCCAGCAGCTCCATCAACCCCGCCTGGTTCCGCTCGATCAGCTCATCGCCGTACCGCTGCGTCAGGTGGTTGTAGGTGTCGACGTACAGCCGCCAGATGAGCTCCTCTTTCCACGGCGTCAGCGTCTCGGGGCTGACGGCCTCGATGTCGGCGAGCGTCAGGAGGCACAACAGCTTGAGCCGCTCCTCGGTGCCCACGAGCTGGGCGAACTCGCGGACGATCTGGGGATCGTCGGTGTCGCGGCGGAACGCGACGAGCGACATCTGCAGGTGGTGCCGGATCAGAAAGAGCACCGTGTCGCGCGCCTCGGGCGCGAGCTGCAGCCGCGCGAGCGCATCGGCCGCCATCCGCACGCTTTCCGGCGCATGCTCCTCGTCGCGCCACTTGCCGACGTCGTGCAGCAGGAGCGCGAGGACGAGCAGCTCCGGCGAGGCCAGGCTCGCGGCCACCGCCCTGAAGCGCTCGCGCGACGGCTCGGAGGCGGTCGTCAGCCGCTCGAGGTTGCGAATGGTCAGGAGCGTGTGCTCGTCGACCGTGTACTTGTGATAGAAGTCGCGCACGACCCGCCACGCGATGGCGTCGAACTCGGGGAAGATCCGTCCGAGCAGCCCGCAGTCGTGCATCTGCGACAGGCGGGCGTACAGCCCGGCGCGCGGCCGCAGCAGCCGGAGCAGCGCCGCGCGGTCGCGCGGCTCGGGGATGAAGTCCTCCGGGCGACAGCGATCGAGGTGCTGCTGGATGCACGACAGCGCCTCCTCGGTGACCTCCGCGCCCGCGTCGACCGCCGCCTGAAACGCGCCGATCCACGACGCCGGGGTCCGCGCCCCGAGCACCGGGTCCAGAAAGCGGATGCCGTCGCGCGAGAGGCCGAGATTGGGGCCGACGGGCACGGGCGCCGATCGCCGGGCCCACTCGAGCGACCGGCTGACGGTCCGCGCGTGGCGAAAGTAGTCGCTCATCAGCCGCTCGACGCGCTGGCCCGGCTCGGCCCCCGGGTATCCCAGCACGTCGGCGGTCCGCTCCTGCAGCTCGTGGCTGAGGACGTTGTGGTTGCGGTCGGCCTCGAGGTGCAGCGTCGACCGGACGCGCAGCAGAAAGTCCTCCGCCTCCTCGACGCGCCCGGGGTCGGCCGGGCCGCGCTGCAGCAGCAGCGGATCGGTGAGCGCCGCGATCGTCCGCGTCGCCGTGAGATCCCGCAGGGCCCCTGGCGCCTCCTTCACGTCGGGCTCCAGCTGATAGAGCGTGTCGTTGAAGCGCGCGTGCCGCTGCTCGATGAGCTCCAGGAGCGACTTCAGGATGTAGGCGTGCGTCGGCGGCGTATGGAACATCTCCCGGAGACGATCGAACAGGGGCGCCGCCCCGGCCACGAGCCGCGCGTCGAGCAGCGCCAGGAGAAACTCCGGGTTGTCTGCTTCGAGCTCGACGAACTCATCGAGCTCGCGCACCTGATGCCCGACGACCACGCCGACGTCCCAGAGCGGGTGCAGGAACCCGCGCAGGAAGCGCTCCTCGGGCGGCCCGATCCGGGCGCCGAAGAGGAGCAGCAGGTCGATGTCCGAGTGCAGACAGAGATGCCCGCGGCCATAGCCGCCGAGCGCGACAACCGCAACCGGACGCTCGGCGCCCCCCGCGTCCTGAAAGAGCTGCCGGAGCAGGCCATCGACGCGGTCGGCGTGCCGCACGAGCGCCGCCCGTCCGCCCGCACCGGCCGCGATTTCGGCCCGCAGCTCCTGCCGCGCCCCATCGAGCGCCGTCCGGATCGCCGATCCAGCGCCCGGCTGCGTCATCGACATGAGGGCGAACATCTCCGGTTGCGGCAGTCGCTGTCAAGCGGCGCCGGGACGACGGGCGCGGCGACGGGCCGGGCCCCTGGCCCGGCACCCGACCCATCGCCTGTCCCGTCGACCGTGCGGATCCAGCGCCGGACCCGCCTAGTAGGAAATCCCGAATCCGAAAGACGCGATGACCTTCGACGCGTCGTCGTTGTTGATCGCCTTCGTGGTGTCGCCGAGCGTCTGGAATTCGACGCCGCCATGCACGTTCCACGCGCCGAACATCGTCGTCCCGCCGAGCGGGACCGTCACGAGCGCCGCCACGCTGGCGTAGCCGAACTTGTTGTCGACCCCCCGCAGCTCGTAGTAGTCGCCGGCGCTCAGCCCCACCTTCACCGGAAAGGCGAGCGAGACCGCATCCGACGCCCACCCCGGCGCCACGCCGAGCTCGAGATACGTGCCCGCATTCTCACCGCCGTCCGCCTGGCCGAGGCCGGGGGCCGTGTCGAACTCCTGCGCCACGAGCACGTAGGGTTTGAGCGCCGCCGCGCCGAGATACGCCGAGTCGTCCACCGCCAGCTTGAACGCCAGCTCCTTGACCGTGCTGAACGCGTTGTTCGGGCTGGTGTAGGCCGTGTAGGTCGTCGAGAAGGCGACGCCGCCGCCGAACCCGAGGCCGAGCGTGGCATAGAAGTCGCCCTCGTACCACAGCTTGCCGCTCGGACCGTCGGTGCCCGCCGATCCCGTATGCAGGCTGTTCCAGCTGCCGACGTTCACGGATGCGCCCTTGAGCCCGCCGTCGCCCGAGTAGAGCGACATCCCGAGGTCCAGGGCCGGCCACATGATCACTTTCGTGTCGTCCTGCCGGATGCCGCGGAACATGTACGTGTTCAGGAAGTCCATGCTCCCCGTGAACGTCAGGTTGCCCGGGTTCGGGTCCGGTGCCGCCGCCGTCTCCTGCGCCGACGCCGGCGCCGCGAGGAGCGTGACCGCTGCCAGGGTCACCGCTGCGAGTCCATGACGGGTTGCGCGAGTCAACATCGATCTTGCCCTCCTCGGAACGTGAAACGTGGGTGCCACCGGACCACCTAGGCGTCGCTCTTGATCGGCTGCAGCATCGGCTGCGGCGCCGATTCTCGCGCCATCGGGAGCGTCGGGCTGGTGCCGCCCGTGTGCAGGTAGGCCTCCTCGCCGTGGTGCGTGATGTCGAGCCCCATGCTCTCGTCGGACGTCGTGGCGCGCAGCGGCATGAACATGCCGATCAGCTTCAGCAGGACGAAGCTGACCACGCCGCTGTAGACGATCGCCGTCAGCACCGCCGCGGCCTGAATCAGCACCTGGCCGGGATTGCCGGCGATGGCGCCGTCGAACAGGCCGTTGAGGCTCTGCTCGGCGAACACACCGGTCAGCAGCGCGCCGACCGTGCCGCCGACGCCGTGCGCCGCGACGACGTCGAGCGAGTCGTCCAGAGCGGTCCTGGCGCGGATGATCAGCGCGAAGTAGCTCGGCACGGCGGCGATGGCGCCCAGGAACACGGCGTTGATCGGGCTGATGAACCCGGCCGCGGGCGTGATCGCGACCAGGCCGACGACGATGGCCGTGGCGGCGCCGACGGCGGTCGGCTTGCCCGAGCGCATCAGGTCGAGGAACGTCCACACCACCAGCGTCGCCGCCGGCGCGAGCATCGTCGTGGTGAGGGCCAGCGCGGCGATCGGGCTCGCCGCCAACGCGCTCCCCGCGTTGAAGCCGAACCAGCCGAACCAGAGGAGCCCGGCGCCGAGCAGCGTGAGCGGCACGCTGTGCGGCAGCAGCGACGAGGACCGATACTCCGAGCGCCGCCCGACGACGAACGCGGCCGCGAGCGCCGCCGCGCCCGCGTTGACGTGGACGACGGTGCCGCCGGCGAAGTCCCAGGCGCCCATGTCGGCGAGCCAGCCGCCGCCCCACACCCAGTGCGCCAGCGGCGCGTAGACGAGGACCGACCAGAGGGAGATGAACAGCACGTACGCCGAGAACCGCATCCGCTCGACGATCGCGCCCGAGATGAGCGCGGCCGTGATGATGCAGAAGGTCGCCTGGAAGGCCATGTAGAGCATGTGGGGGATCGTGAGCGGCACGATCGCGCCCGTTTCGGCGAGGCCGACGCCGTTGAGGAACATCGCCGAGAGGTCGCCGATCCAGTTGTTCCCGGCCGTCAACGCGAGGGAGTAGCCGATGAGCGCCCAGAGGACGCCGACGAATCCCAGCGCGATGTAACTCATCATCATGGTGTTGAGCGCGTTCTTGGAGCGGACCAGCCCGCCGTAGAAGAAGGCGAGCGCCGGGGTCATCAACAGGACCAGCGCCGTGGAAATCAACATCCATGCTGTGTCAGCTTGATTCATTCCTCACCTCAGTAATGAAATCGCCGGTTCGACGTGAACGTTCGCGCGCGCACAGCGAGCGTGCGGGAGCCGGCTGCCCCAAGAGCAAGATGAACGCCACCTCGGATGCGCCGGGGGCGGGGCGGAGTCGGGCAGGTTTCGGCCGGAAATGCGCGGATCGGCGCCGCGCCGGCCCGGAGACGTCACGACATATTTGTCGAATGTGAGTGAAACGTCGACAAGATTGTTCAACTTGGTCGAATGCAAAAGCCGGCGGCGGCGCGCGGCGGCCGCCTCCGGGCGGCGCGGCGCGACCAGGGCGGGGCGGCATCGGGCCCCGTTGGCGCCGCCGGCCTACATTGCACACAAAGATGTCGTCTTCGCGATCGAGTTATACATTATTGTCAGAGCTGAGTTGCCTTGCGGCGCCCGGGCGGCGCTGACTATGATGCCGAGACGCCGATCCCGGGCGCAAATCCACCAGGAATCCGGGGCCCCGCGGCGTGTGCCCGGCGGGGTGAGCGGTCAGGAGGGGTACCCCGTATGAAGGTCTACGACGCAGCGAGCATCCGGAACGTGGCGGTGGTGGGCCACGGCGGATGCGGCAAGACGCAGCTTGTCTCGGCCATGCTGTTCGCCGCGGGCGCGGTCAATCGCCTCGGCCGGGTCGACGACGGGTCCACGGTCACCGACTTCGACGACGAGGCCATCGCCCGCAAGCACACCCTCTCCTCCAGCCTGGCCCACGCCGAGTGGCGCGACGCCAAGATCAACATCATCGACACCCCGGGGTTCGCCAATTTCCTGACCGACGCCCGGTCCGCCCTCCGCGTGGTCGAGGCGGGCGTCCTCGTCGTCGACGCGGTCGCGGGCGTCGAGGTCCAGACCGAGAAGCTGTGGTCCGAGGCCGCGGCCCTGAATCTGCCCCGTCTGGTGGCCGTCAACCGGCTGGAGCGCGATCGGGCCAGCCTCGAGCGCACGCTCGAGTCGCTGCATCGCGACTGCGCCCGCGAGATCGTGCCGATCCAGCTGCCGATCGGCGAGGAGAAGGGGTTCACCGGGGTGGTCGACCTCGTTCGGATGAAGGCGCTGACGTTTGCCAGCGACAGCAGCGGCACCGTGACCGAAGGGGACGTCCCGCCCGCGCTGGCCGACCGCGCCGCCAAGGCGCGCGAACAGCTCATCGAGATGGTCGCGGAGGCCGACGAGAGCCTGATGGAGGCGTTCTTTGCCGAAGGCACGCTGACTCAGGAGCAGCTCGAGTCGGGGCTCCGCGCGGCGACGGTGTCGGGACGGCTGTTCCCGCTCGTCTGCACGTCGGGGCTGCACGTCATCGGCATCCAGCCGCTGCTCGACGCCATCGCGAGCTATGTCGCGCCGCCGGCGGAGCGCGACTTCCCTGCGCTGACCAAGGACGGCACCGAGACGGCGATCAAGGCCGCGAACGCGGCGCCGGCGGCGGCGTTCGTCTGGAAGACGATTGCCGATCCGTTCGCCGGCCGCATCACGATGCTGCGCGTGGTGACCGGCGTGCTGAAGTCGGACTCGACGGTCCAGAACCTGCGCGCCGAGGCGCCCGAGCGACTGGGGCATCTGATCGCCCTCCAGGGCAAGGCGCAGACGCACGTGCCAGAGCTGAGGGCCGGCGACCTGGGCGCGGTGGCGAAGCTGAAGGAGACCCGGACGAACGACGTGCTCGGCGACAAGGCGAGCCCGATCCGCGTGGCCGAGATCAAGTTCCCCGAGCCGGTGCTGGCGTACGCCATCGAGCCGAAGAGCCGCGGCGACGAGGACAAGATCAGCACGGCGATGCAGCGGCTGCGCGAGGAGGACCCGACGATCGGCTACTCGCGCGACCCGCAGACGCACGAGCTGCTGCTCTCCGGACAGGGGCAGATGCACATCGAGGTGACCGTCGCGAAGCTGAAGCGACGCTTCGGCGTCGAGGTGAACCTGAAGCCGCCGCGGATTCCCTACCGCGAGACCATTCTCGCGTCGACCGAGGCGCACGGCCGCCACAAGAAGCAGACGGGCGGGCACGGGCAGTTCGGCGACTGCAAGATTCGCGTGGAACCGCTGGCGCGCGGGAGCGACTTCCAGTTCGAGGACGACATCTTCGGCGGCTCGATCCCGCGGCAGTTCGTGCCGGCCGTCGAGAAGGGGATCCAGGACGCCCGGATGCGCGGGTTCCTGGCCGGCTATCCGGTGGTCGACTTCAAGGCGACGGTGTACGACGGGTCGTACCATCCGGTCGACTCGAACGAGCTGTCGTTCAAGCTGGCCGGCTCCCTGGCGTTCAAGGATGCGATGACGCGGGCGCGCCCCACGATCCTCGAGCCGATCATGCAGGTCGAGGTCCACGCGCCCAGCGACTTCGCGGGCGATCTGATGGGCGATCTGAACGGGCGCCGGGGGCGCATCGCCGGCATGGACACGCGCGGGTCGTCAACGGTCATCCGGGCGCAGGTGCCGATGGCGGAGATGCTGACATACGAGCAGCACCTGACGTCGGCGACCGGCGGCCGCGGCTCCTACCACATGGAGTACTCGCACTACGAGGAGGTGCCCCAGCATCTCCAGTCGAAGATCATCGCGGCCGCCAAGGCCGAGCGCGGCCAGGAGGTGGCCGAAGAAGCCTGACGCCTCCCGCGCGGGCGCCACTGCTCGGCGAGGCCAAGCCTGCAGCCAGGGTCCCGGTCTTCTGTGCCTGACCAGACTCACCGCGCCGACATCGCGACACGATACGTTGCCGGGCTCCCATGTCCGACGAACGCTTGCCAGAACTGCACCATGCCGGGGTGGGGTTCAGGGTAAGGCTCCACGAGGGCTCTCCATTCCAGGGCCGGCGGCGCTTCCAGCTTCTCCGGCGACAGCTCGATAGCCGCCAGGCGCGCAGCAGCTACCGCGCGGGTGTCGAACCTTTCCGACACGTCCGTGATGAGGCGCCTCGCAGAAGACAACGTCACCTCCCAAAACTCGCGTTCGCTCCTTTCAGAGCCCAGCGGCAGCCCCGCGATTGTAACGGCTCTAAAATTTGGGGCGGGCAGGTCCACGCGCCATGTCCGATCAGCGACGACATCGAACGGCTGGCTCGCCAAGCGTGACGCCATTTTTTTCTGGATGTTCTCGGTCTCGGCGAACGTTGCGAAACGCATGACGAACTCGTCCTGTTCAGGGTCGCGCAGATTGATCTCGAGAAACAGCGAGCGGTTTCCACGACGCGCCGGATCCAAAATGGAGAACGTCCTCGGGTCTGTATCGTCCTCACCGCGGATCCACACGCCAGACGGGTAGGTGACGCCGTCCAGGCTCAAAGGCGCCGGCGCGCCGCCACCGCTCCAGAACGCGGCGATGCGCGCGATGGCGTGGTCGGTCGGGTCGGCAGGATCGGCGCTCGAAAAATTGGTTTCGATACGCCCGTTGATTCGATGGTTGACCGGAGCCCACCTGCACCGCAACGTTTCGCCGAAGCTCTCTGACACCGCGTTGCGAGTCGACGTCGCCTGCAAGATGCAGGACTTGATGAGGTCGGCCTGATAGGACTCCTGGACGATTTCCACGTGCGGCACGGCGAACACCCGCCCGACGACCGCCTCCTCCTCCGCGCCCAGGCGCCCGCGGAACACGAGGAGGTGGTAAGCGGTCGGATTGCCGGCGGGGATCGCAAGGGGAAGGGTGACGGCTTCTCCCGGATCGAGCCCGACGGGCCGGCCGCCGTTCAACAGAACAACTTGATGGCGCCGTTCAGACGAAGTGCCTTTCTCGTAGCGCGCGTACACCTCGAAGACTCCGTCCATCCGCTCGTTCGAGGTGTTCCGGAATCGAATGAACAGACCATCGGCCGGGAAGCCCACGTTGACGATGCTCAGGCTTCCGCGGAAGAAGTAGTCGAGCACCGCGCGGGCGTAGCCGACGGCGCGCGGCAGCATGTGGGACGCCGTCTCTTCCCACACCGCCTCGTCCACGCAGGGATCCGGGCCCGGTCGGCCGACAATCCATCGACCGATGGAACGCTCGCTGGCGCACTCGGCCAGGGCCACGGCGGTGGGCAGCCCCTCGCCCGGCGGTTTGGCGAAGTAGGCGCGCACGCGTGAGTTCCTGGGCGCCACGCGCGGATTCGGAATCAGCGCCTCGCGCCGGGGAAAGGGGAACTCGCCCCGAAGCGTGTTCTCGCTGAAGAAGTTGGCGTTGGCAAACTCGGCCAGCCCGATCGGCCCACTGAGCGTCAGCTCGGGATCGGGGCTCGAGGCTGTGTACCTGTCGCTGTCGATGAGCCGCGCAATCGGAATGCGCGCGGTTTCACCAGGCGGAATCGGCATGCTGAACACATCCGCATCGACTCCCACCGGGTTCAAATACCGATGGGCAAACTGGGCCTCGGCCGCCGCCGTCTCCGATCGATTCCGCCGTGTGTGCTGATCGGAGACCCAGTACTCGTAGTTGCCCGCCCGCCGTCGATTCAGCAGCTCGCGTGAAATCGTCCCGAAGACGTGGGGATCGTCGCGGGTATGCTCCGGGACCGACGCATCGACCACCAGATGCATGATGTGCCCGAGCGTGCGGAACAGATCGGCCGCCGCCGCCTCGCGCGCACGGGCGTCGGGCGCGGTCAGCGCGTCGTAATAGAAACGCCTCGCGTCCTGCCACGCCCACCGGCCGCCTGGGAACTGATGCCGGTCCTGCATCCACTCGATCGACGACGGATGTTGAACGACTGTTCGCAGGCCAGCCTCCTGCCAGGCGTGGAGGGGGTTGTGGAAATGGTTGAGGAACCGCAGCCCATCGTCTTCGCGCACGCCGCCTTCACCGAGCCACGCCTGCGCTGAAAGCCGCACTCCATTTCGGCCCATCAGAATAGTCCTACGGCCCTCCACAAGACCCATGGCGGTTTCCAAGTTGCTATCAAAGTCGGAGCTTGCAGCTGCAGCAACATTGACTAATCGATGTGTCGACTGATTCAGTGCCACGAGCCTGGCTGGGAGCATCAGAGCGCACAACAGTATTCCGACAGCGAACATTAGGGGGCGCATGATCATCACAGTCCTACTCCCGCGGCAACAATCCACACTTAAGGTTCTCTTGCTCACGATTCAGGGCAGCCATATAGCGCTCCATCTTTCTCAGTGGAGCAATCCCAGCATAAGAAGGAACCGCCGACGACCTGTGGGCCACCTCGCATCGTTCCTCTCGCGTCCTCAGGCGTCGCATGAACGTCACGGTCGGGTCGATGTAGAACTGCCCGCCCGACGGGGTGGTCTCGACGCGCTCGGCGACGTAGCCGGCAATGAACTCGTGCACCTGAAGGTCGAGCGCCAGTCTCCAGATCGGGCCTGTCAGCGCCGGGATCTCCACGCGTCCGTCCGGCCCGCTGACCGCTTCGCGCGCCTCGTAAAAAGCCCGCCCGCCGTCTCCCGTGATCGTGGGCGTGACGCTCTCCCAGACCACGAGGAACACCACGCCCTCGATCGGCTGCCCGGTCTCGGCGTCGATGTACTGGTTGCGAAACGGACCGCGCTCCTCGGCCCGCGTGCAGCTCCCACCCAGCGCAGCCGCAGTCAGCGCCACAACGACCCACGCACGGGCGTCTCGATTGGCCATGCAGATCCTCAGAACCGCCACAGGCGCCATCGCCCGTCGGCATCGATCCGGAACCAGATGGGATACGAGTAGAGCAGGCCGTCGCGCTCCGCCACCATCTCGTACTGTGCGGCGCCGTATCCAATCTCCACGAGTCTCACGTCCGTGAATACGAGGTCGACATCCTCGAAGGCGTCTGGCGGCAAGGAGGCAAGAACGTCAACCCAGGCTACCCGTCGCTCGGCTGCGACAAAGCCAACGGCCGACTGCACGTTTCGCTGCCGCAGCGCGTCCTTGAACCCTCGCCACACGGCCTGGAGCCGTGCATCGAGCCGCGGCCCATCGTATACCTCGACCAGCCCACGCTGCGTGATGACCGCCCCGCTCGCGGTGGTCATCCGCACCGTCGGCAGATACACGCCAGGCCTGGCATACGTGGCATAGACCGACTCGACGTCGGACACGCCCTCGACGTCGACCGTGCCGTCGCCTTCGAAATCGATGGTGAGCGACGCTCCCGCGAGCGCATCCAGGCCGATACGAACGTCGAGCGGGGCGACGCCTCCGGGCGGCCACGCATCGAGTGACTCTTCGAGCGTGCCGTCAGGCGCAAAGGCGATCTGCAGCGACGCCCGTGCGGTCGCGCCAGATTCGTCCGCGGCAACCACAGTCAGCTCCGTGAGCGCGGGCACCGCGGGCACTTCGAGCGCAAACATGCCACCTTCGACAGGCGCGCTCACATCACCGCCGACATCAGCGGGCAAGGCGACGCGAACGCTGACCTCACCCGTTCCGCCTTCGGCCGTCCCACGGACCCACACGGAGCCGCCGCTCACGGTACCCCCATCTGGGGGCTCGAGTATCGAGATGCGCAGCGACCGGACCGTGAACGTCTGCACCGCCGGCGTCGGATCGTCGTTCCCGGCCTGGTCCCTCGCCCGGACCTCGAACCGGTGTGCGCCCGGTGTCAGCTCCGTCAGCTCGACGACGGCTGAGGGGCCAAAGGGGGACCACGCGCCCTCATCCAGCCGCCACGAGAAATCCAGCAGAGCCGACAAGACATCGGCCCCGCCCACCGTGAACCGCACGCCGCGCTCCGCCGTCTCGCCGGCGGGACCGCTCACGATGACCGTCTCGGGCGGCGTGCGATCGACGACCAGCAGCTGCGCCTCGGCGCGCGAGTTGCCAGCCCGGTCCTCGGCGACCGTCGTCAGCGCGTGCGGCCCCTCGACCACCCCGGCGGTTTCGAGCACCGCGGATGCCACAAGCGGCTCCGCCGGGGCAGGATTTCCGATGCTCGCCACCGCCTGGTCATCGAGCAGGAACCTGACCGCCGCAACACCGCTCCCCTCGTCCTCGCCGCGTCCACGCACGACAATCGGCCCGCGCACGTGCGTGCCAGGCGCCGGCTCGAGCGTCGACACCCGTGGCAACACATCGTCGTGGACGATGACGGCCTCGACGCCGGGGCTGGAAAGCCCTCGCCCGCCAGCCGCGGTCGCGCGGAAGAGGAGGTCATTTCGAGCGTTGGCGGCAAGCGCAGCTTCCACCGTAAATTCCCCGCGTGGGTCAGCCACAACCGTCCCAACCAGGTCACGGTCGGGGAGCCGAAACAGATGCACGCGATCGCCGGGCTGAGCCCGGCCGGAGAGCGTCAGCGGCGCCCGGTTCGTGAACAGCGGCGCCCGTGGAACAGGCGGCGGGGTGACCCGGAAGCGGAGCAGGCGCCCCCGCTGCCGCAGCTCGAGGGCGACCAGGTCGCCACCGGGGGCAAAGGCCAGCGCCAGAGGGTGGCCCATCTCGCGGGCGAACGCGCTCACGACGCCGCCGTCGTGCCATTTCAGCACGATGCCGCCGCGGACCTTGTGATCCCCGTCCCGACCGTCGCCGTCGTCGTCATCCTCGTCGCGATCGTGATCCTCATCGCGATCGCGGATGCCGAGCAGCGTCGTTCCGATGAACACGCCGCCGAGCACGTCGACCGCGATGCCCCACGGTCGATGGCGAAGGCCGCGCAGCAGCGGCTCGGCCGCTTCCGCCGTCCCGTCCTGGCGCAGCGGAATCCGCGCCACGCGCGTGGGCACGGGGCCGCGCTCCCCCGCCGCCCGCGCCATCGTGACATACACGGCGTCCGCGGCGGCGGCGAGCCCTTCAACGCCGACGAGACCCGTGGCGACGGGCGTAAGGGTGCCGTCGTGGTCGAGGCGAACGATGACGTCGGTGCCGCGCTCGTCAGACGCCTTGCGGTCGCCGCGCTCGTCATGCGATTCGGGTTCGCGCCGGACGGCCACCCACAGCCGCCCGTCCGGACCCGCGGCGATCGCGCGAGGCCGGCGCAAGGTCGACGCAACCACGCTGACCGTGCCCGTCGGGTCGAGCCGCACGATCCGGCGCGCCGCGGCCTCGAGGACGAGAATGTGGCCGGCGCCATCGACGGCGATGCCGGTCGGCCGCCGCAGATCCCTGAGCAGCACCTCGCGCCCGCCATCCGCACGCACGCGCGTGAGCGTGCCTGCCGCGCGATCGGCCACCAGCACCGCGCCGCCCGGCTCGACGGCGACCGCAGACGGCTGGCGGAACTCGGACGCCAGTACGTCCACCGGCGCGAGCGCCGTGATCGCCAGGGAGGCCCCCCGTGGCGTCGAGCGCTGTGCGCCGGCCGCGCCAACGACCGCTGAAAAGGCGGCCGCGACGACCGCGGCCCGCTGCACCGGAGGCCAGATGCGCATCGGCATGGCCCAGCGCACCGAGCAACAGCGCGGCCGCCTCGACGGGCCACCAGCCGTCGCCGGAAATTCATGATGCAGCGTGGGTTGTTCGATGGGGGGCCGAAGCGGCGTTTCAACCGCCGCACGGATCGACAACCGGCGTTGCCCCCGGGTCAGGTGGTCCGGCTAAAGCCGGACGCCACGTCGTACAGGATTGAACCGGTTGAAGGCGGACACGACGCGCTGAGCCATCGCCAAAAGAAAAGGGCCGGCATTGGCCGGCCCCATCACGGGATCCCGATCGGCAGGTCTCGTGCGACCCGCCGCCGCCAGGTTCTACGGGCGCGCTACGACCCGCCGGCCTTGCGCGGCGTCGTGGGCTTCCGCGCGGCGCCGCGCGTCTGGCCGCCAGCCTGCGCCTTCGACCCGCCCTCGTCCTTCTTGCCGCGCATGCGCTGCGCCGCCGCCTTGAGCCGCTCGCCGACGCCCTTCGACGGCGCCTTCGGCGCGGCGGCTTCCTTCTCGCCCTTCTCCTTGTCCTGCGTGGCGCGCGGGTTGTACTCGCTGCCCACCAGCTCGATCTGCGCGACCTCGGCCGAGTCGCCGCGCCGGAACCCGATGCGGAGAATGCGCGTGTAGCCCCCGGGGCGCTCGGCAAACCGCGGCGCGAGCGTCTCGAACAGCTTGCCGACGACGGCCTTGTCAGGCAGCTCCGCCAGGACGAGCCGGCGGGCGTGCAGCGCCCTGCCGTTGGCGTCGCCCGCGGCGACGCCGCGCTTGGCGATCGTGATCAGCCGCTCGACGAAGGGGCGCAGCTCCTTCGCCTTCGGCACGGTCGTCTCGATCCGCTCGTGCCTCAGCAGCGCGATTGCCTGATTGCGCAGCAGCGCGATCCGGTGCTCCGTGACGCGACCGAGCTTCCGGTGTGAAACGTTGTGTCTCATGATCTCGTTCCTGACGTTGTCAGCCGTCGGCAGTCAGCGGTCGGAACCATCGAGCTGCCCACCGGCCGTCCATGGCCGCCACCTGATCACTGACAACTACTCCTGATGCACCGCCGGCTGATCGAGCCGCATGCCCAGGCTCAGTCCCATGCCGTGCAGTATCTCCTTGATCTCGTTGAGCGACTTCCGCCCGAAGTTCTTCGTCCGGAGCATCTCGGCCTCGGTCTTCTGCACGAGCTCCCGGATCGTCCGGATGTTCGCGTTCTTCAAGCAGTTGTACGACCGGACCGACAGCTCCAGCTCCTCGACGCTCTTGTCGAGATTCTCGTTGGTGACGACGGTCCGCTGCGGATCGACATGTCCTTCCTGCGCCTCCTCGTCGGCGTCCTCGAGGTTCACGAAGATGTTCAGGTGGTCGCGAATCAGCTTGGCAGCGAGCGACACGGCGTCGCGCGCCGTGACCGACCCGTTCGTCCAGACGTCGACCGTCAGCTTGTCGTAGTCGGTCGTCTGGCCGAGGCGCGCGGCCTCCACCAGATAGTTGACCTTCTTCACGGGCGAGTGGACCGAATCGATCGGGATCCATCCGATGCCGAGGTCCTCGTCGAAGTTCTTGTCGGCCGAGACGTACCCCCGGCCGCGCTTCATCCGCAGCTCCATGTGGAGCTTGCCGTGCTGGGCAATCGTGGCGATGTGCGCCTCCGGCTCGAGGATCTCGACGTCGGCGTCGGTATTGATGTCCTTGGCCCGGACGACGCCCGGCTTGTCGACGCGCAGGTAGAGCGTCTTGGTCGCGTCGGTGTGCAGCTTCAGCGGAATCTGCTTCAAGTTGAGGATGATGTCCGTGGCGTCCTCGACCACCCCGGGAATCGGGGAGAACTCGTGCAGCACGCCGTCGATCTTGACCGCCGTGATGGCCGCCCCCTCGATGGACGAGAGGAGCACGCGGCGCATGGCATTGCCGATCGTGGTGCCGAAACCGCGCTCGAACGGCTGGGCATAGAACCGGCCGAACCGGTCGGTGAGGGTCTCACGCTCGAACTCGAGCCGCTTGGGACGCTGAAAGCCTTTCCAGAGCATGGTCATTCCTTTCGCCAACGGGCCGGCAGCTCCGGCCTCCGGACCTGCATGTCCTGTCCGCCGGCCTCCCGCCGCAGGTCCGTAAGGCTGCGGGCCGACGGGTGCGATCTGGCCGCGCCAGTGGGCGGTCGCTGGTAGCCGTGCGGTGCAGACTCGTGCGACCGGCTACCGACTACCGACCACGGGCGACCGGCTACTTCGAATACAACTCGACGATGAGCGACTCCTGCACCGGCAGGTTGATCTGCTCGCGCGTGGGGATCGAGCTCACCTTGGCCGACATCCCCTCGGCGTTGAACTGGAGCCACTCGGGAATCCCGCGGCCCTTCACCTCCTCCATCGCGTGGGCGATGGACGGCGCCTTCCGGCTGCGCTCCCGCACGGCGACGACGTCGCCGGGCTTGACCGAGTAGGACGGGATGTTCACCTTGCGGCCGTTGACCGTGAAGTGCCCGTGGCGCACGAGCTGCCGCGCCTGCGGGCGCGAGGTGGCGAAGCCGAGGCGATACGCGACGTTGTCGAGCCGCCGCTCGAGCAGCTGCAGCAGCGTCTCACCGGTGATTCCGCGCGTCCGCTCCGCCTGCTCGAAGTAGCGGCGGAACTGGTCCTCGAGCACGCCGTAGATGCGCTTGACCTTCTGCTTCTCGCGCAGCTGCACGCCGTAGCCGGCCAGCTTCGATTTACGCGTCTTGCCGTGCTGCCCCGGCGCGAAGTTCCGCTTCTCGATCGCGCACTTCTCCGTGTAGCAGCGCTCGCCCTTGAGGAACAGCTTCATCCCCTCGCGTCGGCAGAGCCGGCAGACCGGTCCGATGTATCTCGCCATTACCGCAATCCCCTCCTAGACACGCCGACGCTTCGTCGGGCGGCAGCCGTTGTGCGGAATCGGCGTCACGTCGCGGATCGACTTGACCTCGATGCCGACGGTCTGCAGCGCCCGAATGGCCGACTCCCGCCCCGATCCCGGGCCCTTCACGCGGACCTCCGCGGTCCGCAGCCCGTAGTTCTTGGCCGCGTTGCCCGCGGCGATCGCCGCCTGCGTCGCGGCAAACGGCGTCCCCTTGCGCGAGCCCTTGAAGCCGATCCCGCCCGCGCTCGACCACGCGATCACGTTGCCTTCGGTGTCGGTGATCGTCACGTGCGTGTTGTTGAACGAGGCGTGAATGTGCACGTAGCCGTGGTGCACCACGCGCTTCTCGCCGCGCTTCTTGAACGTCTTCCGGGGCTTCTTCGAGCCCTCGGCCTTCTTGTCGGCGCCACCGGGCGCCGCCGCAGTCGGATCAGTCTTCGCCATCGGTTACACCGTCTTCTTCTTCGCGATCGCGCCCTTGCGGGGGCCCTTCCGCGTGCGGGCGTTCGTCCGGGTCCGCTGGCCGCGCACCGGGAGGTTCCGCCGGTGCCGCAGGCCCCGGTAGCAGCCGATCTCCATCAGCCGCTTGATGTTCATCGACACTTCCTTGCGCAGATCGCCCTCGACGCCGCCCACCTCCTCGATGACGCGGCTGATCTTGCGGACGTCGTCCTCCGAGAGGTCCTTGACGCGCAGGTCCGGGCTCACGCCGGCGGACGCGAGGATGTCGTTCGACTGCTTGCGGCCGATGCCGTAGATGTACGTCAACCCGATCTCAATGCGCTTGGTGCGCGGCAGATCGATGCCAGCAATACGAGCCATGCGCTGCTACCCCTGCCTCTGCTTGTGCTTCGAATTGGTGCAGATCACGCGGACGACGCCACGCCGCCGCACGATCTTGCACTTGTCACATATGCGCTTCACCGACGCACGTACCTTCATAAGGCCGCCCCTACAGCTTCCTGACGATTCTCGCGCGCGTCGGGTCGCGCGCCGTCAACTCCACCACCACCCGGTCACCGACGAGCAGCCGGAGGACGTTCCGCTCCAGGCCGCCGCCGATGTGCGCCGTGACCCGCCGGCTGCCGTCGATGGCCACGCGATACAGGCCGCTCGGCAGCTGCGCGTCCACGACTCCCTCGACCTCGCGGTCCATGCCGTCACGAGCGCACGGTGACGCCCATGAGCTCGCGGGCGCGGTTCCGGTCACTCTCGAGCAGCGTCAGAATCTCGCACCCGCCGGCCGTCACGACCACCGTGTGCTCGAAGTGCGCCGAGAGGCTCCGGTCGCGCGTCACCGCGGTCCAGCCGTCGCCCAGCACCTTCACACCGGCCTCGCCGAGGTTCACCATCGGCTCGATGGCGAGCACCATTCCCTCCGCGAGCCGCGGACCGCGCCCGCCGGGGCCGTAGTTGGCGATCTGCGGCTCCTCGTGCAGCGCGGTTCCGATCCCGTGGCCGACGAATTCCCGGACCACGGAGAACCCGTGCGCCTCGACGTGGCGCTGGACGGCGGCGCCGATATCCGACACCCGGGCGCCCGGCTTCACCGCCTCGATGCCGTGAAAGAGCGCCTCCTCTGTCACCCGCAGCAGCCGCCCCGCATCGTCGGACACGCGCCCCACCGCCACCGTCACCGCGCAGTCGCCGAAGAAGCCGTCGAGCCTGGCGCCCATGTCGAGCGAGAGGATGTCGCCCTCGACCAGCCGCCGTCCCGACGGGATGCCGTGCACGACCTGCTCGTTGATCGAGGCGCACACCGTCGCTGGATACCCGTGATACCCCTTGAAGGCCGGCACGGCGCCCTCCGCCCGCACTCGCGCCTCGGCGGCCGCATCGATCTCCGTGGTCGTGGCGCCGGGCACGGCCATCTGCCGGAGCTCGGCGAGAATCCGAGCCACGAGCTGATTGACGCGCCGCAGCTTCTCGATCTCGGCCTTCGATCGGCAAACGATCATCGGCGCGGCTACCCTTCCGCTCCGAGCGACAAGCCGTCGGCCGCGCGCGCGGCCTCGACGATCGTCGCCTCCAGTTCCTCGGCGACGCGGTTCAGTGGCTGCGCGCCGTTCACGGTCCGGAACGTGGGCCGTGTCCGGTAGTACTCGACGAGCGGCTGCGTGCTCTCGGCATAGACGCGCAGGCGCTCCAGCACGACGCGATCGCTGTCGTCGGTGCGCGTGACGAGCACGCCGCCGCACTGGCGGCACGCTGTCGCCGCGCCGTCGGTCGAATCAGCGGTCGTGCCGCAGCTCGAGCAGATGCGCCGCGTGCTCAGCCGGCGGACGAGGTCTTCCTGCGGCACGACGATGTCGACGACGATGAGCGGGCCGCTGCGGCGACTCTCCATGATCGCATCGAGCGCGCGTCCCTGGTAGACCGTCCGCGGAAACCCGTCCAGCACGAAGCCGGGCGCCGCATCCGGACGGCTCAGCCGGTCGCGCACGATCCCGATCATCGTCTCGTCGTCGACCAGCTCGCCGCGGTCCATCTTCTCCTTGGCCTTCAGCGCCAGCGGCAGCCCCTCCTTGATGCCGTCGCGCAGGATGTCGCCGGTGGAGATCCTCGGGACGCCATGCATTCGCGCGAAGCGCTCGGCTTGGGTGCCCTTGCCGGCGCCGGGGGCGCCCAGCATGATGACATTGAGCGCCATCGGCTACCCGCGCCGCCCGCGAATGCGCGTCTTCTTCATGAAGCCGTCATAGTGCCGCATGATGAGCTGCGACTCGATCTGGTTGACGGTGTCCATCGCCACGCCCACCACGATCAGCAGCGATGTGCCGCCGAAATAGAACGTCACGCCCGCCCCCTGGGTGAACCACGTCGGCAGCATGGCATCGAGCTGCTCGCCGACGAACGGAATCGGCGCGACGCGGAAGCCCGTCAGCAGGAACTCCGGGAGGAGCGCGACCATCGACAGGTACAGGGCGCCGACCAGCGTCAGCCGCGCAAGGATCGTGTCGATGTATTCCGCCGTCCGTTTCCCCGGACGGATGCCGGGGATGAAGCCGCCGTACTTCCGCATGTTCTCGGCAACGTCATCGGGATTGAAGATGATCGCCGTGTAGAAGTAGCAGAAGAAGATGATGCCCACGACGTACAGCAGGTTGTAGAGCGGCATGCCGTACGCGAGCTGATCGGCCACCGCCCGCCCCCAGGAGCCGCTCTCGAACATCATCGCGACCGTCGCCGGGAACGCCAGAATCGACGAAGCGAAGATCACGGGGATCACGCCGCCGGTATTCACCTTGAGGGGAATGTGGGTGCTCGCTCCGCCGTACTGGCGCCGTCCGACGACCCGCTTGGCGTACTGCACGGTGATGCGGCGATGGCCGCGCTCGACGAAGATGATCGCCGCGACGACCGCCACCATCATGACGCTCAGGAAGACGACCCGCAGCAGGCTCATCTGCCCGGTCCGCATCTGGTCGACGGTCGTCAGCACGGCCGAGGGCAGCCCCACGACGATGCCCGCGAAGATGATGAGCGACATGCCGTTGCCGACGCCGCGCTCGGTGATCTGCTCGCCGAGCCACATCACGAACATCGTGCCGGTCGTCATCGTCAGCACGCACATGAACCGGAAGCCCCAGCCCGGCTCGAAGACGAGCGGCAGGCCGCCGGCAATCTGCGTCTGGCGCTCGAGGAAGAACGCGATGCCGAGCGCCTGCACGACCGCGAGCACCAGCGTCAGGTAGCGGGTGTACTGGGTGATCTTGCGGCGGCCGAGCTCGCCTTCCTTCGACAGGCGCTCGAGCGTCGGCCAGACGACCGTCAGCAGCTGGAGGATGATCGACGCGCTGATGTACGGCATCACGCCGAGCGCGAAGATCGTCATCTGCGAGAGGTTCCCGCCCGAGAACATGTTGTAGAGCCCGAACATCGTGTTCTGGGTCTGCTCCGACAGGATGGCCAGCGCCTCGGTGTTCACCCCCGGCGTCGGAATCACGCCGCCGATGCGATACACGCCGAGCAGCGCCAGCGTGAAGAGCACGCGGTTGCGCAGGTCGGTGACGGCGAATAGATTCTTGAGCGCGTTCTCCATGGCTACGCTCCGAGCACCTCCGCGGCGCCTCCCGCGGCGGCAATCTTTTCGGCGGCCTTGCCGCTGAACTTGTGGGCCCGGACGGTCAGCTTCTTCGCGATGTCGCCGCGGGCGAGCACCTTGATGGGCTGGTGGCGGCTGCGGACGAGCCCTCGCTCGCGGAGCGCCTCCGGGGTGACCACGGCGCCGGCCTCGAAGCGCTCGGCCAGCGTGTCGAGGTTCACCACGGCGTAGTCGGTGCGGAACTCGTTGTGAAAGCCCCGCTTCGGGATGCGCCGGTGCAGGGGCATCTGGCCGCCCTCGAACCCGCGCTTGAACTTGAAGCCCGACCGCGACTTGGCGCCCTTGTGCCCGCGCCCGGCCTGCGCGCCTTGCCCCGACCCGTGGCCGCGTCCGACGCGCTTGCGCGGAAATTTCGATCCGTCGGCCGGTTTCAGGTTGCTCAGATCCATCGTCGTCTGTCCTTCGTCGCCTAGTCCTGCACCTCGACCAGGTGCCGCACCTTGTGAATCATGCCGCGCGTCGCCGGCGTGTCCGGCAGCTCCACCGTGTGGCGGAGCCGGCGCAGCCCCATTCCCTCGACCGTCCTCGCCTGCGTCTCGTTGAAGCCGATGGTGCTCCTGACGAGCGTGACCTTGAGCCTCTTCGGCGGCGGCGTCGATGCTGTCTTCTTGGCCATGGTAGTCCTTCGCGGCGGGGTGCGCCCTACGCGCCGACGAGCTCCTGCTCTTCCTTTCCGCGGAAGCGCGCCACCTGCGACGGATCCTTGAGCGACATCAGCCCCGCGAACGTCGCGCGCACCACGTTGTGGGGGTTCGCCGAACCGAGCGACTTGGTCAGCACGTTTTGAATCCCCGCCGACTCGACCACGGCGCGCACGGCCCCGCCGGCGATGAGACCCGTGCCTTCGGGCGCCGGCTTCAGCAGCACGCTGCCCGAGCCGAACCGGCCGACGACCTGGTGCGGAATCGTCGTCCCCTTGATCGGAACGCGAATCAGGCCCTTCTTCGCCGCCTCGATCCCCTTCTTGATCGCGGAGGGCACCTCCTTGGCCTTGCCGACGCCGAAGCCGACGACGCCGTGCCCGTCGCCGACGACGACGAGCGCGCTGAAGCTGAGGTTCTTGCCGCCCTTGACGACCTTCGTCACGCGGTTGATCGACACGACGGTGTCCTTGATCTCGAGCTGCGACGCGTCGATCTTCTCGCGCGTCCGATTCATCATTCCCACCTACTGGCCCATCCTTTCGAGCGACGAATCGCGCCGTCCGCTCGCGCGGCGCGCCGAACTTCGCTCACCATCCGGCTCCCGGCCCGCCCGTGGACCGCGGGTCCTCGCACTAGAATTCCAGACCGGCTTCGCGCGCCGCGTCGGCCACGGCCTTCACGCGCCCGTGATAGAGGAAGCCGTTGCGGTCGAACACGACCCGCGTGACGCCCTTCTCGAGGAGGCGCTCGGCGATCGTCTTGCCGATGACCTGCGCGCCGGCGACGTTGCCGCCCTTGGCCTTCTTGGCGAGCGCGCCCTTCACTGCCGACTCGACGCTCGACGCCGATGCCAGCGTCTGGCCCGACATGTCGTCGACCACCTGCACGTAGATATGCGCCAGGCTGCGATACACGGTCAGCCGCGGCCGCGCGTCGGTGCCCCGCACGCGCTTCCGGATCCGGTACTTGATCCGCGACCGCCGGTCCTCCTTGGTCTTGATCTTCATCTGCGATCCTGTCGTCTCTGGTCGGTCTCTAGGCTCCCGTCTTGCCCACCTTCTTCTTGAGCACCTCGCCCGTGTAGCGCACGCCCTTCTGCTTGTACGGGTCTGGCTTCCGCATCCGGCGGATATTGGCCGCCACCTGCCCCACGAGCTGGCGGTCCGGCCCGGTCACCGTGATGTGCGTCTGCTTCTCGATCGCGATGTCGATCCCCGCCGGGATCTCGAACACGATCGGGTGCGAGTAGCCGAGCGCGAAGTGCACCTGCTTCCCCTTCACCTCCGCGCGATAGCCGATGCCGACGATGTCGAGCTCCTTTTTGAAGCCCTGGGTGACCCCGGCGACGGCGTTGGCGACGAGGCTCCGCGCGAGGCCATGGAACTTGCGGAGCTCGTCTTCGTCGCGCTGCAGTTTCGCGACGAGCGTCCCGTCTTCCTGCGCGAAGACGATGCCGGGCGGGAGCGGCTGCCGGAGCTTCCCCTTGGGACCCTGCACTTCGACCGCATCGGGGGCGACCTTCACCGTGACGCCCTGCGGAATCGGGATCGGCTTCTTGCCAATTCGAGACATATCAAGAACCCAGTCGGTTTTCGGCCGTGGACTTCGGGCTGTGGGCTGAAGCCAGCCAACGGCTCACGGCCTGAAGCCCTACCACACGTTACAGAGCACTTCGCCGCCGACGCCCGCCTTGCGGGCGGCGCGGCCGGTCATCACGCCACGCGACGTCGTGAGAATGCTGGTGCCGAGGCCGCCGAGCACGGTCGGCACGTCGTCCACGCCCAGATAGACGCGGCGTCCCGGGCGGCTGATGCGCTCGATGCCGCTGATCACCCGCTCGCCCCTCGGCCCGTACTTCAGGAAGAGCCGGATGAGCTGGCGCGACTGGCGGCCGGCCTTCTCCGGCGGCTCCTCGACCAGGCTGAACCCCTGAATGTACCCCTCGTCCTGGAGGATGCGCGCGATCTCCGCCTTCAGCTTGCTCGCCGGCAGGTCCACGCGGGTGTGCTTGGCCGCAACCGCGTTGCGGATGCGCGTCAGCATGTCGGAAATCGGATCGGTCATCGGCTCTCTCTCTTCAACGCCCCGCTCCCACGCTCCCATACTCCAACTCCACGTGGCCCCGCGGGCATGGGAGTCGGCGTTCGGGGACATGGGCCCGTGGTTACCACGAGCTCTTGATCACTCCTGTGACGTCGCCCTCGAGCGCCAGCCGGCGGAAGCAGAGGCGGCACATCGAGAACTTGCGGAGGAAGCCCCGCGGGCGGCCGCACAGCTTGCATCGATTGCGCAGCCGAATGCGGTACTTCGGCGGCTTGAGCTCCTTCGCCATCTTTGCCGTTGTCGCCATACGCGATCCTTGCCGGCCCCAGGCACCAGGCCCCAGGGCTCGGTTACAGGACACAGGCCTGAGGCCCCTGGGGCCTGAGGCCTGGGCCCTGGACCCTAGTTGCTTCTGAAAGGCATCCCCATCAGCTGCAGCAGCTTGCGCGCTTCTTCGTCCGTCTTCGCCGTCGTCACGACCGACACATTCATGCCGCGCGTCTTGTCCACCTTCATGTAGTCGATCTCGGGGAAGATCAGCTGGTCGCGCAGGCCGAGCGTATAGTTGCCGCGGCCGTCGAACCCCTTGGGCGACACACCGCGGAAGTCGCGGACGCGCGGCAGCGCGATGCTGATCAGCCGGTCGAGGAACTCGTACATCCGCTCGCCGCGGAGCGTGACCATCGCGCCGACCGGCATCCCCTGACGCAGCTTGAACTGGGCGATCGACTTGCTCGCGCGGCGGACGACCGCCTTCTGGCCGGTGATGCGCCCGAGCTCGTCGGCGCCGGTGTCGGCGATCTTCGCGTTCTGCGTCGCCTCGCCGAGCCCCATGTTGACGACGATCTTCTCGATCTTCGGGATCGCCATCACGTTGGCGTAGCCGAACTCCTTCTTGAGCGCCGGCACGACGTCCTTCTGGTACCGATCCTTGAGGCGGCTCATTTGTCGACCACTCCCTCGCACTTGCGGCAGACCCGGACCTTCCGTCCGTCGTTCAGGATCCGGTGGCCCACCCGCGTCATCTCGCTGCATTCGGGGCAGACGAGCTGCACGTTGCTGGCATGGAGCGCCGCCTCGCGCTCGACGATGCCCCCCTTGATGTTGCGCTGCGGGTTCGGCCGCGTGTGCCGCTTGATGATGTTCACGCCCTCGACGATCAGGCGGTTCCTGTCCGGCAGCACGCGCAGGACGCGCCCGCGCTTGCCGTGATCCTTCCCGACGGTCACGATCACGGTGTCGTTCTTCCGAATCGTGGTTTGCAGACGCGACATGGCCCTACAGCACCTCCGGCGCGAGCGAGATGATCTTCATGAACCGGCGCTCGCGCAGCTCGCGCGCCACGGGCCCGAACACGCGGGTCCCGATCGGCTCGTGCTGATCGTTGATGAGCACGGCGGCGTTGCGGTCGAAGCGGATGTAGCTGCCGTCGCGCCGGCGCTGCTCCTTCACGGTCCGCACGATGACCGCTTTGACGACCTGCCCCTTCTTGATGGTGCCGTCCGGGGTGGCCTCCTTGACCGACGCGGTCACGATGTCGCCGAGCCGGGCGTAGCGACCGGCCGAGCCGCCGATCGGGTTGATGACGGCGATCTTGCGGGCCCCGGAGTTGTCGGCCACGTCGAGAATCGAACGCATCTGAATCATGGTGCTTCCCGTCCCTCAGACCGTCGGGGCCCTGGCGACGACCCGCGTCACGGCCCAGCGCTTGCGGCGGCTGAGCGGCCGCGATTCGGCAATGACCACCGTGTCGCCTGTCTTCGCCTCGTTGTTCTCGTTGTGCGCCATGAACGTCGACGTCTTGCGCTGGCTCTTCCCGTACACGGGATGCCGCACCTGCCGCTCCACGGCGACGACCACCGTCTTCTCCATCTTGTCGCTGACAACGGTGCCGGTCAGCTGTGCCTTGACGCTCATGCCGTCTGCCGTTCCTTCTCCCGCAGAATGGTCTTCATGCGCGCCAGGTCGCGGCGGACCTGACGCACCTTGGTCGGCGCCTCGAGCGTGCCCATCGCCTTCTGGATCCGCAGCCGGAACAGCTGGTCGTCCAGATCCCGGACGCGGACGCGGAGGTCGTCCACCGTCAGCTCGCGGACCTCGGCCGGCTTCACGACGCCTTCTCCTGTGCGAAGCGCGTGGCGAACTTCGTCCTGATCGGCAGCTTCGCGGCGGCCAGCTGCATCGCCTCGCGCGCCTCCGACTCGGTTACGCCCTCCATCTCGAACATGACGCGCCCGGGCCGAATCACGCAGACCCACTGCTCGGGCGCCCCCTTCCCCTTGCCCATGCGCGTTTCCTGCGGCTTCTTGGTGATCGGCTTGTCGGGGAACACCCGCACCCAGATCTTGCCGCCGCGCTTGATGAAGCGCGTCATCGCCACGCGCGCCGCCTCGATCTGGCGATCGGTGAGCCAGCAGGGCTCGAGCGCCTTCAGGCCGTAGTCGCCGAACGACACATCGGCGCCCCGCCACGCCTTGCCGGCCATGCGCCCGCGCTGCTGCTTCCGGAACTTCACTTTCTTGGGCATCAACATAGGACGTCACCCTCGTCGTTCACCCTTGCCGCTTCTCGCGCCTCAGTTCGTGCCACGTGCGTGAACGACGGTTCAAGCTCAAGGCCGCGCCGGGGCGCGTCGCGGCGCGCGGTCGCGGTACTCCTCGTCGCGGCCGGCGCGCGGCACCAGCCGCTCGCCCTTGTAGAGCCACACCTTCACGCCGATCTGGCCGTACGTCGTGTTCGCCTCGGCGAAGCCGTAGTCGATGTCGGCGCGGAGGGTCTGCAGCGGGAGCTGCCCGTGCAGGTACCACTCCGACCGCGCGATCTCGGCGCCGTTGAGCCGGCCCGACACGCGCACCTTGATGCCGCGCGCGCCGAAGCGGAGCGCCGACTCCACCGCCTTCCGCATCGCGCGGCGGAACGCGACGCGCTTCTCGAGCTGCACGGCCACCGACTCGCCAATCAGCTGCGCCTCGAGCTCCGGCTTCTGGATCTCCTGGATGTTGATGAAGACCTCGCGGCTCGTGCGCTTCTGGATCTCCTGCTTCAGCTTGTCGACCTCGGTCCCCTTGCGGCCGATGATGATGCCGGGCCGGGACGTGTAGATGTCGATCTTCAGCTTGTTGGCCGCGCGCTCGGTCTCGATGCGCGAGACGCCCGCGTGCGAGAACCGCTTCTTGAGATCCTGCCGGAGGGCGAGGTCCTCGTGCAGCAGCTTCGCGTAGTCACGGTCCGAGTACCAGCGCGACCGCCACGTCTTGTTGAAGCCCAGCCGGAATCCGTACGGGTGAACCTTCTGGCCCACGGATGTCTCTCCTTTACGCCTGTGCCGCGGCCTTCCCGGCCGCCGTCCTCGCCCCCGTCTCGCCGGCCGCTTTGCGGCGGCGGGCCGGTCTGGCCGCGGCGTCGGTCTCCGCGGCCGCCCGCGCGATCTGCAGCGGCCGTTCGGCGACGCGCACGGTCAGGTGGGCCGTCCGCTTCGTCACGCGATAGGCCCGCCCCATCGGCGCGGGGCGGACGCGCTTCATCGACGGCCCCTGGTTCGCGTAGCACGCCGACACGTACAGCCGCTCGACGTCGCCCCCGAAGCCCTCTTTCTGCTGCGCGTTCGCCACGGCCGAGCGCAGCACCTTGGCCAACTCGCGGGCGATCGTCTTGCGCGTGAACTGGAGCGTCGCGAGCGCCTGGTTCACGCCCTTGCCCCGGATGAGCGCGCACACGAGCCCCGCCTTCTGCGCCGACGTGCGGATGCCGCGGGCGGTTGCCTGCGCCTCGATCAGGCCTTCGCTCCTCCG
>Ga0194128_10000739_pt1 | contig 58553 bp, 59 predicted proteins | sample TA2KigCa65mmetaG_FD_148650 | JGI IMG/M metagenome (GOLD analysis project Ga0194128, IMG submission 148650) | Freshwater microbial communities from Lake Tanganyika, Tanzania - TA2015037 Kigoma Deep Cast 65m | ecosystem: Environmental > Aquatic > Freshwater > Lake | place: Tanzania: Lake...
CCGCCGTCGCCGTCGAGGGTCTCGAAGTACCAATCGGCTGCTCCGGCGGGCGCGCCTGTCAGCGCGAGGAGCATGACCAGGGTTCCCACGACGACCGAGGTTCTCCGCATCCCGGATCCCTTCGCGCTCGCCCGGGCTCAGGCGAATGGCGCCGCCCGGTGCGGGCACCCTAGGAAACCGGCAGCCCCAAAGCAAGCGCCGTGATCAGACGCGGCGCTCACTTCGAGCGTCCCGATCGGTGCTGCTGGAGCCCCAGCAGAACGCGACAGAGGGGCCCGAGGGTGAACCCGGACGCGATTTTTAGAACCCGTAGGATTGCAAACTGACACGCACCTGACCGTGGTCGATGGCGACCTCACCACCCGAGACGTCGATGCGATCGTCGACGCGGCCAACCACGCCCTGGCCCGCGGCGGCGGGGTCTGCGGCTCGATTTTCGGGGCCGCCGGGCCGGGCCTGGAAGAAGCATGCCGCCGGCTCGGTGGCTGCCCCACAGGGGACGCCCGCGCCACCGAGGGCTTCGCGCTCCCGGCCCGTCTCGTGATCCATGCCGTCGGACCGGTCTGGCAGGGCGGCGACCACGGCGAGCCCGCGCACCTGGCGTCCTGATACCGGCGGGCCCTCGAGGTGGACGACGGCATGGGGACCCGCACCGTCGCCTTCCCCGCGATCTCCACCGGTCTCTACGGATACCCGCTCGAGTCCGCCACGCGCATCGCTGTCGACGCGCCGCGCGCCGCGCGCACCGACGTCGAGGAGGTGCGGTTCGTGTGCTTCGACGCGCGGACCCGCCGCGCCTACGACGCCGCGCTCGGCTAGAGACGCGCGGGGCCGGTCGAGCGGGCCAGCAGGCCCCGGATCACCGCCAGCAGGTGGTCGGGCTCGAACGGCTTGGTGACGTACTCGTCCGCACCGAGCTCGCGGGCCCGGGCGCGGTCGACGTCGCTCGACTTCGCGGAGCACACCACGACGAAGGGACGTCGGGCCCGCCCGGCGAGCTCGGCCAGCACAAACCAGCCGTCGAGGACCGGCATCATGATGTCGAGGAGCACCAGGTCGGGCTGCTCCTCGTCGATGCGGCGCAGCGCGGTCTCACCGTCGGCGGCCAGTGAGGGCTCGAAGCCCTCCGCCTCCAGGATCATCCGCAGGGTGAGCAGGACGTCCGGCTCGTCGTCGACGATGAGCACCCGGGGCCTACCGGACATGCGCGACCTCCCGCTGGTTTTCCTGGGATTGCGTGCGCAGCGCGACCCGGAACGCGGCACCTCCACCGGGGGCGTCTTCGACCCACACCGAGCCTCCGCACGACTCCACGAGCCCACGCACGATCGCCAGCCCGAGTCCCATCCCGGGTTTCGTGCCGTTCGGGTCCGTGCGGTAGAAGCGCTCGAAGATCCGCTCGCGCTGGTCGGGCGGGACCCCGGCCCCGTGGTCGACGACCGAGAGCACAACGTGGTCGTCGGTCGGCTGCACCGTGATCCGCACCGGCGGGGCACCGTACTTGTGGGCGTTCTCGATCAGGTTCGTCACGATGCGGCGCACCACCTCCGGGTCGGCTCGCACCTGGCACGACGGCGGCGCCTCCACCTCGACCGGCCGACCGGCGACCTGCGAATCGAGTGCCGAGAGACGCACGAGCGCGGCCACGTCGATGCGCCGCAGCAGCGGCCGCGCCTCGCTCTCCTCAATCCGAGCGCTGGCGAGGATCTCCTCCACCATCGTCTGCAGCCGGCCCGACTGCCGCTCGATGATGTCGAGCAGCTCAGCGCGTTGGTGGGCATCGACGGCGCGCCGTGATGCCGCGACGGCACCACGGATGGACGTGATCGGCGTTCGCAGCTCATGGCTCACCGATGCGACGAACTGGGACTTCATCCGATCGCTCTCGAGCAGCTGCGCGACATGGGCCCGCTCGGCTTCGTAGAGCCCGGCCTTTGCGATCGCGGCGGCAACCGGCTCGGCAAACAGGCTCAGCACCTGCAGCTCGAAATCGTCGAACTCCTTTCCCTCGGCTGCGTTCACGTTCAGCACGCCGAGCAGCTGCCCGCGGTTCTCCAGTGGCACGCACATCGCGCTCGTCGGGGTATCCGGGCGATCGGCGTGGCCCGGAAAGTCGGTGCTGCTCACCTCGCCGTTCATGAGCAGAGGCTTCCGCGAGCGCGCGACGCGTCCGGCGATCGACTCACCCACCTTCGCTCTCGCGTCCCGGGCCAGGCGGCTGCCGCGCACCGCGACGACGCGCAGACAGTCCTCGTCTTCGAGCAGCATCACCGAACCCGACGTGCCACCCAGCAGCTCGAGCGCGTTCGCCAGGATCGCGTCGAGCACCTCGTCGAGGTCGAGCACCGAATTGAGCGCCTTGCCGGCGTTGAACAACGCGGCGTTCATCTGCAGGCGCTTCGCCATCGCGGAGTTCAGCACCCGCTCGTCGACGAGCAGCCGACTCAGCCGGTGGAGGTGGATCTCCTTCTCCACGGCGTACATGCAGAAGCCGACGGCGAGGGCGGCGCCCGCCGCAGCCAGGATCCACGGCTTGCCCGTGATCCAGCTCGCGGAGCCCGAGGTGAGCGAGACCGCGACCGCGGCGAGGCCCAGTACGAGCACCACGATCAGCGTGACGATCCAGAGCTGCATGCGCCGGCGCTCGACCATCTCGATCGAAGGCGCGTGCGCGTCACGAAGCCCCGCAACTTTGGCCTCGTAGCGGATACGCTGATTGATCTCGACCGGGAGCTGGTCCATCACCCCTGATTTCCTGGGCCTGCCGCTTCCGGGTTGCATCGGCGGCCCGGGCGACCGGCTTGAGCGCCCTCAGGTGATGGCGGCGTAGGGCGGGGCCGGGTCGTACTCCATGGCGTACTGGGCGACCCGGGCGTGCTCCACGCCGTACAGCTGGCCCACGACCCACAGGGCCATGTCGATCCCGGCCGACACCCCGGCCGCGCTCACGACGTTGCCGTCACGGACGTACCGGACGTGATCGAGGACCTCGACGCCGTCCACGGCGCGCAGCTCGTCGAGGACCGCCCAGTGCGTGGTGGCCCGCTTGCCCGCCAGGAGCCCGGCGGCCGCCAGCACCAACGCACCGGTGCACACGCTCGTGACCCAGGTGCAGCCCGGTGCGGCTCGCCGCACGAAGTCGAGCATGGCCGGGTTCTCCGATTCGCGGCGCGTCCCCCACCCACCCGGGACGACGAGCACGTCGAGGGGCGGGGCGTCGGTGAAGTTGCAGTCGGCCAGCACCCGCAGGCCGTTGGCGGACCGGATCGGTCCCGCCACCTCGGCGATGGTGACCACGGCGTCGCCATCGGTCTTGGCCATGCTGAACACCTCGAGCGGGCCGGCCCAGTCGAGCTCCTCGGCCTCCTCGAACAGCACGATCCCGGTGGTGATGCTCATGACGCGACCTCCATGGGTGAGGCGGTCGCCGCATCGGCGCCGCGGGGGCAGCGGCTCGGGACCGCCGTCGGTACTCGGTGGGTGAGACGAGCATCGTGCGCACGACAACCCCAGCCGCTTCGTGCTACCCGGCGCGCCGCAGCCGCCGCTGCTCCAGGAAGTCGACGAGGACGTAGTCACCGAGGGTCTCGGGGCTGGTGAAGAACGCCCGGCCCCGGTTCATCTTCATCATCCGGCGTACGAAGTCCTGCAAGTACGGGCTCTCGTCGAGCATGAACGTGTTGATCCTGATGTCCGACTTCGTGCAGCGCTGCACCTCGCGCAACGTCTGCTCGATCGTGACCGGCGACGGTGGGTAGCTGAAGACGGCTTCGCCGCGCTCGATGTGGGCGGTCGGCTCGCCGTCGGTGACCATGATGATCTGCTTGGTGCCGGTCTCGCGCTCGAGCTGTGTGCGTGCAAGCAGCAGTGCGTGCTGCATGTTCGTGCCCCACTCGAAGTCCCAGCTCATCTCGGGCAGCAGCTCGGGCTTCACCTCGCGCGCGACCCGCCCGAACGCGACGAGGCCGAAGTAGTCGCGCGGGAACTGGCTCGTGATGAGGGCATGGAGCGCCATCGCGACCTTCTTGGCCGGCAGGAAGTTGTCGCGCATCGGCATCGACATCGAGACGTCGAGCATCAGCACGGTGGCGGACCTGGTCAACAGCTCCGTGCGCTCCACTTCGAAGTCTTCCGGCGCCAGGTGCACCGGGGTCCCCGTTCCCTGCCGCCAGATCGCGTTTCGAACCGTCTGCTCGACGTTCAGGTGGAACGGATCGCCGAACTCGTAGGGCTTGTGCTCGTAGGCGCGCTCGTTGCCGACACCGATGCGTTCGACCTCGTGGCGTCCCGCCTTGTCCTGGAGCATCTTGCGGTACAGGTCGCCGAGCGCCTTCTGGCCCAAGGCCCGCACACCGCGCGGGGTGAGCTCGTAACGGCCTTCGCGCTGGTCGACGAGGCCTGCCTCCTCGAGCAGTTTGGCGAGGTCCTTGAGACGCTCGAGCGACCGGGCCGCGTCGTCGCCGAGGAGGTCGCGCGCCTGGTCGAGATCGACCTCGGCGAGCTGGCCGGGCTGGGTGACGTTGCGCAGCATGTTCTCGAGCTGGTCGAGGTCGCCGAGCGTCTGGAGCAAGCCGGGCATCTGGCCCATCTGCAACGGGTCGTCACCGCGGAACTGCATCCGCTGGTCCCAGGGCATGTTCGGGAACGCCTGCTGGAGGTTGCGGCTCAGCTCGTCGACCTGCCACCGCAGGTCGAGGTCGTCGAGCAGCGCCTCGGCCAGCCCCTGGAGCTGCGCCCGCTGCTCGGGCGTCATCGAGTTGAGCAGCTGCTGCATCGCGGCCATCGAACGGGCCATCTGCTCGAGCAGCTCGTCGAGCGTCTTCGGATTCCCGGGAAAGAAGTCGCCATAGCGCTCCATGAAGCCGTCGAAGTCGAACTCCTCGCCCCGCTCACGTTGCTCGAGCATCCGGTTGAGCTCGGCGAGCATGTCCTTCATCCGCGCGAGCTGCTCCGGCGAGACGTCGCGCATTCCCTCGGAGAGCTGGTTGAAGTAGCTCGCCAGCAGCTCCTGGCGCAGCTCGTCCATGAGCTCCTCGAACCGCTCACGGGCGGCGTCGTCCATGAAGTCGTAGTGCTGCATCGACTGGACCTTGCCCGCGAGGTCGGGCGGCATCAGGTCGAGCTCGAGCCTGCGCTGCTGCGCGAGGTCCTCCACGATCTCGCGACGGCGCATGTCGTTCGCATCGCGGGCCTCCTCGAGGCGACGCTCGATCCCCTCGCGCTCCTGGTCGAGGATCTCGTCCAGCTGCTGCGCGATGTCGTCGTACACGCCGCCGAGGTCGCGCTTGTCGAGCTCCTCGCGACGACGCTCGCGCAGGCGTTCGAGCATCTCCCGCATCCCCATGACCTGTTCGCCGCTGCGATCGCTCAGGCCCTGCTGGAGCATCCGGCGCAGCGCGGCGTTGAGGTCGCCGTGGTACAGGAGGTCGTCGGACATCTCGGAGAGCAGCGCGTCGGCATCGAGGTCGAAGCCGGTCTGGGTGCCGTCCCAACGGGAGTACCCGAACGCTCGTCTCGGCATGCGGGCAGGGTACCGGCCACGCGGACAAACCGCGCCGCGTGGCCGCGAGGGCTCGGCGTGCCTAGCCGCTCGGCTGTTCGGCCGCAGCCTTGAGGCGCGCGAGCGTCTGCTCCATCCCGGCCTGGAGCTGCGGGACACGTCGCTTGGGCGGGAAGATCAGCTTGATCGCAGCCAGCTCCCAGAGAGCCTCGTACGACTCGGTCACGGTGCACCCGCCGTCGGCGTTGGGCTCGATGCGGTAGCTCCATCGGGTCGAGTCACGCTTGCCGGCCGTCGTGGTGAACACGAAGGAGCGGCCCGGCTCGCACTCGTCGACCCGAACCTTGGTCGACCAGCGCAACCATCCGGCCTTGTTGGTGCCCTTGAAGCGCGCGCCCACGGCAGGGCCGGTCGCTCCATCGAGCCACACGGCCTTGACCGTGTCGGGGCTCCACTCCCCCATCCGGGTCACATCGGTGACCAGCGACCACACCGCTTCGGCCGGCGCGGCGATCGTGACGGTCGCGGACCCTTGCATCTGCGTCCCCCTCGGTTGCTGCCTCGGCTCGGCTCGGCTCGGGACCGGACCGGGGGCCACAATGGCACGATGCGTCGGTACGCCGCGTTGATCCTGCTCGTGACGGCGGTCTCCCTCGGCGCGTGCCGCAGCAGCGAGAGTGCGAGCTCTGGGCTGCCCCGACCGTCGCGAGCCTTCTGCGAGGCGGCCGGGCGCTACGACGAGAAGGTCGGCACGCGCACCCTCTCGATGCGCCAGCACGTGGAGTACCTCACCGACATCGCCACGACCGCTCCGGCCGACATCGAGGACGAGGCCGAGCTCGTGCTCGACGCGATGCGCCGGCGTGCTGACGGCGACGTGTCCGTGGTCGACGACCCCGAGGTCGAGGCGTCCATGCAGGCCGTGACCCGCCGCGCCGGGCAGGACTGCGGCTGGTACGAACGCCAGGGTCTCTGAGCGTGGGGTTCCCGGCCGGCTTCTGGTGGGGGACCGCGGCGTCTTCCACGCAATGCGAAGGGTCGGCGCCCGCCTCCGACTGGCGCCGCTACGAGGAGCGGAGCGTCTACCCGCCGAGTGGCGACGGCAACGGCTTCGCCACTCGCTACGCGGAGGACTTCACACTGTACGCCCAGCACGGCTTGACTCATCACCGCCTGTCGATCGAGTGGGCACGGATCGAGCCCGAGGAGGGCCGGCGCGACCGGGCGGCGATCGAGCACTACCGCGCGATGCTCACCGCGGCACGAGACGCGGGGATCGCACCCTGGGTGTGCCTGCACCACTTCACGCTCCCCGGATGGTTCACCGAGATCGGAGCGGGGGCCTTTCGCGACAACCACGCGCGCTCGTACCATTGGGCCCGCCACGTGGCGTTCTGCGCGGAGACCTTCGGCGACCTGGTCTTCGGCTGGAAACCGATCAACGAGCCGTTCGCGTACGCCGCGGCGAGCTACCTGTTGGGAGAGTACCCACCGCGGCGCACCGACCCTGACCAGATGCTCGATGCCTACCGCGGGATCCTGCTCGCACAGCGCGACGCGTGGCGAGAGCTGCGCGGCGGCGGACCCGTCGCCACCGTGCACAACCTGTCGCCACTGTTCCCCGCCGACGCGTCCCTGCCCTCCGAGCACAACACCCGCGTGGTGGACGAGCTCATGTGGCAGGTGTGGATCCGTGCCGACCGCGACGGCGTGCTCGCGCTCCCGGGACGACCACCCGAAGAGGTGGCCGACCTCCGGGAGTGCTGCGACCTCGTCGGCTTCTCCTACTACTCCGCCAACGCGGTGACCCGGGAGCTCAGCTTCGTGCCCTACCCGTCGGGCACTCGGGTAGGACCGCTCGGCTACGCCCCGTGGAGCGAAGGGCTGGGGCTCGTGCTGAGGTGCCTGCAGCGCGAGCTGCCAGGGCGCCCGCTGCTCGTGTGCGAGCACGGTATAGGCACCGATGACGACGCCTGGCGCTGCGAGGTGCTGGGCGCGTCGCTCGGGCACGTGTCCGACGCGATCATCGACGGGGTCGACGTCCGTGGTTTCTTCCACTGGACCGGCGTCGACAACTACGAGTGGCTGCACGGCTACGACATGCCGTTCGGCGCGTTCACCCGCGACCGTGAGCCCCGAGCCAGCGCCACCCTCCTCGCGACCTACGCCGCCGGCCCCCGCTGACCGACGCCGTCCCCTCCCGATCCCCGCGTTTGTGCGTGAAGGAGCGCTCTTCGCTCATCGCTGCACAAACCCAGTGGGCGTTGGGAGGGCCGAGGGGTCAGCCGCGCGAGCGGTAGGTGGCCTTGGGGCCGACGGCGTCCTTGTTGAGCCGCTTGGAGAGGTGCAGTCCCTCGAGCACGAACTCCACCGCAGAGGCAACGGCCGCCGGGCTCTCGCCGACCTCGAGGTCGGACAGCGCCTCACGCAGGCCGTCGACCGACCCAAGCATGTCGGAGTACTGCGCCGCGGGGAGGTCCTCACCCGTGTGCACGACCCGGCCGTCGTCGAACGCGTGGACGAGGGGGCCCAGCCGCTCGGGGCGCACCCGCGACCGGAACACCTCGAGCACGCTCGCCTTAACGATCCGATCGAGCACCTGACCCTCGCGGCCGTCGTCGATCGTCTCGATCTCGACCTTGCCCGACGTGGACGCGACGAGCGCGTCGAGGTCGCTCACGCGCGGCACGACCTCGGGGTCGCCGTTGCGCAGTGCGCGACGCATCGCGTTCGCAACAAGGGTCTCGTAGTTCGCGACCGACAGGCGCACGGAGACCCCCGAGCGCTGGTTGACGTGCGGGGAGCGCCGGGCCTGCTGACTGATCTCGGCGACGATCTCGGTCATATACGGCGGCACGTGCACGGCGAGCCCGTCGGCGACGAGCGGGCGAGCCTCCTGCTCGATGACGTCCATCTCCGTATCGACGTCGAGCGGGTAGTGCGTGCGGATCTGGCTGCCGAAGCGGTCCTTCAGCGGCGTGATGATCCGGCCACGGTTCGTGTAGTCCTCCGGATTCGCCGACGCGACGAGCATCACGTCGAGCGGGAGGCGGATCTTGTAGCCCCGGATCTGGACGTCGCGCTCCTCGAGCACGTTGAGCAGACCGACCTGGATCCGCTCGGAGAGGTCGGGGAGCTCGTTCATCGCGAAGATCCCCCGGTTCGTGCGCGGCACGAGCCCGTAGTGGATCGTCAGCTCGTCGGAAAGGTACCGGCCCTCGGCCACCTTGATCGGGTCGACCTCCCCGATCAGGTCGGCGATCGACGTGTCGGGAGTCGCCAGCTTCTCGCCAAAGCGCCGGTCGCGGTGGACCCATTCGATCGGGGTGTCGTCGCCGCGCTCGGCCACCAGCAGGCGCGCGTGGTGCGAGACCGGGTGGTACGGGTCGTCATTGATCTCCGAGCCCTCGACGATCGGCATCCACTCGTCGAGCAGGCCGGTGAGCGAGCGGATCATCCGGGTCTTCGCCTGGCCGCGCTCCCCCAGGAAGATCACGTCGTGACCCGCGAGGAGCGCGTTCTCGAGCTGCGGGAGCACGGTCTCCTCGTAACCCAGGACCCCTTCGACCAAAGGCAACCCGGCAGCCACGTTCGCGATCGCGTTCGCGCGCACCTCGTCCTTCACGGGACGCGACTCCCAGCCGCTCGCTCGCAGGTCACCAAGGGTCGCGGGACGGCTCATGGCTGCGATGGTATCGCCCGGAGACGTTGCGCGATCTGCGTCGCTAACCTCGCCGAGTGGCCGGACCCGGTACGACCGTCGACCTCTCGGGAACCTGGCACGCACACATCGAGGAAGGTGACCTCGCCCGCCGGTTCACCGAGCCCGGCTTCGACGACGCCGCGTGGCCGGAGGTCTCGGTCCCGGGCCACTGGCGCGCTCAGGAGCCCTTCACCAACACCGACGGCCCGATCCTGTACCGCCGCGACCTCACGGCCCCGTCGGAGACGCCGGGCGCCCGCCGGTTCCTGACTCTCGAAGGCGTCTTCTACTACGGCGACGTCTGGCTGGACGGTGCGTACCTCGGCACCACCGAGGGCTACTTCTTCCCCCACACCTTCGAGGTCACCGAGGTGCTCCGACGCGCGCCCGGCGCCGCGCACGCGCTCGCCGTCGAGGTCGCGAACCCGCCGCAGCACGACCGTTCACGCAAGCGGACGATCACCGGCGTGTTCTCGCACTGGGACAACCTCGATCCCGACTGGAACCCCGGTGGCATCTGGCGACCGGTGCGGCTGGCGGAGACGGGCCCGGTTCGCATCAAGTGGCTTCGCGTCCTCTGCAGCGAGGCCTCGGAATCGCGCGGGCGTCTCCTTCTCGACATCACCCTCGATCCCGGCGAAGACCCCGCTCCGGTCCCCCTCGGCGCGCGGCTCGTGACCCGGGTGACCGGTCCCGACGGCCAGACGTTGCTCGAGGCCGAGCGTGACCTGATGCTCGCCGGAGGCGACAACCTCCTCACCTGGACGCTCGACGTCGACCGCCCGCCGCGATGGTGGCCGTGGCGCCTCGGCGAGCAGCCCCGCGTCGGCGTAGAGGTGCGCGTGGAGGTCGGCGGCGCGCCTAGCGACCACCGGAGCCTCACCACCGCGTTTCGCGAGGTTCGCATGCACGACTGGAACCTGTCGGTCAACGGCGAGCACCTCTTCGCGATGGGCTCGAACCAGGGGCCCACCAAGATGGCGCTGGGCGACGCGACCGACGCCGACTTCGAACGTGACGTCCGGCTCGCGATCGAAGCCAACCTCGACCTTTTGCGCGTCCACGCGCACGTGAGCCGGCGAGAGTTGTACGACGCGGCCGACGCGGCGGGCCTCCTGCTCTGGCAGGACTTCCCGCTCCAATGGGGCTACGCACGTGGGACGCGTCGACAGGCGGTTCGCCAAGCCCGCGAGATGGTCGACCTGCTCGGTCACCATCCCAGCGTGGCGCTCTGGTGCTCCCATAACGAGCCACTGGCGATCGATCTGCCGACGGGCGCCCGGCCGCGCCTGCGCGACGCCGGCCGGATCGGGATCTCCATGTTCCTGCCGTCATGGAACAAGGACGTGCTCGACCGCTCCGTTACGCACGCGATCTCGAAGGGCGACCCCACGCGACCGGTGGACGCACATTCCGGCGTACTACCCGGAATCGCGACCCTCGGCACCGATGCGCACTTCTACTTCGGCTGGTATCACGGCCACATGGACGGCCTGGCTCCGGCGCTGCGAGCGGTCCCGCGGCTCGCGAAGTTCGTCACCGAGTTCGGCGCTCAGGCCGTGCCCCGGTCGGCGGCCTTCATGGAGCCCGAGCGCTGGCCCGACCTCGACTGGGACCGGCTCTTCCACACCCACGCGTGCCAGAAGCTCTACTTCGACCGTCACGTGCCACCCGGGCTCTTCGACACCTTCGCGGCATGGCGCGACGCGACCCAGAGCTACCAGGCCGCGCTGATCCAGCTGCAGGTCGAGGATCTGCGCCGCCTCAAGGGTGGCCCGGCCGGAGGCTTCTGCCACTTCTGCTTCGCCGACTGCCACCCGGCCGTCACCTGGTCCGTGCTCGACCACGAGCGCGTCCCGAAGGCGGGCTTCGCCGCGCTGCGCGACGCGTGCCGCACCGTGCTGCCGATGCTCGAACCGCGGCGCGGCTTGCTCCACGTCGCGAGCGAGCTGCGCGAGCCCCTCACCGATGCCGTCGTGGAGACGAACCTCGACGGCGACGTCCGCCGGTTCGTCGGCGACGTCCTCGCGGACTCGGTGGTGCACCTCGGCCAGGTGCACCTCGACCGCCGCACCGCGTCGGTCACCCTGACCCTGAGCCATCCCGCGGTCGGAACCGTCACCAACCAGTACGACACCGTACTGGAGTGGCTCCGGATCGTGAACGACGAGCACTGAGAACTAGGTTTCCGCCGGATTCCGCCCGAGGGGAGAGACGAGGCGGGGATGACTCACACCCAAGAAGTCTCGACGGCCGATCACCGCGGTGGCGCCGACGACGCCGATCGCCTGGCGCGCTACACCGGCCCGCCGATCCCGGTACGCAGGCCTCGCCACCCGGTGCTGCGGTTCTGGTCGACCGCGGTCGGCAAGAAGTGGGTCATGGCCCTGAGCGGTCTGGCGCTGCTCGGCTTCGTGCTCGCCCACATGGTCGGCAACCTCAAGCTCTACCTCGGCGAATCGCATTTCAACGAGTACGCCGAGTGGCTGCGCGACCTGGGCGAGCCGGCACTCCCGCGCACCGTGCTGCTCTGGGGGATGCGACTCGGCCTGATCGCCGCGTTCGGGCTCCACATCGTCGCCGCGGCCCAGCTCACCCGGATCAACCACAAGGCGCGCCCGGTGCAGTACCAGTCACACCGCGACTACGTGGCCGCCAACTTCGCGTCACGCACCATGCGGTGGACCGGTGTGATCGTCGCGCTGTTCGTCCTGTTCCACCTCGCCGACCTCACCTGGGGCAACGCCAACCCCGACTTCGTGCCCGGCGACCCCTACGACAATGTGATCGCGAGCTTCCAGCGCGTCCCGGTGGCGATCATCTACATCGTCGCCAACCTGGCGCTCGCGTTCCACATCTTCCACGGCGCGTGGAGCATGTTCCAAAGCCTGGGCTGGAACAACCCGAGGTGGAACGCGGTTCGGCGCTACTTCGCGGCCACCTTCGCCGCGGTGATCGCGATCGGCAACATCTCGATGCCCCTCCTCGTGGTCACGGGAGTAGTGACGAAGTGAGCCGCGACATGAATCGTTCGACACACACCGCGAACGCGGTCATCATCGAGGCCGTCAAGTGACGACGCTCGACGCGAAGATCCCGGCGGGCCCGATCGCGGAGAAGTGGGACAACCACAAGTTCTCCGCGAAGCTGGTGAACCCGGCCAACAAGCGCAAGTTCGAGGTGATCGTGGTCGGCAGCGGGCTGGCCGGCGCGTCGGCCGGCGCCACGCTCGGTGAGCTCGGCTACCGGGTCACGATGCTGACGTTCCACGACTCGCCGCGGCGCGCGCACAGCATCGCCGCGCAGGGCGGCATCAACGCGGCCAAGAACTACCGCAACGACGGCGACAGCGTGCACCGCCTCTTCTACGACACCGTCAAGGGCGGCGACTACCGCGCCCGCGAGGCCAACGTCTACCGCCTCGCCCAGGTAAGCGTGAACATCATCGACCAGTGCGTGGCGCAGGGCGTGCCGTTCGCTCGAGAGTACGGCGGGCTGTTAGACAACCGCTCGTTCGGCGGCGCGCAGGTGAGCCGGACCTTCTACGCGCGCGGCCAGACAGGCCAGCAGCTGCTCCTCGGCGCGTACCAGGCCCTCGCCCGACAGGTGCACCTCGGCAACGTGAAGCTCCACAACCGCACCGAGATGCTCGACCTCGTGGTGAAGGACGGCGTCGCGTGCGGCGTGGTCGCCCGCGACCTGATCACGGGCGAGGTCCGCTCGTTCTCCGGGCACGCCGTCGTGCTCGCGACCGGTGGGTACGGCAACGCCTTCTACCTGTCCACCAACGCGAAGGCCAGCAACGTCACCGCGGCTTGGAGGGCGCACCGCCGCGGCGCGCTGATGGCGAACCCCTGCTACACGCAGATCCACCCGACGTGCATCCCGGCCAGCGACGACTTCCAGTCGAAGCTCACGCTGATGAGCGAGTCGCTGCGCAACGACGGACGGATCTGGGTGCCGCGCGACGCCGGAGACGCCCGCTCCCCCGACCAGATCCCCGAGAGCGATCGCGACTACTACCTCGAGCGTCGCTACCCCGCGTTCGGCAACCTCGTCCCGCGTGACGTCGCCTCACGCGCGGCGAAGCGCGAGGTCGACGAGGGTCGCGGCGTCGGCCCGCTCAAGAACGGCGTCTACCTCGACTTCGGCGCGGCGATCGCACGTCTCGGGCGCAGCGTGATTGAGCAGCGCTACGGGAACCTCTTTCAGATGTACGAGCGCATCGCCGGCGAGGACCCATACACGGTGCCGATGCGCATCTACCCCGCGGTCCATTACACGATGGGCGGGCTCTGGGTCGACTACAACCTCATGAGCAACGTGCCGGGGCTGTACGTGCTGGGCGAGGCGAACTTCTCCGACCACGGCGCGAACCGCCTCGGCGCGAGCGCGCTGATGCAGGGCCTCGCCGACGGCTACTTCGTGCTCCCGGCAACGATCGGCGACTTTCTCGCTCCCCTGCTCGGCACCGAGCCGGTCCCCACCGACGACCCGGCGTTCCGCGAGGCCGAGGCTGCGGTCGGCGAGCAGGTGCGGCGACTCCTGTCGAGCACCGGCTCGCACCCCGTCGACCACTTCCACCGCGAGCTCGGCAAGATCCTCTGGGACAACTGCGGCATGACCCGCACCGCCGAGAGCCTCGACCGGGCGCTCACCGACATCCCGGCGCTGCGCGACGAGTTCTGGTCCGACGTTCGGGTCCTCGGGGAGAACGAGTCGTTCAACCAGAGCCTCGAGAAGGCCGGGCGCGTCGCCGACTTCCTCGAGTTCGGTGAGCTGCTCGTGCGCGATGCCCGGCACCGCGAGGAGAGCTGCGGCGGTCACTTCCGCGTCGAGCACCAGACCGAGGAGGGCGAGGCGCTGCGCAACGACGACGACTTCGCGTACGTCGCGGCCTGGGAGTGGACCGGCGACAGCGCCCGGCCGACGCTCCACGAGGAGCCGCTCGCGTTCGAGAACGTGGCACTCGCGCAGCGCAGCTACAAGTAGCGAGGACGAATCGTGGACCTGAACCTCAAGGTGTGGCGCCAGGCCGGCCCCGATGCCCCGGGACGCTTCGAGACCTACGCGATGCGCGGCGTGAGCGAGGACATGAGCTTCCTCGAGCTCTTCGACGTGCTCAACGAGCAGCTCGAAGGGCGCGGCGAGGAGCCGGTCGCGTTCGACCACGACTGTCGCGAAGGGATCTGCGGGTCGTGCGCCATGATGATCGGCGGTCGGGCCCACGGGCCGGAGACCGGCACCGCCACCTGCCAGCTCCACCTGCGCAAGCTCGTCGACGGCGACACCATCGCGGTCGAGCCCTGGCGAGCGGCCGGCTTCCCGATAATCAAGGATCTCGCTGTCGACCGGGCCGCCTTCGACCGGATCGTGGAAGCCGGGGGCTACATCACCGCGCCCACGGGCTCGGCACGCGACGCCAACGAGATCCTCGTGCCGAAGGAGGCCGCCGACGCGGCGATGGACGCCGCGGCCTGCATCGGCTGCGGGGCGTGCGTCGCCGCGTGCCCGAACGGGGCGGCGCAGCTGTTCACCGCGGCCAAGTACTCGCACCTGTCGCTACTCCCCCAGGGCCAGCCCGAGCGCTACACGCGCGTGGTGGCGCTGGTGGAGGAGACGGAGCGCTGGTTCGGCTCCTGCACGAACCACGGGGAGTGCGAGAAGGCTTGCCCGAAGGAGATCTCGATCGACTTCATCGCGCTGCTGAACCGCGACTACGTGAAGGCCCAGCTCAAGAACCGAGCGCTCACCGGCCAGAAGCGTTGACCAGGTACCTCGCCAGGCGGGTCATCACCAGGTAGGCGACGACCACCCCGACCCCCACGAGCGCGAGGAAGGGCACGCCCGCGAGCGCACGGCCGTCGAGCTCCGCGGCGAGCCCGCCGCCCTCGCCCCGGACGACACCGACGGCGGCCACGATCGCCACCACATCGACAAGCAGGTGCACGACGCTCGGCGGCGTGTCGGCCCGACCGAAACACCCACACGAGCCGATCGGTGCGCCACGCACCATGGCGACGACCACGAAGACGCCGAACATCCCGTAGGAAACCGCGACCAGCGCGGCGATCCAGCTCAGAGCGGTCACGGCGGCGGTCGCGCCGAGCAGCGCTTCCGCGCCGCCGCCGAATCGCATTGTCGAGGGCGCCACGTGCACACCCAGGCGGTCGAGCGCACCGACGGTCATCGTCGGGTCGGCGAGCTTGGCGACGCCGGCCACGCACAGCAGGCCGCACGCGACGAGGAACGGGTACGCCCAGGCGCCCATCGTCAACCGAGCGCGTCGAGCGAGGCCATGTCGACGACGCTACCCGCCGTCGACAACAGGAGCGCTTGACGATCGCATCCGCAGGACCCACGAGCATCGAGACCTTCGAGTGCGTAGGCTCGCTCCCGATGAGCAGCGTCGGACACCTCGGCGAGATCGTTATCGACGTGAGCGCCCCCGACGTCGACCACCTCGTCGGGTTCTGGTGCTCGCTGCTCGGTGTCACCGTCGACGCTCGTGACGCCGAGTGGATCGACCTGACGCCACAACACCCCGATGCACCGCATCTCTCGTTCCAGGTGGTGCCCGAGCCCAAGGCGGTGAAGAACCGCGTGCACCTCGACGTCTACGTCGACGAGCTGGGCCGCGCCACCGAGGCCGCTGAGGCGCTCGGTGCCACGCTGCTCGGTGACGCGGTACAGGAAGAGGACTCGCGCTTCCAGGTGCTCGCCGACCCCGCGGGCAACGAGGTGTGCCTCGTCGAGTGGTCGACCTGATGCAGCGCCACGCGTACTCCCTCGTCGTCGACGCGCCACCACGCGAGGTGTGGGAGCTGTTCTGGTACCGGGCGCACGATCGGCCGCAGGCCAAGATCGGCTCGATCGAGATCCTGCACCCCGGCGACGCGATCGGTGAGGGGCTCGTGCGCCACTGCACGTTCCAGGTGCCGAAGGTCCTCCTCTCGGGTGGCGTCGGCCAGTCGTGGGAGTGGTTGACCGACGTTCGGCCGTACGCGTCGTGGCAGTACGACGCGGTCGGCAAGCCACTGTGGTCGCGTGCCCACGGCGAGACCCGGCTGGAGGACCTCGGCGACGGGCGCACTTGCATCCATTTCTCGGAGACCTACGAGTGCTTCAACCCGTGGATGCGCCGGCTCGGCCTCGAGCGCTGGGTCCACCGTCGGATCTCGAAGGACAACGACACGATCCTCGCCGCGCTCGAGGGCGGCCTGCGCTGGCACCGCAAGCGCCGGGCCCGCGAGGTGGGAACCGCGAGCGCCTGATCCACCGTCCAACCTGGGTGCGCATGCTCCGAACGATCGCCCTGGGCCCCGCGCTGCTTGCCGTCGTGCTCGCGGTCGTCGCCGCCGGGTGCGACCACGGGACCGGTCGATCGACGACCTCCTCGACCACTCGCGCTTGCGGCATCGGGCATCCGACCGGCGTGCGCGACCTGGTCGTGCGGGTGGCGTCCGGCGGCGGCCTGGTGCGTCCGGAGACCGGCCTGGGCGAGGTCCCCGAGCTGTCGGTCTACGGCGACGGCCGCGCGATCGTGACCGGACCGGTCATCGAGATCTACCCGCCGCCCGCGTTGCCCAACCTCCTGGAGTCGTCGCTCACCGAGGCCGAGCTCCAGGCGCTGCTGCACCCCGCCGACGCCGGGCTGCTAGACCGCGAGGTCGACACCGGTCGGCCGGGCGTCACCGACCAGCCCGTCACCACGATCACGGTTGATGCCGACGGCGAGGAGCACGTCACCGAGGTGTACGCGCTGGGCTTCGACGGACCCGGCTTCACCGAACAGCAGCAGGAAGCCCGGGAGCGGATCAACGCGTTCGTTGCGAAGGCACACGAGATCGCGAACGGGCTCGGCGTCGCGGACCCGGACACGGGCAGCACGAGCCGGCCCTACGCACTTGAGACGCTCGCGGTCTTCACCGCAGGATTCGAGCGAGCCGCGCCCAACGGCGCGTGCCCGCCTGAGACGCTTTGCGCGACCCAGCCAGTGTTCTTCGAGTGGCCGCTCGAGGACCTCGCGACGGCGGGGGTCGCGATCGACGTCCCCGGGTACCGGTGCGTGGTCGTCGCCGGGGGCGACGCGCCGACCGTGCTCGGCGCGGCCCGGAGCGCCAACGCCCTCACCCCCTGGACCTCGGGCGGGGTTTCCTATGCGCTGGTGTTCCGGCCGCTGTTGCCCGACGAGTCGAGCTGCGCGGAGGTCGCGTAGGCGGCGCGCACCGCGGCCACGTCCACTCCGAGGTCCGGCTCGACCGTCTCGCCGGCGGCGAGCCCCCAGGCTTCCTGCACCTCGGCGATCGCGGCCCCCGACGTGCGCGCCGCGGCCTGCACGCACGCGCCGCACGCGACGAGCTCGTCCTCGGCCGGGACGGTCACCACGCGCCGGGTGAGATCGGCGAGCACTCGCCGGTAGGCCGCGCTGTGCTTGCCCCCGCCGACGAGGAACAGCCGCCCGCCGTCGACATCGACACCGGCCGCGCGCAGCGCGTCGAGGCCATCGAGCAGGCCGCACACCACACCCTCCAACGCAGCCCGCGCCACCTGCTCGCGGCTCACGTCGGAGCGGAGGCCGACGAGAGTACCGGTCGCGTCGGGCCGGTCCGGTGTGCGCTCGCCGTCGAGGTACGGCACGAGCGTGACGCCGCCCGCACCCGGCGGGGCCGCGAGCGCGAGCGCGTCGAGTCCCGGGAGGTCGACACCGAGGAGCCGCGCGAACGCGTCGGTGACCTTCGTCGCGTTGAGCGTGCACACCAGCGGCAGGTAACGGCCGGTCGCGTCGGCGAAGCCCGCCACCGCGCCACCCGCGTCGGCGGTCGGTCTGTTGTGCACCGCGAAGACCGTCCCGGAGGTGCCCAGCGAGACGACCACGTCACCCGGACGGAGCCCGAGCCCGAGCGCGGCTGCCATGTTGTCGCCGGTGCCGGTCGCCTCGGTCGGACCGAGGACGGGCGGCAGCGCGGCGGACCAGTCGCGATCGCCCTCGACGATCGCGAGCAGATCGTCGCGGTACTCACCCGACGCGGGCGACCAGTAGCCCGTGCCCGACGCGTCGCCGCGGTCGGTGGCGAGCTCGCCGGTGTACCGCCACGCGAGCCAGTCGTGCGGGAGCATCACCCGATCGAGGCGCGCCCAGGCCTCGGGCTCCGACCGGTGGAGCCACGACAGCTTGGTGATCGTGAACGCGGCGACCGGCACCGAGCCGCACGCCTCGGCCCACGCGGCCGCGCCCCCGTCGAGCCGGCCGAGCAGCCAGGGCGTGTCAGGCGCAGACTCGGTATCGTTCCAGAGCTTGGCCGGCCGGATCACCTCGCCCGCCGCGTCGACGACCACCATCCCGTGCTGCTGCGCGGCGAACGACGCCGCGGCCGGGTCAAGGCCCAGCTCGAGAGCTCCGGCACGGTCGCGCGCGACCTCGAACGCCGACCACCAGGCCTCCGGGTCCTGCTCGGAGCGTGGCGGCGTGGTGGCCGGGTGCGGCGCGCTCCCGCGGGCGACGAGCGCACCCGTGTCGGCGTCGCGCACCTCCACCTTCGTCGACTGCGTCGACGCGTCCACCCCCAGGACGAGCGCCACCTCACCGCCTCCCCGGGTCCGCCACCAAGACCTCCCCGGGATTGTTCGATGAGGAGCGCATACCGAGCATCTGCGCACAAACCCGGGTGGGGTGGAGGTGGGTCACCGGGCGCCGAGGAGGAGCTCGGTGACGAGCTGGTCGAGCCGCTCGTGGCCGTAGCCCACGGCTGCCAACGCGTCGACGTCGACGGTCTCCTTGCGCAGCCGCTCGAAGCGGTCGTCGCCCGTCTCCGGCAACGTGGGCAGGCCGAGCTGGTCGACCTTCGCGACGGCGAGGGCCTCCTTTATGTCGGGATCCTCGGTGAACCGGGCCGCCTTGTCGCGCAGGATCAGGTAGGTACGCATGCAGCCGCGGGCAAAGTCCCATACGCCCTCGATGTCTTCGGTCCGGTACGCGTGCGCGTCGAAGTGGCGCATCCCGTCCCACTCCGCGTCTTCGAGCAGCTTCACCAGGTAGAACGCGTCGCGAATGCCCTCCGCGCCGAAGCGGAAGTCCTGGTCGTACTTCGACGGGACCTGCCCGTTGAGGTCGATGTGGAGCAGCTTGTCTGACCACAGCGCCTGGGCGACGGCATGGTGGAACGACAGCCCGCTCATCGTCTCGTGCGCGAGCTCCGGGTTCAGCCCGACCATGTCGGGATACTCGAGCTCGTGGATGAACGCCAGCGCGTGGCCGACGGTGGGCAGGAAAAGGTTGCCGCGCGGCTCGTTGGGCTTCGGCTCGAGCGCGATCTCCATCCCGTAGCCGCGCTCCACGATGTACGCGCAGCACGCGTTGACCGCCTCCGCGTAGCAGTCGAGCGCAGCCGGCACGTCCTTCGCCGCGTCGCACTCGACGCCCTCGCGCCCGCCCCACATCACGTATACGGTGGCACCCAGTTCGGCGCCGAGGTCGATCGCGTCGAGGGTCTTGCGGAGCGCGTGCCGGCGCACTCTCGGGTCGTTGGCGGTGAACGCGCCGTCCTTGAACACCGGGTGTGAGAACAGGTTGGTGGTGGCCATCGGCACCTGCATGCCCGTCTCGGCGAGCGCGGCCCGAAAGCGGGCGACGATCGCGTCGCGCTCCGCCGCGCTCGACCCCGGCGACACCAGGTCGTCGTCGTGCAGGCTCACCCCGTAGGCACCAAGCGTCGAGAGCGTCCGTACGGCATCGACCGGGTCGAGCGGCGGTCGGGTCTCGTGGCCGAACGGGTCGCGGCCCCGGTTCCCCACCGTCCAGAGACCGAACGTGAACCGGTCGTCGGGTGTCGGCTGGAGATCGTCGATCACGCGCTGCTCCTCCTCGCCGTCATCTGAGTCCGAGCCGGTCGAGCTGGTCGCCCGGGGCGTCGACGGCCATCAGAGCCTCGCGCAGCAACGACGCCAGGTCGGCCTCGACGGGCGACCCGACGAGGTCCCACTCCTCGCCGGGGTCGTCGTCGACCGCGTAGCAGTGGTGGCCGGTGAAGCGTGCGCAGGCCCAGAACGGCAGCGCGTCGCCGGGCGCGAACGGCTGGCGGATCACAGGCACGTCGGACCCGGGCATCCGGTCGAGGAACGCCCGGCCGTCGGGCCGTGGCAGGCGCAGGTCGGGCAGCGCGTGCACCGGCATCGTGGACCAACGGTTCGACCACATCGACAGCGGTGAGTTCCCGGCGACGGGCGCTCGCGAGTACTTGTGGCCGTCGGCGGTGACGATTTGCACCTCGCACCCCCACACGCCCCCGAGCGCGTGCTCGCGAACGGACGCGGCCTCACCGGTGAGCAGCGGCACGAGGGAGACGCCGTGAGTGCGCTGCTCGACCCGGACGCCGAAGACGTCTGCCAGCGTCGCATGCAGGTCGACGGTCGTGGTGAGCGCGTCGCAGGCGCCCGGCGCAACCCCCGGCCACCGCACGAGCAGCGGCATGTGCCCGAGCGGCTCGTACACCGGCACCCCCGGCTTGCCCCAGATGTCCTTCTCCCCCAGGTGGTGGCCGTGGTCGGTGCACACGATCACGGCGGTGTCGGCGTCGAGGCCTCGCGCCTCGATCACGTCGAGCACGCGACCGAGCCACGCGTCGATCATCGTGACCTTCGCGGCGTACTGCGCGCGGATCTGGCGGCCCTCCCGCTCCGAGAGAACGCCGTCGGCGACCGCACCCACCGCGTACGGCGGCCAGATCAGGTGCGGGCCCTCCCAGTCCTCGTCGTACATCGACGCGTAAGGCTCGGGCGTGTCGAACGGCTCGTGCGGGTCGAACTCGTCGACGAAGAGCAGGAAGCGATCGGGGCCCTCGGGGGCCTCCTCCAGCAACCACCGCGCCGCGGCCTGCATCGTGCGGGGCCCCGGGAAGTCGGCCTCCCCGCGGAACCATCCGCGTGACGCGTCGTACGGCGTGTGCCCGCGCCCGAAGCTCGGCGCACCGAGCCACGACGGGTCCGGACGCGTGCGCCAGAGATCGGACTCGTGGCCGCGCTGGTAGTCCCACGCGCCGAAGTCGACGTGGTAGTTCTCGCCGCCCGCCTCGAACAGATGGGGATGATCCGAAACCAGCTTGGTCACGACCCCGGCGCGGCGCAGGGGGACGGTGAGCGGCTCCTCCCACAGCTCGATCGAGCCCCACGGCTTCCACAGGAAGTCGAGCGCGCCGCACAGGAGGTCGTGACGGGCGGGCATGCACGGCAACGACCCCGTGTAGTGCCGGTCGAAGCGCACCGCGCCCGCGGCGAACCGGTCGAGGTTCGGCGTGGCCACCTCGCGGCCGCCGTAGGTGCTCAGCATGTGGCGGTTCAGGCTGTCGAGCAGGACGACGACGACGTTGCGGGGGTTCTGCACGGACCCATGATCACCGCCGGGAGCAGGTCGCGGCCACCGTCTATCGTTTCGCCTCATGACGATGCCGCCCCCGGAGCCACCGGAACCACAGCAGCCACCGGAGGGTCCCCCGCCTCCCGAACCGCAGCCGGCTCCCCCGCCCGGCGCCCCAGACGGCGCCGCGCCGCTCCCACCCGAGGAGCGCATCCGGCTCGCGTACCTGCGCCGGAACGAGACCGACTACATCTTCGACTTCTGGACTGCGCTGGGCTGGACGCTGCTCACCTGCGGCATCTACGCGCTGTACATCGTGTACCAGCTCGTGCGCCGCAGCCGCGACCACAACGCGCGCCGGCTCGAGCAGCTCGACGCCGCCAACGCGCTCGCCTGGGACCGCGCCAACGCGCAGGGTCTCGCCGACGAGCTCCGCCCGTCCTTCGAGCGCACTGCGGCCCACCTCGACGTGCTGCGGCGCCAGACCACCGAGTTCCGCGACCCGACCATCTGGCTCGTGATCGCGATCTTCGCGAGCACGATCGTCGAGATCATCCTCGGGGTGCTGCTCGACCAGGACCTGGTCACCCACGACCACGCCGAGGGTGGCGCCGAGAGCGAGCTCGCCTACGCCTACGGGCGCCTCGGCACGCCGATCGCCACCCCCGACCCGGCACAGCTCCACCGCCCGTACGAGTACGTTGGCCGGGTCATCGCCACCCTGCTCACCTGCGGCATCTACTGGCTGTGGTGGATGTACAACCTGATGGTCGACGGCAACGCGCACTTCGCGAAGGACTGGGCGTGGGAGGACTCCCTCGCGCAGGCCGTACAGACAGGAGGCGCCGCGTGACCACCCCCCTCGAGGCACTCCGGGTCCGCGCCCAGCGCGAGATCGACGCCGGTTTGCTCCCGAGCTGCCAGATTGCGATCGCCCGAAACGATGGGCTCGAGCACTTCGAGGCGTTCGGCGACGCGACCACCGAGACGCGCTACCCCGTCTTCTCGGCAACGAAGGGGTTCGTCGCGTCGCTCGTGTGGATCCTCGTCGGCGAGGAGAAGATCGCGCCCGAGGCGAAGGTCACCGAGTACCTCCCCGAGTTCGGTACCAATGGCAAGGACGTCATCACCGTCGAACAGGTGATGCTCCACACCGCCGGCTTCCCGCACGCGCCGCTCGCCCCGCCCGCATGGGACACGCATGAGGGCCGGGTGGAGCGGTTCGCGAAGTGGCGACTGAACTGGGAGCCGGGCTCGACCTACGAGTACCACGCCACGTCCGCGCACTGGGTGCTGGCCGAGATCGTCGACCGGGTCACCGGCGGCGACTACCGCGACCTCCTCGAGGCGCGCGTCACCCGTCCGGCCGGGATCGACCGGCGCGTGCTCGGCCTCGCCGCCGACGACCAGGCGGACATCGCGGAGCTGGTGAACGTCGGCGAGCCTGCGACGCCCGACGAGCTCGAGGCCGCGCTCGGGGTGCGCGAGCTGCCGGTCACCGAGGTCACGCCCGACGCGCTCCTCGCGTTCAACCTGCCGGCCGTGCGCGAGGTCGGCATTCCCGGCGGCGGCGGGGTGATGCGCGCCGCCGACCTGGCGTGCTTCTACCAGGCACTGCTCCACGACCGCGCCGGCGTGTGGGATGCCGCCGTGCTGCGCGACGCAACCGGGCGGGTGCGCAACAATCTGCCCGAGCGTTGGACGGGTGTGCCCGCGAGCCGCGGGCTCGGCGTGGTCATCGCCGGCGACGACGGGCTCGCCCACCTCCGCGGGTTCGGGAAGGTCGGCTCGCACCGGACGTTCGGCCACAACGGGGCAGGAGGCCAGATCGCGTGGGCCGACCCGGAGTCGGGCATCTCGTTCGCGTACACCACCAACGGGCTCGACCAGCACGTGCTGAGGGAGGGCCGACGCGGTATCGCGCTGTCGAGCCTCGCGGCGCAGGTCTGAGCACGTGCGGCGCGCTCTGCTCGCGACGGTCGTCGTCGCGTCAGTCGCCGTCGGCGCGCTCCCTGCGGCGGGAGCGCGCGCGTCCGGCAAGACCGCCGAGGCGCGCCAGTACGCGGTGGGCGCGCTGCACCGGACGTTCGTCGACCACAGCCGACCCACCGACGCCAACGGCACCGCGCCCGCCCTGTTCGACCGGACGATCCCGGCCCTCGTGCTCTACCCCGCCCGGGGCGAGGCCCGCGGCGAGCCGGTCGACGACGCGCCCGTCGCCCGCAAGGAGGCGCCGTACCCGCTCGTGGTCTTCTCGCACGGCTTCACCGCGAAGGGCCCCGACTACGAGGCCCGGCTGCTGCGAGGCATCGCCGCGGCGGGCTACGTGGTGGTCGCACCGACCTTCCCGCTGACGAACCGCAGCGCGCCGGGCGGCGCGCGGCTCGTGGACTACGTCAACCAGCCCGCCGACGTGAGCTTCGTCATCGACGAGATGCTCCGGCTCGACCGTCGTCCCGGACGCCTTCGCGGGACGATCGACACCGACCGGGTGGGCGTCACCGGGCACTCGCTCGGCGCGATCACGACGCTCGGACTCACGTACAACGCGTGCTGCACCGACGACCGGATCGACGCGGCCGTGCCGATATCGGGGCTGCAGCTCCCGTTCCGCGACCAGCCCTGGACGTGGCCCGCGGTCCCGCTGCTGCTCGTCCACGGCGACCAGGACCAGACGGTCCCCTACGACGGCAGCGCCGCCGCGTACGCGGCGGCGTCCCCGCCCAAGTTCCTGCTCACGTTGGTCGGCGCGCCCCACACACCGTTCACCGGGGCGTGGCAGCCGGTGGTGACGGACACGATCGTCGACTTCTTCGACCGCTACCTCGAAGGCGAGCGCGCCGCGCTCGGCCGCCTCGAGGCCGACGGCAACGTGGCCGGCGTCGCGACCCTCCAGTCCGACCCCCGCTGACCGTTCTCGGCACGTTCCAATCTGCAGAGCGAGCCGATTCGTCCCGAGATCGGGACGGGGTACATGACACCGGCGTCAGGGATGCGCGAGGCTCCCCGCATGACCGGAGCACTCGACGGGGTCCGCATCCTCGATTTGTCCTGGGGGATCGCCGGACCGCTCGGCGTGCTGCTGCTCGCCGAGCAGGGCGCCGACGTCGTCAAGGTGGAGCCTCCGGGCGGTGACCCGTTCCGGGCCTACCAGGGCTACGCGGTCTGGAACCGCTCGCGGCGCTCGGTCACGGTCGACCTGAAGCGCACGGCCGGTCTCGACGCGTTCGGGCGCCTCATCGACGAGGCCGACGTGGTCGTCGAGACGTTCCGACCGGGGGTCACCGATCGCCTCGGGATCGGTTTCGACGCGCTGCACGCGCGCAACCCCCGCCTCGTCTACGCCTCGTGCCCCGCCTACCCGGAGGGCCACCGCCTCGCACACCGGCCCGGCTACGACGCGCTCGTACAGGCGAGCAGCGGTCAGCAGTGGGAGCAGCCCGGCTGGCGGATGGGCCCCATCTTCCTCCACATGCCGATGCCGAGCATGGGCGCCGCGTTCCTCCTGCCGAGCGGCATCCTTGCCGCGCTGATCGCGCGCGAGGAGACGGGACGAGGCCAGCACGTGCGCACGTCGCTCTTCCAGGGCGCGCTCCTGTACACGACCCAGATCTGGCAGCACGTGGAGAAGGCGCCCGCGGCCTTCCACGACCTCATGGGCAAGAGCTACCCGCCCGGCATCCACCAGCAGATGCTCTTCGAGGTCGAAGGCGGGAAGTGGGTGCACACCTCGGTGATGAGTGGGCTCACCCCGACAAAGAGCCAGGACGAGCTCCTCGGCCTCGAGGAGGCGCCCGACCCGTTCACGTTCATGGCGTTGCCTCCCGAGGAACGAGAGCAGTTCACAGTGCGACGCCGCGAGGCGTACCAGCACCACGAGCGCGAGGCGCTGGTGCGCGCGTTCCAGGAACACAACCACGCCGTCGAGGCGGTGATCACGATGGAGGAGGCCCTGGGTGCCGGCGGGGCCCCGCATCCCCAGCTCGCGGCCAACGGCATGGTCGTGACGGTCGAGGACCCCGAGCTCGGCACCACCACGCAGATCGGCGTGCCGATCAACCTGCACGGCACGCCCGGCGCGATCCGCGGCCCGCAGCCTCTCCCCGGCCAGCACAACACGGAGATCTTCGGGCCGCTCGGCTACTCGGCCGAGGAGATCGCGGCGTTCAGCACGGAGGTCTCGTGATGGGTGGGATCCGGAGGGGACGCTGATGTACGCGCTGGAGGGTGTGCTGCTCGTCGACTTCGGCCAGTACCTCGCCGGGCCGTTCGGACCGATGGTCATCGGCGACCTCGGCGCCGAGGTCATCAAGGTCGAGCCCGTCACCGGTGACGGCATGCGCCTGGCCGGCAAGCCGTTCTTCGGGTGCCAGCGCGGCAAGCGCGGCATCGCCGTCGACCTGAAGACCCCCGAAGGGCTCGAGATCGCGCTCAAGCTCGTCTCCCGTGCCGACATCGTGCACCACAACATGACCGCCGGCGTCGCGAACAAGCTCGGCATCGGCTACGAGGCCGCGAAGTCCGTGAATTCCGACGTCGTCTACTGCAACACCTGGGCGTACGGCCTCGAGGGACCGCTCGCCCGCTTCGGCGGGCTCGACCCGCTCTACCAGGCTGCGGCCGGCCTCGAGCACGAGGCGGGCGCCGTGCACACGGGAAACCCTCCGCTGTACTACCGCTTCGGCATGTGCGACGCGGCAAACGCGATGCTCTCCGTCGTCGGGTGCCTCGCGGCCCTGTACCACCAGCGCCGTACCGGTGAAGGTCAGGAGCTGTGGACGTCACTGCTCGACGGCGGGGCGGTGTTCTCGTCCGACGCCGTCCTGGCGAACGGCGAACCCTTGCCGCGGCCCCGCCTCGACGCCGGGCTCCACGGCATCGACGCGTGCTACCGCATGTACGAGACGCAGGACGGCTGGATCCAGATCGCCGCAGTGCAGGAGCGCGAGTGGATCGCGCTGTGCGCGGCGCTCGGCGTGGCCGAGCTGGCCGATGACGCGCGGTTCGCGGTCGCCGACCTACGTCGCGAGAACCGAGCGGTACTCGAGACGCTGCTCGGTGAGCGGTTCCTGACCCGCACCAGCCTGTCGTGGACGCGCGCGCTCGACGACGCCGGCGTGCCCAACGAGGTACCGGTCGACACCCACGGCGGCGAGCTCGTGCTCTTCGACGCCGACAACGAGCGTCTGGGACTCGTGGCCGAGTACGAACACCCGATCATGGGCACGATGCGCCAGTTCGGCGAGCTGGTCGGGTTCTCGGAGACGCCGGCTCGCGTGCACGGCCCGCCGCCGCTAGTCGGCCAGCACACCCGGGAGATCATGGGCTGGCTGGGCTACACCGACGAGCAGACGGCGGCGCTCAGGGACGCGGGCGTGATCACCTGGCCCGGCGACGAGTACCCCTGGACGATCTGACCGACGCGAGCGCGACGCGCCTACGCGCTCAGGTCCATCGACTGGTCGAGCAGGAAGACCGCGGCCTCGTAGCGTCGTGAGTGCTCGAGCGCGACCGCCGCGGCGGCAGCGAACCGCCCGACGATCCGCCGCTCCGAGTGGGAGAACGTCCGTCCCCCGCGGGCACGAAGGGCGAGCACGCCGAGCACCCCGGCGTCGTCCCGCAACGGCGCGAAGAGCAGCGAGCCGTGATCGTCGGCGAGCAGCAGCGGCGACCGATGCCCCGCGGCGAGCGCGTAGGCATCGTGCCCCGGCTCCGACCCTCGATCGTCCCCGTCTGCGTGACCCAGGTACACATCGTGGAGCCCGCCATCACCGTCGGCGAGCCGGAGCCAGGCGGCCTGCGCGTCGACGAGTCCAGCGCCCTGCGCGACGACCTGCCGGGCCGTCCGGTCGAGGTCGAGCGACGCGTGCACCGCTTCGGCCGCCTCGGCGACCAGGGCGCTGGAGAGCATCCCGAGCGCCAGCTCGCCGTCCAAGCGGGCCAAGTCGCGGCCGAGCTCGCTGAGTCGGCGCAGGTGGCGATCCTTCTCGTACACGTAGAACGCGACCCAGGCGCCGAACACGACGAGGGCGATCCGGGCGACCCCGGTGTCGATCCAGCCGTCGTCGGCGACCTCGGACCAGAGGTCCCCGACGAGCGAGGTGAGGACCAGCCCGGAGGCGACGACGACGGCGAGCAGGCACATCTGCAGTCGCCGGCGGTGGATCTCGACCGGGGAGGCGATCCCGTCGGGCCGCAGGTTGGCGTCCCGCTCCTCGCGGATGATCCGGGCTCTCAGGTCCTCGATCTGCGACACGATGTCTCCGGCTGGTCGTGGTCTCCGGCTGCTCGTGCCTCCCGTGGCGAGGTATCGGCGTGCCCTGACACCGACTTGATCTGCAGCGCATAGCGTGCCCCGGATGGTGCGCGCCACGAGCCTCGTGACGGCGATCGCGGCGCTGTGCGCCGAGGCCGCGGCCGACGCCCCGAGCGCCGACGAGCTGGCCTGGGTGCTGACGGCGGCCGAGCCTCGGGCCACCGTCGTGGGCGACCCCGATGTCGGCATCGCCGCCGTCGCGCTGCACCCCGAGGGCGCGTACCTTCGGCTCCTTGCGGTGCACCCGCGCGCACGCCGCCGCGGCCATGGCCGCGAGCTCCTCGCCGAGGCGGAGGCCGTCGCGCGTGCGGGCGGCGCGCCGTGGCTCCAGGTGGGCGCCGAGGCCCCCTGGTACCTGTGGCCGGGCGTGGACACCGCCGAGCTCGGTCTGCTGTGCCTGCTCGAACGCGCGAGATACACGCGGGTCGACAGTGCATGGAACATGGGCGTCGCGCTCGCCGGGCTCCCGCACGATCCCGGCGGGTGGCGAGTCGCACGCGGCACGGATCGCGATGCGATCGACGCGTGGACGCAGGCCCACTGGGTGCATTGGGGAGCGGAGATGCTACGCGCGCTCGCGCTGGGCCGGCTCGTCGTCACGAGCGACGACGACGGGATCGCAGCCGCGTGCGCGTACGGCGTGTGCCGCGACCGTTACGTCGGGCCGGTCGCGGTGCGCCCCGACCTGCTCGGGCGTGGGTCCGGACAGGCAGCCTTGCTGGGCGCGCTGCACCGGATGCGGGCCGAAGGGCACAAGCACGCGGAGATCTCCTGGGTCGGTCCCATCTGCCCGTACGTGCGGGTCGGGGCGACGATCGACCGCATCCTCTCGATCCAGCGCAAGGACCTCACCGTCTCCCGAGGCTGAGGCCTGCAATCTCGGCGAGGAGCCCGGTTCAGGAAGCGATGCGAACGACACACGCGTTGCCGACCCCCGCGTATCGACCCGGCGTGCACGTGAGCACGATCACCTGGCAGTCCCGGCCGGCCGTCGCGAGCACCGCGCCCATGCGCTCGGCTGGACCGATCCCGACAGGCCCGAGCTCGCTTCTGGCGCTCGGGGCCTTTGCTCGGGCATGGTAAACGGACCGATCCACGGCAGGAAGACCCGTGCAGGCACTACAGCTCACCGAGTTCAAGCATCCGCCCGAGCTGCGGGAGGTCGACGACCCGACGCCGGGACCGGGCGAGGTGCTGGTGCGGGTCGGCGGGGCCGGAGCCTGCCACTCCGACCTGCACATGCTGCACGACTTCGAGCCCGGCACGGTGCCGTTCGAGACCCCGTTCACGATCGGCCACGAGAACGCCGGATGGGTCGAGGCGCTGGGCGCGGGCGTCCGCGGGCTTGAGGTCGGCGAGCCGGTCGCCGTGTACGGACCATGGGGCTGCGGGTCCTGTCCGCGCTGCCGTCAGGGGATGGAGAACTACTGCGTGCGTCAGGCCGAGCTCCCCGTGGCGGGAGGCGGGCTCGGCACCGACGGCGGCATGGCGCCCCTGCTGCTCGTCCCGAGCCCGCGGCTGCTCGTCCCCCTCCACGACCTCGACCCCGTCGACGCGGCGCCGCTCACCGACGCGGGGCTCACCCCGTACCACGCGGTCAAGCGGTCGCTCGACCGGTTGGTGCCCGGGTCCACCGCCGTGGTCATCGGTGCGGGCGGGCTGGGTCACATGGCCATCCAGATCCTCGAGCACCTGAGCGCGGCGCAGATCGTCGCCGTCGACACGAACCCCGAGGCGTTGCACCTCGCGCAGGCCGTCGGGGCCCGTCACGCCCTCGTGCCCGGCCCCGAGGCGATCGCCGAGATCCGGGCGCTCACGGGCGGCGTGGGCGCCGACGTGGTGCTCGACATCGTGGGCGTCGAAGAGACCCTCGCGCTCGGGGCAGCGGTCAGCCGTTCGCTCGGGCACCTGACGCTCGTGGGGATCGGCGGCGGCTCGTACCCGTTCGGGTTCTTCACCGTGCCCTACGAGGTGTCCCTCGCGTCCACGTACTGGGGTTCTCTGCCCGAGCTGATCGAGGTGCTCGCGCTGGCCGAGGCCGGGAAGGTGCGCGCCCACGTCGAGCGCTACGACCTGGCGGACGCCGCGCAGGCGTACGAGGACCTCGCCGAAGGCAAGGTCTGCGGCCGCGCCGTCGTCGTGCCCTGAGCTTGCCTCCCGGCGCGTTGGTGACCGAATTTGTCGTAGCACCTGTCGTAGCGGCGGTTTGGATCACCAACGGTCGGAGGGCGTACCGTCGCCGGCGTGCTGGAGCGACTCCGACTCGACGGCAAGGCCGCGATTATCACCGGTGCCGGGCGTGGCATCGGCGCTGCGTGTGCGCTCGCGCTCGCCGAGGCGGGGGCCGACATCGTGCTCGCCTCGCGCACCGAGGACCAGCTCGAAATGGTGGCAGACCAGGCCCGCCGGCTCGGCGCGCGCGCGGTCGTCGTGCCCACGGACGTGAACGACAACGACGCCGTGGCCGCCCTCGCAACCCGCTGCGTCGACGAGCTCGGCAGCATCGACGTGGTGGTCAACAACGCTGGCGGCTCCATGCCCCGCCCGTTCCTCGACACCAGCCCGGGCTACCTCGAGCGCGCGTTCCACTTCAACACCACCACCGCGTTCGTGCTGTCCAAGGCCGCGGTGCCGGTGATGCTCGAGCAGGGCAGCGGCGCGATCGTCAACATCTCCTCCGCGATCGGGCGCCTCCGTGACCGCGGCATGCTCGCCTACGGCACCGCCAAGGCCGCCCTCACGCACATGACCCGCCTGATGGCCGCCGACCTCGCGCCGAAGATCCGGGTCAATGCGATCGCCGTCGGGTCGATCGCGACCAGCGCCCTCGAGACCGTGCTCACCGACGACGCGATCCGCTCCCGGATGATCGAGGGCACGCCCCTGAAGCGCCTCGGCGAGCCCGACGACATCGCGCTGTGCGCGCTCTACCTCGTGTCTCCGGCGGCGAGCTTCGTCACCGGCAAGGTGTACGAGGTCGACGGCGGCCTCGAGGAAGCCAACCTCGCGCTCGGCCTGCCCGACCTGTGAGGCCCGGCACCCGGCGAGCGGGACCTTTCTCGTCTCGAGCTTCACCTCGCCGATCGTCGTCGAGCTCCAACCCGACGGCACGACCCGCGAGATCCACGTCGGTACCTGACCCCACCATGGAGCACTGATGCGCTGGACCGTCGCGTTCCCCATGTTCCCGGCCGAGCACCTCCTGCCGATGGCCCGCGCGGCGGAGGCCGCCGGCTTCGACACGATCACCGTCCCCGACTCGGTCTTCTTCCCCGAGACCGTGTCGGCCGACTACCCCTACTCCGGTGACGGGTCTCGCTTCTGGGCTCCCGAGACCCCGTTCGTCGACCCGTTCGTCGCGATCAGCGCGATGGCTGCGGTCACCGAGCGCATCCGGTTCCTGACCAACGTGGTGAAGCTCCCCATCCGAGACCCGCTGCTCGTCGCGAAGCAGCTCTCCTCGATGGCGGTGCTCTCGGGCGAGCGGGTGGCCCTCGGCGTCGGGCTTTCCTGGATCCCCGAGGAGTTCGCCTGGACCCACACCGCGATGCGCACGCGGGGCAAGCGGGCCGACGAGATGATCGAGATCCTCCGCCTGATCTGTCGCGACGGTCCGCACTGGGTCGAGTACCACGGACAGCACTACGACTTCGACCGGCTGATGATGGCGCCGGCCCCGGTTGAGCCCGTGCCGATCTTCGTGGGTGGCCTCTCCGAGCCCGGGCTCCGCCGCGCGGCACGCCTGGCCGACGGCTGGATCTCCGTGCAGAACACCGAGGCCGAGATCACGGGCGCGATCGACGCGCTCACGCGATACCGCGCGGAGTACGGGCGCGCGGAGGAGCCGTTCGAGGTGAACGCGCTCTGCGTCGACGCGTTCGACCTCGACGGCTACCACCGGCTCGCGGAGGCAGGCGTCACCGAGCTCCAGGCGGTGCCCTGGTACTTCTACGGCGGCGATCCCGAGGACCTCTCGGTCCGGCTGGACTCGTTGGCGCGCTTCGCCGACGAGGTCATCGCGAGGTTTTGACGGCCGTGAGCCCGCACGGCGCGGTCGGGCCGATCGAGCCGCTCGCGGCCGAGTCGGTCCGGCACTGGGACGACGAGGCCGACGTGGTGGTGGTGGGCCTGGGCTGCGCGGGGACCAGCGCCGCGATCACGGCAGCGGAGTCCGGCGCCGACGTCCTCGCGCTCGAGCGCGCCGGCGCGCCCGGCGGCACCTCCGCGCTGTCCGGCGGCCTTATCTACCTCGGCGGCGGAACACCGGTGCAGGAGGCCTGCGGCTTCCCCGACACACCCGAGAACATGGAGCGGTTCCTCCTCGCCGCGTGCGGGCCCGGCGCCGACGCCGACAAGGTGCACCGCTACTGTGCCGACTCGGTCGATCACTTCCACTGGCTCGTCGACCACGGCGTCCCGTTCTCGCCGACGTTCAACGACGAGCCCAACCGCGAGCCCTTCGACGACGCCGGCCTGGTGTTCTCGGGCGGCGAGGACTCGTGGCCGTTCACCGAGATCGCCGAACCCGCGGCGCGCGGGCACCATCCGCGATTCCCAGACACCGCGGGTGGCTTCCTCATGGAGTGCCTTGCCGGCGCGCTGGGACGGACCGACGCGCGCGTGATCGGCGACACGACCGCGGTCCGGCTGGTCTCCGACCGCGACGGCGCCGTGGCCGGCGCCGTGGTCCGGGCCGACGGCGCCGAGCGCGTGGTGCGCGCCCGCCGCGGTGCGGTGCTCGCGGCCGGTGGCTTCGTGTTCAACGAGGCGATGCTCGAGCACTACTGCCCCACGGTCCTGCAGACCTACGAGGCCTGGCGCATCGGCCAGCCCAACGACGACGGGCGCGGCATCCGCCTCGGCCAGGGCGCAGGCGGCGCGCTCCGCCGGATGCACGTGTTCGAGTGTGCGCTGCCACTCGGGCCCCCGCACCGCATGGCGCGGGCGTTGCTTGTGAACCGCGACGGGCGGCGCTTCGTGAACGAGGACACCTACACCGGCCGCATCGGGCACCAGGCGCTCGTCGACCAGGGCGGTGAGGTGTACATGATCGTGAGCGAGGAGATCTTCGAGGTCAACTTCGTCGGGATGCGCGTCGCGTGGGCCGCGGAGACCGTGGAGGAGCTCGCCCGCGACATCGGGCTGCCCGAGGCGGGGCTCGCCGCGACGGTCGCGCGCTACAACGACGCCGCGACGCGCGGCAAGGACCCCGAGTGGCACAAGGCACCCGACTTCCTCGTGCCGCTGCGCGCTCCGTTCGGCGCGGTCGACCTGCGCGTGGCGTCGAAGACGATCTACGCGCCGTTCACCCTCGGCGGCCTGGCTACCGACATCGACGGCCGCGTGCTGACCGAGCACGGGGAGCCCGTCGGGGGCCTGTTCGCCGCGGGACGCACCACGGCGGGGATTGCCGCGGGCGGCTACGTGAGCGGCATCTCGCTCGGCGACGGCACGTTCTTCGGCCGCCGCGCCGGAGCCGCCGCGACGCGCACCGCTCCCTGAGCAGCACGATGCCGACCCACCTGCGGCGCCGAACGCGTGAGGGTGGGTCAGGCGGCGTGCCAGGCGACGTCGCGGCAAGCCTCGAGCATCGGCGCCGCGAACGTCGAGCGCGAGCACGCGAGGTGGCCGCCGACGTGCTCCACCACCCGGGTCCGCGGGATCGCGGCCGCGAGCTCGCCCTGGGTGGCCGGCATCACGACCCGGTCACGGGTGGTGATCACGACCGACGTGGGCACGTCGACCTCGCGGATCCACCCGGTCGCGTCGTAGCGGGTGATCATGCGGGCAGACTCCACGAGCATCCGCACGTCGTGGCGGCGTAGCTCCTCGGCGGCCCACTCGAGAAAGCCGGCCGGACGATGGGCCCGGGCCCGACGAAGGAGTCGGGCACCGGTCGCCGGCAGCGCCGCGAGCGGCTCGGTGAGGCGCGCCGCCCCCGCGAGCCCGGCCAGCCACGCGTCGAAGCTGCGCCCCGCGACCGTGCCGCGCTGGAAGTCGGCCGCCGTCGCGCACAGCACGAGTCCCGAGACCTGCTTGGGGTGCCGGTGCCATAGCAGCTGGGCGATCGGTCCGCCCATGGAGTAGCCGGCCGCGACGACCGGGCCGGTGCCCAGCTCGTCGAGCAGCGCCGCGAGATCGTCCGCGCTGTCCGAGAGACGCACGTGGCGGCGTGACCGTAGCCCGCGTCCGTGCCCGCGCAGGTCGGGCGCCACCACCCGGAACTCCTGCCCGAGCGTCTCGAAGGTGCGGAACCAGTTGAGCCCGCCGCTGGCCATCCAGCCGTGGAGCAACAGCACCGTCGGCGCCCCGAGCGGTCCCGGGACCTCACGCACGAACGTGGTGCCTCGCCCCGGCAGCTCGACCCGGCGACCGACGGGGATGGGCGGCCGATACCGGCCGTCGGGGCCGCGCACGGGAGCGGGCACGAGGTCTCCCGTGAGCAGCCGCAACACCTCGGCACCGCTCGGTGTTCTCCTCGGTGGCATCGCCCCCCCTGGAAGCCACGCGAAGTGCACATCTTGGCACAGCTACCGCCCGTATCGGGTCACCGCTCGGCGCCGGCCACCTCCTCGGTGTCGGGCGCCCGGGCCCCGGCCTTCAGCTCGTCGGGCGACGGTGCGTAGCCCGCGGCCCTGTCGATCATGCGGTAGGCGTCGGAGAGCAGACCCTCGTGCTGCTCGTGGTGGCGATGCCGCGCGAGCCACGCCGTCACGAGGCAGCCCGCCACGAACGCGAGGAGCGGGATGACGATCCCGAGCATGTCGGCGAAGATCGTGGCCAGCAGGTCGCCCACGCTGTTGACGACCCCAAACCAGCTCTGGCGCGTCACCGTGCCCACGACCCATGCCGCGAGGCCGCCGGCAAGCAGCGTCCCCGCGATCGCGAGCGGCACCACCAGTGCCTGCATCGGCTTCGCGGACACGGCCAGCAGCTTGCGCCGCCGCCACACCGCGATGCCGAGCACCAGGGCGGCGCCACCGGCGCCGAGCGCCGCGACCGCCACCAGCGCGCTGCCGAGTGGCTGGAACTCGTCGAGCCCCACCACCTCGACCCTGCTCGGGCGCTCCGGGTCGTAACGGATCTCCACCCGACGCGGCACCCATCGCGTCGAGTCGAGGTGCACCTGAGTCCGCTGCCACGCGTAGTCGGCATCGGTGTACGCGAGGCGAAGCCCGAGGCCGTCGTCGGAGCGCGCCGCGACCACGGTCGCCTCGGTCGTGATCCAGTCCTCGCGCACGCTGGTCTCGTGGCGCCAGTCGGACCAGGCCCGATCGAGGAGTCGCGCGCCGGTCACCACGAGGGGAACGGCCAGCACGACGAGCACAATGCTGATCGCGCCGATCACGAGACGCAGCGGGTTTCGCACGAGGCGCGCAGCCCCGTCGCCCACGCGCCGGGCGCGCGCCGTCACCCGTTCGACCGCGCGCTCGAGTCGTCGTGGCTGGTGGTCGCTGGGCACGGGGCTCCTCGGGGCTTGTCCGGGAGATCGGCATCTCCGGCGCGAACCTGACGCCTCATGCTCGCGCCCCCGGGTGCCCCGAACCGGTCGCCCCCGAGCTGCTCACCCCTTCAGCCCGGGACGGCGGCCTTGAGCAGCGCCTCGTTCGGATGGTCGGGCAGCTCGAGGAGCGGCTGCGCGATCTCCTCCACCGTGGGCCCAACCCGGGCTGCGATCGGTGCCAGCACGTCGAGGTCGAAGCCGTAGAGCCGCGCCGCGTTGCCGGAGAGCAGCTGGCGCAGCTCGGAGGGGTCCGCGTCGCAGAAGAGCTGACGCAGATGCTCGCGGGTGAACGGCGCGGTCCCCTCGTCGTGCGGGTAGTCGCTCCCCCACATCCACCGGTCGGTCCCGAGCACCGTACGAGCCGCGACGTCAGCCGGGCCTGGCTGGCTCACCCCGACCCAGCAGCTCTGCCGGAAGTACTCGGTCGCGCTCTTCGGAAGGACGTGCTCCTCGGAGTACCGCAGCTCTCCGGTACGGCCCGTCTTGCGAATCTGGTCGAGCACGCCGTCCATCTGGCGCAGCATCGGCGGCAACCAGGCACAGCCCATCTCGGTCATCACGAACTTCATGTTCGGGAAGCGTTCGAACACGCCCGACAGCAAGAGCTGCACGAACGGCCGCTGCGAGTAGAACTGCACCTCGTTGATGTAGAGCAGCGCGGACACCCCGTACCTTCCGTAGTCGGGCAACCCGGTCCCTCCGTGGCTGTTGACGGGCAGCTCGAGCTCCTCGCATGCCCTCCAGAACGGGTCGTACTTCGGGTCGTACAGCGGGTCCACGTAGTCGACGTCGGGCGGGATCGACGAGACGAGCACGCCGCCGCGCAGACCGTGCTCCTTGATCCAGTGCGCATCTGCGATCGCGTCGTCGAGATCGTTGAGGAACACTTGGCCGATGCCGGCGCGCCGTTCCCGAAAGCGCTCGCAGAAGTCGGCCATCCAGCGGTTGTGGGCGCGGATCCCGGCGAGGCGGTGCTCGTACTCGTCAGGCTTCGGCGGTCGCGCGAACAGCACGAAGCTCGGGAAGAACGGCGGGACCGTGTTGGGATAGACCACCTCACCGACGATCCCATCGGCCTCAAGGTCTCCGTTGCGCCGCTCGTCGTCCCAGTTGCGCATCCGCCCATCGTCCTGGAGGTCACGGAACGGGTTCTTGTACTTGCCGCGCCAGGCGTCGAAGTCCTCCAGGTAGCGCTCCTCGAGGTACTCGCGGTACATCGCGTGGCTGCCACCGGCGTGGCAGTCGGAGGAGATGATCGTGTAGCGGTCGGTCATGATCCCATTGTCGACCGCCCGGCTCGGCCCGGCAACACGGCACACCCGCGAGCGGCTGCGCGCCCCTCCGCATCCGGCTGCGACCAGCACCTAGGCTCCCGCCAAACGAGTTGAAGGGGACGCGATGACCGGGGACGCGTTGCAGGCGATCGGGCTGGTGCTCGTATCGCTCCCGCTGATTGCGCTCGTGGCGCTCCTCACCTCCCGCATGCTGGGTGTGCGCCGCTCGTGGGCGAAGGTGTTGCTCGCGGGCGTGATCGGCTGGTCGGTCGCAAACCTGGTCGCGTTCGCGCTCGCCGACTGGGATCCCGACGCGCCGCACCTGGTCCGCAACCTCCTGTTCCTCGCGCTGCTCGCCACGATGGTGGCGGCGGTTGCCATCGACCTCCTGGCCCGGCCGGGCAGCCTCCCGAAGGGCGAGGCCGCCGCGCTGATCACGATCCCGCGACCGGGCCGGAAAATACGCGAGGTCGTGCAGCCAATGGCCCGGATGCGCGACGTCTCCCGGATCGCCCGCCGCAACGGCCTGGGACCGCGCCTGGGCCGCCATCGCGAACCGGCCGACCCCGCGCCGGTTCGCATCCGCCGCACCCTCGAGGAGTGCGGCGGTACGTTCGTGAAGCTCGGCCAGATTGCGTCGACCCGTGCCGACCTGGTCCCGCCCGAGTACGTCGCCGAGCTCGCGAAGCTGCGGGCCGATGTGGCCCCGGCGCCTCCGGACGAGATGCGTTCGGTGATCGCGGCCGAGCTCGGCGCCGACATCGACAACGTCTTCGCGAGCTTCGAATGGGACCCGATCGCCGCCGCGTCGATCGCGCAGGCCTACCGCGCGCAGCTGCGCACCGGCGAAGACGTGATCGTGAAGGTACAGCGACCGGGAATCTGCGAGACGGTGGAGCGCGACTGCTCGGTGATCCTGCGCCTCGCGCGCTTTGCTCAAGAGCGCACGTCGTGGGGCCAGGACCTCGGCGCTCTGGAGCTCGCCCGCGAGTTCGTCGCCAGCCTTCACGAGGAGCTCGACTTCCGGATCGAGGCGCGCAACGCTCGCGAGATCGCGGCGGCGACGCACGGCGCCCACGGGGTACGGGTGCCCCGTATCTACTCCGAGCACTCGACCGCACGCGTGCTCGTGATGGAGCGCTTCGACGGGCCGTCGGTCGCAGACACCGCGGCGGTCGACGCGCTCGGAGTAGACCGCGGTGAGCTCGCACACCGCCTGCTCAGGTCCATACTCGACCAGTCATTGCGCCAGGGCCTGTTCCACGCCGACCCGCACCCCGGCAACGTGGTGGTGCTCGCCGACGGCGGCCTCGGTCTGCTCGACTTCGGCGCCTGTGGGCGGCTCGACCCGCTCGAGCAGCATGCGATGCTCCAGATCATCGTGGCCGCTGCGCGCCACGACATCCCGATGCTGTCCGAAGGCATCGGCGAGGTCGCCAGCATGCCGGCGATGGTCGACGAGCGCGCGCTCGAACACGCGCTGGCCCGCTTCGTCGCCGCGAACGACGCGCCTGAGGTGGGCATCAGCGCACAGGCATTCGTGGACCTGATACCGCTGTTGCGAAGGTTCAAGGTGCGGCTGCCCGGCGACCTCACGTTGCTGTTCCGTGCGCTCGGGACGTTGGAGGGGACGCTGCAGGCGATCGTGCCCGGCTACTCACTCGCCGACGCCGCTCGGCGCATCGCGGGCGACCAGGTGCCGGCGACACCTTTACCACCTGAGGACCTCCAGGAGCTGGTGACTCGCGAGCTCATCGCTCAGGCCCCCACGCTCCAGAAGCTTCCCGGGCGCATCGATCGGATCGCCGCGCTCGCCGAGCAGGGCAACCTGCGCACGCGGGTCGCGCTGTTCTCGTCCGAGGAGGACGCCAGCGTCGTCACCACACTCGTCAACCGCGTGGTGCTGGCCACGCTGGCGGGGATGGCGGCGATCGCGGGTGCGCTGCTCGTCACGTCCGAAGTTGGCCCGATCGCCACCGGAACGACCACGATTTCGCACCTGATGGGCTGGACGTCGATCTTCGGCGCGACCGTTCTCGGTCTGCGCGTCGTCACCGCGACCATCCGCGACGGCTACAACTGACGAGCACCCGCGGCGACGGTCGTCCCGCGGCTGTGCTCGAGGAGCGCGGCCGCGTCGACGCGCAGCCGGAGCGCGTGGAGCTCCACGATCGCCTGCGGCTCGGGTGACGCGACGAGCCGACGGTCGTGACGGGACCCGATCGGCTTCGTCGGCACCGCGAAGGCCGGGTCGTCCTGGGCGACGACGACGTGGGTGAGCACTGCGACGACCTCCCGATCGGGGCACCGGTTCGCCAGCTTTTCGGCGATGACCGCTCCGACCATGCCCGCCACCTCGGCGTCGAGCACCGCGAGCGGTCGACCGCCCTCGTCGGCGAGCGCGCCCACCTGCTGACCGCTCCCGTGCGTCACGACCAGGCGGCGGTCCCGGGTCAGGCGGGCGAGGGCCGCGGCGGCGCGGAGCACCGCCTCGCGCTGGGCCGAGGGATCGAGTGCACCGCTCCGAGCCCGGTTCGGCAGCACGAGCGCGTTCCCGCCCAGCGCACAGACGACGATCTCGCTACCCGCGATGCTCACCACTTGCGCCCGACCCAATCGTCGACGTGCGGCGCGAACAGGTCGGCGGGCTGGCCCTCCGAGTACCCCATCGCCGGGAGCACGGGACCCAGGTGCGGGAACCGCGTGAACGTGTCCGCGATCGAGCCGGGCACCCCGGCGACGCGTCGCGCTCATCCCGTGAGGTCAGGGAGGGGGCCGCGTCGTCACGTGCTCCACGGGGATCCCGAGCGAGAAGACCCCGCCCGGCTGCCGTCCGGTGGGCAGCAAATGCGCCCACCGTGCGAGCAGCTCGTCGAGGTCGGTTGGTCCACCCCACGGATGGCGCAGGACCGGCGGCGCGGTCACGGCTGGGTTCATGTGAGGGCCATCGTCATACGGAACGCACGGGTTGAGGTGGATCCCCGCGTGCGCGGCGCGTCCCTGCGCGGAGGGACCCAGCCGGGATCGCACGATGACCACGCAGCGTGGTACAACGCGGGCATGCGCTTCGGACTCGACGTGGCCCAGCAACGCATGCCCTGGAGGGAGGTCGCGCGACGCGCGCGATTCGCCGACGACCTCGGCTTCGACGGAGTCTGGGGCTTCGACCACTTTCAACCCATGTACGGAGAAGGGCCGGGTGAGTGCTTCGAAGGAAACACGACGCTCGCTGCGTGGAGCGGCATCACCAGCCGGGTCCGGCTCGGCCTGCTGGTCACGGGCATGACGTACCGGCACCCGTCCGTGTTCGCGGCCGAGGCGATCACCATCGACCACGCGTCGGGTGGACGGCTCGAGCTCGGGTACGGCGCGGCGTGGTTCGACAAGGAGCACCGCGAGCTGGGTATCGCGTTCCCGGAGCTCGGAGCACGCGTCGACGCGTTCGAGGAGGCGGTGCAGGTCGTGCGCGGCTTGCTCACCACCGACCGGTTCACGTTCGAGGGCCGTCACTTCACAGTGCGCGACGCCACGCTGCTGCCCCGCCCGGTGCAGCAGCCCCACCCGCCGATCTGGATCGGTGCCTCCGGAGAGCACCGTATGATGCCCATCGCGGCCAGGTACGCCGACGTGTGGCATTGCTTCGGCCCACCCGAGGTGCTCGGGCCCAAGTCGGAACGGCTCTCCGCGATGGCCGACGCGGCCGGGCGGGACCCCGCCTCGATCATGCGAGCGAGCTCGTGCTCGCTCGAGGGCGACCTCGACGGCCTGGCGCGTGAGATCGACGCCTGGGCCTCCGCCGGGTTCGACTACCTCGTGGGCGGCTGGCCGAGCCAGGGCGCCGAACGCGTAGAGGCGTTCGCCCGTCGCTACCTATGAGCGCCGCCCGCTTCCCCACCCGAGCCCGGAACAGTCGCGTCTTCCTGACGCCCCGGGGTGAGATACACGCGACAGTTTCGGATCAGGTGCGGGCGGCGCACTTGACCGCGGCGGCGCCGATCGCGAGGAACCTCCGGTCTCCGAAGGGCGTGCCGGCAACGCGGTTGCACACCATCGCCACCGCGAGGTTCCGTTGCGGATCGCCCCACGCCCCGGAGCCCCCGTAGCCGAAGTGGCCAAAGGCTCGGGGCAGCACGCCTCGACTCGTCGCGGCCAGGTGATACCCGAGCCGCCACCGCATCGGGAACCCGACGACCACGTCGCGGGATCGGGTCTGCACCTCCGTGGCTCGTGCCAGGGTCTCAGGCGAGACGATGCGTCGTCCGTCGAGCTCACCACCGTTCGCGAGCGCGGCGTACATGCGGGCGAGCGCACGCGCGGTGAAGCAGCCGTTGAGCGCTGGGAGCTCGGAGTCGTGCACCGTGTCCGAGAGGAGCAGGTGATCGAGCTCCGTCACCGCGAACGCCTCGATCGCCGGTTGCAGCCACCGGACGCGTTCGAGACCGCCCGCGATCCGCTCGATCCGGTGGCCGCCGCCGAACCCCATCAGGAGCTCGGCGAGCCGGTGACGATCATCCGGGTCGATCCCGACGAACATCCCGTCGAGATCGAGCGGGTCGACGATCTCCTCCTGGATCACCTGGTGGATCGTCTTCCCGGTTACCCGCCGTATCACCTCGCCGACGAGGAACCCGAAGGTGATCCCGTGGTATCCGTGGCGCGTTCCCGGCTCGTATCCCGGGGCCTCCGCCGCGAGGGCGGCGACCACGTGGTCCCAGTCGAGCATCTCGTGCGCGTGGTCGATCACGCCACGCAGCCGGTGCATCCCGGCGGAGTGTGACAACAGCTGGCGCACCGTCACCTGCTCCTTGCCGGCCGCCGCGAACTCAGGCCAGTAGGCAGCGACGGGTACGTCGTAGTCGACGAGCCCACGATCCACGAGGCAGTGCAGTGCGGTCGCGACGACGCCCTTGGTCGTCGAGAAGCTCATCGCGACCGTCTCGCGTTCCCAGGGAGTTCCTCGCGCATCGCGCGCCCCAGCCCAGGCGTCTACCACCGGTCGACCACGGTGGTAGACGCACACGGCCGCTCCCCCGCCACGCCGGTGCGCGACGACGCGCCGGAGCACCTCCGTGACACCACCGAAGTCCGGATGGACATAGCCCTCGGTCACCGCGACTCCATCTCAGAACGCGTCGCCGCCGGTCGTGGCACCGGCCAGAGGTCGAGGAGCGTACCGAGGATCTCCTCGGCCGCATCAAGCGAGCCGAGGTGGCTCTCACCCGGGCGGATGGTGAGGGCCACGTAGGGGATCCGTTCGGCGAGGTGGTGCGCGTGTGCGAGCGGCACGATGTGGTCGGCGGCCCCGTGCCAGAAACGGATGGGCACCGCGACACCGGCGAGCTCGAAGCCCCAGTGCCGGGCAAAGAGCACGGCGTCGAGCAACGGCGCGTGGACCTGACGGCGCGTCGCGGCGACGATGTCGTCGAGGAACATCTCACGCATCTTTGGTTGACCGAACACCCGATGATCGCCGGGTGGGGAGATCCCGATGTAGGCGTCGAGCGCGAGTTCCCGCACCGGGACGACGGTCCGTACGGCGACTCACGCGACGCGCCCCAGCGGCCCACACACGAGCTCGACGGGCGGCGCGACCCGGGTCAGGGCCGCCGCCGAGGATCGCGCCCGAGACCATCCGGCCCCGATGCCGCGCCGCTCACGCCAAAACGTAGGGACCACCGCCCGACAGGCCGACACACGCGAACTGCTCCAGACCCAGCCGATCGGCGAGCTCACCCACGTCCTCGGCCCAGCCGGCGACGGTCGGGTAGAGCTGCGGCGTCGAGCGGATGCCGGGGCGTTCCAACGCGATGAGCAGAACCCCGAGGCGTCCGGCGATGGCGCGCGCGACCGGGGGGATCTGGCGCCTTGCGCCGGGCGTGTTGTGGAACCAGAGCACCGAATTTCCGCCAGGCGCGCCGTACTCCGCGAAGCCGACGTCGCAGCCCGCGGCGAGCCGCAGCGAGCCTCCGAGCCACGGCGCCACCAACATGTCGTTCATCGGCCCAAACGCTCGCGCCGGGCCGCGGAACAGGGCAGAGTCGTTCGGCTCTCAGGCGCGCCGGTCAGGTCCGGCGCAACGGGTCCGGCGGGTCCGTGGCCAGCGCGGTGAGCTGTGCGAGCGCGGAGCGACGCCCGTCGGCGTCACCCGGGCCGGCGACCACACCGCCACATGGGGGCACGGCGACCTCGGTTCCGGGGCCGTCTGCACCCGCTTCGTCGACCGACGCGAAATCGAGCGAGGTCGGCTCGGTCGCCACGTCGGCGACGCGGGCAAGCTCGACGAGCAGCTCGGCAGAGCTCGCCGCCGCGACCCCCGCCGCGGCCGCCGATGCTTCCACGGCAGCCAGGCGCTCCCTGAGCTGCGCGTCCTCGCATTCGAGCGCGCTCGTACGCGCCAACGCAGCCTCGAGCGCGGCCTGGGAGCCGCCGAGCTGCTCGTCCAGGGCCTCGGCTCGGGTCCGAGCGGCGTCTCGCTCGGTGTCCGCCGCCTCGCCGGCCCGCAGTGCCGCCTCGAGCTCGCCGCGAACCTCGCCCGACTCCGCCTGGCTGCGGACGAGGTGGCGGCGGAGCTCCTCGGCATCCGCCTGAGCACGCGTGAGCTCGCCGCGAGCCTCCTCCGCATCCGCCCGAACACGCGTGAGCTCGCCGCGAGCCTCCTCCGCATCCGCCCGAACACGCGTGAGCTCGGCCCGAACTTCGGCGATCTCGGTGTTGGTCGCGTTCACCCGGGCAACGAGGGCGTCGCACTCGGCATGGAGCTCGTCTGCATCCCGGGCGGCACTGGCCGCGGTCTCGCCCACCGCGTGCATGGCCGCACGGGCAGCAGTGAGCTCCGTTTCGAGTTCTCCGACGTGCGCGCTCAGCGTCTCGGCTGCCTGGCGCTCGGCCGCAAGCGTGTCTGCGAGCACCCCGGCCTCGTCCCGAACCGCCGTCCGCTCGGCCCGGAGCTGCTCGGCCTCCGCCTTCGCCTCGCTTAGCGCGAGCTCGGCGGCACGGGCACGCGCCGCCTCCTCCGCCCGCGCGGCCTCGAGGTCCACCACGCGCGCGGCCAACGTCTCGGCCTGCGCCGACACCTGCTCGAGCCGGGACGCGCCCGCGGCGAGGTCACGGAGCTCGTCGGCAAGCTGGTCGCGTACGGCGACGACCGCGGCCAGCTCGGACTCGACCGCGTCGAGACGGCTCCGTTCGTCGAGCGCGTTGCGCTTCAACGAGTCGGACAGCACCTCGAGGTGCCGCTCGGCCTGCTCTCTCGCCGCGTGCGCCCGCTTGGCCTCCATCAGCGCCGCATCGCGCTCTCGCAGCTCGGCACGAGCGCGCTCGCGGTACTCGTCGACGAGCTCCTGCTGGTCGGCCACGGCCCGCTCGAGGCTGGCGATCTCGGCGGCGTGGTGTTCGCAGTCCTTCACGGGGGTCGGAGAAGTCGTCGGGTCGGGGCCTCGGGTCGAGTGCCGGAGCCGGGCCCGGGCGGCGGCCGCGAGACGCTCCTCGGCCGCGGCCAGGCGCCGCACCTCCCGTTGCAGCTCGACGACGTCGCGCTCGACCTTCCTCCGCTCGAGCACCTCTTGTTCGAGCCGGCGGTGCAGGCCGGCGGCCACCGCGCGGGCCTCGGCGGCGGCGCGGGCGTTCTGACGGGCCGGCTGGTCACCGTCGCGGACGCGCTTCCGACGGCCGACGTCCTCCTCGACCGCGACCACGTCGACGGCGAAGACCGGCGCCGCCGGCAGCGGCGCCTTGCGCTCCGCCACCAGGTCGTCGAGCAACACCTTGCGAACGGGCCGGCCTTCCTCGCGGCGAAGGTCGACGGTCGGGCCCGGGTCCTCTTCTTGCGGCATCGAGACTCCCTCAACCGAAGTCTCGACAGATTGCACCCGAGAACTTGAAACACCGTCCGCCATGACGTTGCGACATCCGGCCCTGGCCTCACGGCGCCCCGCAGGCATGCTCGAAGCCGATCGCTGCCCCCAGACCCGAAGCCGCTTCACGGCGCATCACCGTCGACGACAACGAACCGGTCGCTCGGGTGGCGTACGCATGCTGAGAGGTGGTCGCGATCTACCCGATCACCCCGGCGTCGCCGATGGCCGAGCACGCCGACGCCTGGTCCGTCGCCGGTGCCGAGAACCTGTGGGGGACCGTCGGGGTCGTCGAGCTGCAGTCCGAGGCCGGCGCCGCAGGCACGCTGCACGGAGTGGCAACGCGCGGTGCGCTTGCCACCACGTTCACAGCGTCACAAGGCCTGCTGCTCATGTTGCCCAAGATGTTCAAGATCTCCGGCGAGCTGACCCCGGCGGTGATTTACGTCGCGAGCGAGCCGTGGCCACTCACGCGCTCTCGATCTTCGAAGACCACAGCGACGTGATGGCAGCGGGCATCACCTGGTAAGCGATGCTCTGCGCAAGCACGGTGCAGGAGGCCCACGACCTCGCGCTTGTCGCCCATGGGGCCACGCTCGAGTCGCGCGTCCCGTTCCTGCACTTCTTCGACGGGTTTTGGATCTCGCACGAGGTGCAGACCGCAAAGCACCGGCTGCGCATCCCGGTGATCGCGAGCGTGAACGGCGCCACAACCGGCGGCTGGGTGGGCTACGCGCGCGAGCTCGCGAATGCCGGCGCGGATGCGATCGAGCTGAACGTGTACTTCGTCTCGGCGGATCCGGCCGACACCGCCGACGAAATCGAGGTGCGAATGCTCGGGCTCGTCGAAGCAGCGCGACAGGCAGTGACGATCCCGCTCGCGGTGAAGGTCGGGCCGTACTACTCGGCGACGGCCCACACCGCGGCGCGCACCGTCGAGTCCGGAGCCGATGGCATCGTGTGCTTCAACCGCTTCTGTCAGCCCGACATCGACCTCGACACGCTCCACGCGGTTCCGGGCGTGGTGCTCGAGCGCCTCGGCTGACCTGCGACTCCCGCTGCGCTGGGTCGCGATCCTGCGGGGCGCCGCCGATGCCTCGGTCGCCCAGGCATGCGGGAGCGTCAGCCGCGACGCGGTTTTTGACCCCGCCGTGTACGAGCGCGCCGGCTACGTCGCGTCGATTCGCCGCACCTCCGCCCGCTACGAGGTCTGGCGGCGGCGGCCGCCTGGGAACCCGAGACAATGGACACCATGCAGGTACAAGAGCTCGGCCACCTCGTCCTCTACGTGCGAGACATCGAGCCCTCCACCCGCTTCTACCGAGACGTGCTCAGCTGGCAGCAGGTCGGCGGCGACTCCGTCGGCGGGCTGCGCGCGCTGATCGCGGTGTTCTCCGGGGGGCACCCACCACGAGCTGCTGCTGATCGAGGTGGGGCCCGATGTCGCACCGCTCCCCCACGGCCGACGCGTCGGGCTCTACCACTTCGGCCTGAAGATCGGCGACCACGACGACGCGCTACGCGAAGCGCTCGATCGGATCAGGGAGCACGACGTCGAGATCATCGGGGCGAGCGACCAGACCGCCACGCACTCGCCGTACGTGAAGGACCCCGACGGCACCGAGATCGAGCTCTACGTCGACGCGCCCGGCGTCGACTGGCGCAACGACCCGAGCCTGGCCCTCGCCCCGATCAAGCCGCTGCGTCTCTGAGACTCAAGGAGTCGCGACCGACTCCACGCTGGGATCGTCGACGAGGTGCTCCTGACGGCCAAAGCGCAGCCCGAGCAGCGCCACCAGTGCGGCCACGACCATCGCGATGGCCATCCAGAGGAACACCGACTTCATGGCGAGCGCGAGGTCGTGTTGGGCGGCGGCGAACACCTCGGCCGCCTTCCGACCGGCGTCGCGAGCCATCTCCGGGCCGGGGGTGCCGCCGCCGGATTGCGACAGGTGCTGTGCGATCGCGTCGGCCTTCGCCTGGGGAAGGCCGACGGACTGCAGCGTGGTGCCCAGATGAGTCCGGGTCTGGTTGACGAACACCGTGCCGAGCAGGGCAAGGCCGATGCTCGACCCGTAGTTCCGGATCGTCTGGGTGACCCCCGAGACCTCGCCGTAGGCGACCCGCGCCGCCCGATTGATCGCGTCGGTGTTCGCCGGGCCGACGAGCAGACCCAGGCCGGCGCCGGCGCACACGATCCACCAGAACTGGTCGTTGAACGACAGGTCGGGTATCCGGTTCGCCCACTGGAAGAAGCCGATCGCGGCGATTACGCCACCCGCCACGACCGCCGGCTTGGCACCGTGGCGGTCGAGAACGCGTCCGCCGACCTGCGCGGCCGGGGCGAAGCCGAGGAAGAAGGTCAGGATGTACATGCCGGCCTCCGACGACGAGTCCCCCAGGCCCACCTGGGCGTAAACGCTCGCGAAGAAGAACACCGGGATGAATGCCATCATCGCGAAGAACAGCACCGCGTTCTCGACCGCGAAAGCGCGGTTGGCGAAGATCTTCATCTGGATCAACGGTGACGCGGTGCGCAGCTCGACCACCACGAACACCACGAGCAAGGCGGTGCCCACCCCGATGCACCCCCAGGTGGCGGCGCTGTTCCACCCCCAGTGGCTCGACTCCTCCAGGCCGAGGACGCTCAAGCCCATCCCGGAGGCGATGAGCACGAGGCCGCGCCAGTCGATGCGCGCGGGGCGCGGTGTGTCCTGGATGTGGGCCCGGTGGATGAGCACGAGTGCGACGATCGCTACCGGGATGTTGACCCAAAAGATCGCGCGCCAGGTCCACTCCGAGAGGTACCCACCCGCGATCGGGCCGACGGCTGTGAGGCCCCCCGTGATCGCGAAGAACACGGCGAGGGCGCGGCCCCGCGCCCGGAGCTCGAAGGTACCCACCACGATCGCGAGCGCGGCCGGGAGCATCAGCGCCGCGCCGAAACCCTGCACCGCCCGGAACGCGATGAACCACAGCTCGGCGAGGGCACCGGTGGGCACCGCCCCGTTCGCCGCCGACGCGCCGGCGAACACGACGACGCCGATGACCACGAGCCTGCGATGCCCGACGATGTCGGCGAGTCGGCCACCGAAGGCGAAGAACGCGGCGAGGGAGAGCATGTACGCGTTCACGATCCACTGAAGGCCGGACTGCGAGAGGTGCAGCTCCCTCTGGATCTCGGGGATCGCGATCGACACGATCGTCATGTCGATGAACGTCATCCCCACCGCGAAGATCATCGCCACGAGCACGAGCTTGCGGTTGGCGCCCGCGGGCGAGGTCTCCCCCACGGTGGGCTTGGCTGGGACGAACGCCACGTCTGCTCCCTTGCCGACAGGCGCGGAAGCGCCTTTGCGCGAGTACGCCTTCTCGACCCGACACCGGGTGCGCTTGAGACCCGTTTCTCGGGCGGGCTCCGGGACCGCAAATGCCTCGCTTTGGGGCCGATCGGACTCGGCCGGCCCCGGTAGCCTTCGCCCATGTCGCTCAAGGACCGCCTCCAGCAGGACCTGACCGACGCGATGAAGGCGCGCGACGACCTCGTGGTCGCGACATTGCGGATGGCGCTCGCCGCGGTCACCAAGGCCGAGGTCGCGGGCAAGGAGCAGATCTCGCTCTCCGACGACCAGGTGATCGACGTGCTGGGTTCCGAGGCAAAGCGGCGCGCGGATGCCGCCGCGCTCTACGAGGATGGGGGTCGGCCCGAGCGGGCCGACCAGGAGCGGGCCGAGGCCGCGGTGCTCGCGCGCTACCTGCCGGCGGCGATAGGCGACGACGAACTCGCGGCGATCGTTGCCGAGGAGGTCGCTCGGGCAGCCGACGCGGGCACGAGCGGCCCGAAGGCGATGGGCACCGTCATCAAGGCGGTGCGCGCCAGAGCCGGAACGACGGCCGACGGCGGTCGGGTCGCCGCCGCGGTCAAGGCCGCACTCGGGGCCTGACCGCGACGCCCGACCCGCACCACCCGGGCCGACACCTCACTAGCGCCGAGTGGTCCTCTTGCCCGGAGCCTTCTTCGCGGTCGTCTTCTTGGCCGGAGCCTTCTTCGCGGTCGTCTTCTTGGCCGGAGCCTTCTTCGCGGGGGCCTTCTTGGCCGGAGCCTTCTTCGCGGTCGCCTTCTTGGCCGGAGCCTTCTTCGCGGTCGCCTTCTTGGCCGGAGCCTTCTTCGCGGGGGTCCTGCCCGTGAGCACCGCGTCCTTGAACGCCTTCAGCGGGGTGATGCGCGCCTTGCGCGACGCCTTGATCTTGATCGCCTCACCGGTCGCAGGGTTCCGACCCATGCGCGCCGGGCGGTCAACCCGCGCGAACTTGGCGAAGCCCGACAGGGCGACGGTCTCGCCCTTGGCGACGGTCTCGGTGATCAGCTCGGTCACGTGGGTGAGGATCTCGTCCGCCTCGCGGCGGGTGACCTCGAGGCGCTCCATGAGCGCGTTGACGAAATCGCGACGATTCATTCAGCACTTCCTTCGGGTTGAACAGGGAGGGCGGACACAGGATGCCACCCCCGGACCTGAGCGCGACGGATCGGGGTCTCGCCGGACCGCCTCCGCCAGCGCGCGGTCCGCCGGGCCGTGAGCCGCGCCCACTTTTCCTCCGCTCGGGTCGGGCGCGCCCGCGAACACCGAAGGGGCGGCGGTGATGTAGATCGCCCGACACCTGGCCACGACGGTGCCCGCCGCCGTCGTCTCTGCCGTGGTGAGGAGCTTGCGGTGCTCGCGCGACTCCAGCCGGGCCCGCAGCACGAGCGCCCGGTCGACGGGTACCGGTGCGACGAAGCGGACGGTCAGCTCCCCGGTGAACGCCGGCTCCCGCAGGCGGCCGACGACGAAGCCCGTGACGTCGTCGAACGCCGCGGCCACGATTCCGCCGTGGGCCCGCCCCGGGGCGCCTTCGAAGGCGCGGCGCAAATCAGGTCGGCCAAGACCTCATCGCCCTCGAACCGGACCTCGATGTCGAAACTCGTCGGGTTCGCGCTGGCACGCTCACGGGCCGCGCGCATGAGCGCGAGACGATCGCGTCGCGGTCCTTCCCGCAGGAGGGCGGCCTGCTCGGGCGCGAGCGCGGCCAGGGCGTGGAGACCGTCCGCGTCGCGCTTGTGGGCCACGAACGCGTGGTTGAGGTCGCGTAGCGCTCCCGCGGCGGTGTGTCAGTCGTCGAAGTTTGTCATCGCGTGAGCCTATGGACCTTCCCGGCCGCGACAATCAGGCGGCCTGGGCGTCCCTCATCTCGACGACGAACCACAGCGTCTCGCCCGGCGCGATGTCGGAACCGGCGCCCTCGTCGCGGTAGGCGAGCTCGGGCGGGATGCCGAGCAGGCGGGCGCCGCCGACCTTCATCCCCACCAGTCCCTGCTGCCAGCCGGGGATCACACCGTTCAGCGGAAACGTCGGGGGCTCGCCGCGCTCGTAGGAGTTGTCGAACACCTTCCCGCTCGAGCACGCGACGCCGATGTAGTCGACCGTGACGGTGGACGTCGCCTCGACGACCGCGCCCGTGCCCTGAGTGAGGTCCTCCACGACGAGCTCCTCGGGCGGTGCACCCGTCTCGACCGGGACCTCGGGCGCTCCCTGGGGCAGGGGGCCGGCGACCGCCACGCAGTCCTTGCCGGTCACCGATCCGGCGACAGGGCCGCTGACCCCGCTCGTCGACGTCGAGGCCGCTCCGTCGTCCGGGCCGTTCCCGTCGTCGCCGCACGCCCCGAGGGCCACGAGACCGAGCACGAAGAGGGGGATCAGCACGAGGAATCTCCTCGAGGTGGTCACGGGTTCTGCACCTCCATCAGGTCGACGACGAACCAGAGCGTCTCGCCGGGAGCGATGTCGGGTTCGAGGCCCTTGTCGCCGTATGCCAGCCGGGGTGGGACCGAGAGCAGGCGACGACCACCGACCCTCATCCCCTCCAGGCCCTCCCTCCAGCCGGGGATCACACCGTTCATCTGGTACGTCGCGGGCTCCGAGCGCACGTACGAGGTCGCGAACACCTTCCCGGTGCTGCACGCCACGCCGATGTACTCGACCGTGACGGTCGATTCGGGCCCCACGCTCGCACCGTCGCCTGGAGCGATGTCTCGGTACATCAGGATGTCGAGAGGCCTGCCCTTGCGGATGTCGATCGAAGGGGCCTGCTTCGGCAGGCCCTTGGCCTTCACGCAGGGCTGGCCGGAAGCCGACTCGTTGCCCGAGTCGCCGCCACACGCGGCCAGGCCCACCAGGGCCGCCGTACCCACCAACGCGCCCAGCGTCCACCGTCTCGCCGTCTTCACGGAGCGGGACCGTACTCGACGTCCTTGCGCATCCCCGGTCGCCTTGGCCAGACTGGGGAGAATGTCGTTCTCCAACGCTCCGGAGCGCGCCGCCGGCCTCGTCGACGCGGCGCGGGCGCTCGCCGAGGCGTCAGGCGACGCGGCGTTCACCGTGGCCGAGGTCGCCGAGCGCGCCGGGTGCAGCCTCAAGGGCTTCTACGCCTGCTTCGCGTCGAAGGACGACCTCCTCGTCGCCCTGCTGGCGGCGGAGAGCGCGCTGGGCGCGCAGATCCTCGGGCCGGCCATAGAGGCGGCGCCCGACCGACTGCAGGGCTTCGTCACCGGCATCTTCGACATGGCGTCGCTCCCGTGGGCCCGCGGCTACGCGCGGGTCCTTGTGCAGGAGCACCGCCGGCTCGCCGAGGCGCGCACCGGCGAGCTTGACGCGGCGCTTGCGCCGCTCGTCGACATGCTCACCGAGATCGTGGGCGACGCGCGCGACGCTCGCACCGTCTTCGGCCTCATCCTGTCGGGCCTCCACGACGTCGCACTCGGTCGTACCGACGCCGGCGACGCGGTTGAGTACCTGTGCCGATTCTGTGCCGGCGCGCTCTCGGGGGTGAGGCAGTGAGATCGAGGACCACGTTGCTGCCCGACCCGGCGCCGGCGGCGCGCGACTACACGCTCATCTCCGTCGACGACCACCTGATCGAGCCGCGCGACCTGTTCGAGGGACGCGTGCCCGCAGCGCTCGCCGACCGCGCTCCGAGGATCGTGGAGGACGAGCACGGAAACGAGATGTGGGTCTACGAGGGCAACCCGTACCCACAGGTCGGCCTCAACGCGGTGTCGGGTCGCCCGAAGGACGAGTGGAGCATGGAGCCCGCCCGCTTCGACGAGATGCGTCGAGGCTGCTGGGACGCGGACGCGCGCGTCGCCGACATGGACCTCGACGGCGTGTACGCGTCGCTGTGCTTCCCGTCGCTGATCGCCGGCTTCGCCGGCACCGTGTTCTCGCGCAGCGAGGACCCCGAGCTCGGTCTCGCGTGCCTGCGCGCGTGGAACGACTGGATGCACGAGGAGTGGGCCGGTCGGCACCCCGACCGGCTGATAGCGAACCAGCTCGCGTGGCTGTGCGACCCGGAGATCGCCGCGACCGACGTGCGCGCCAACGCAGCGCGTGGCTTCAAGGCGTTGAGCTTTCCCGAGAACCCGGTCGACCTGAAGCTGCCGTCGGTGCACACCGACCACTGGGACCCGCTGTTGCGCGCGTGCGAGGAGACGGGCACGGTCGTCTGCCTCCACAACGCGTCGAGCAGCTGGACCGCGGCCCGCTCGCCGGGGGCACCGCTCGAGCTGTACACCACGCTGTTCCCCGTGAACGCGCTCGTCGCCGCGGCCGACTGGCTGTGGGCCGGCGTCCCGACCCGCTTCCCGAAGCTCCAGGTCGCCTTCTCGGAGGGCGGCATCGCCTGGGTGCCGCTGCTGATCGACCGCATCGAGTACGTACTCGACCACTCGGCGACCGGCCTGTCGGCCTGGAAGGACCCGCACCGCTCACCCACCGAGGCACTGCACGAGAGCTTCTGGTTCTGCACCATCGACATCAACTCCACGATGGCGCTGCGCGACCACATCGGCGTCGACCACATCATGTTGGAGGTCGACTACCCCCACGCCGACTCGACGTGGCCGGAATCCCAGGCCCGCGCGCGACGAGGCCTCGCGGGGATGACCGACACCGAGGTGCGCGCGATCACCTGGGCGAACGCGGCACGCCTGTTCCGCCATCCGGTACCGGATGCATTGCAGGTGCCGGCTTGCTCGACCGGCGAGGGGGGCTGATGGACCTCGTGCTGCGCGGGGGAAACGTCGTCGACGGCACCGGCGCACCGGCACGCCGTGCCGACGTAGGGATCGAAAATGGGCGCGTCGTCGCGGTCGAGGCTGCGCTCGATGCCACGGGCACCCGGGAGGTCGACGTCGAAGGGCTCGTGGTCGCACCGGGGTTCGTCGACCTGCACACCCACTACGACGCGCAGCTCCTCTGGGACCCGACCGCGAGCCCGTCGTCCCAGCACGGGGTCACCACCGTGATGGGAGGCAACTGCGGGTTCACCCTCGCGCCGGCCGGCCCCGAGCACACCGACTACCTGGCCCGCCTCATGGCCCGCGTCGAAGGCATCCCGCTCCCCGCGCTGGAGCAAGGCGTTCCGTGGGACTGGCGCACCTTCGCCGAGTACCTCGACCGCGTCGAACGGGGCGGCACCAGCGTGAACGCGGGGTTTCTCGCCGGCCACTCCGCGCTCCGGCGCGCGGTCATGGGAACGTCCGCGACCGTGGACGAGGCCGACCCGGCGCAGGTGGACCGGATGGTCGCGCTGCTCCACGACGCGCTCAGCGCCGGCGCGCTCGGGTTCTCGACCAGTCAGGCCCCGACCCACAACGACGGCGACGGCAGCCCCGTGCCGTCGCGCTTCGCGTCGCGTGCCGAGCTGCTCGCGCTCGCGGCCGCCGTGGGCGAGCACCCGGGGACCCAGCTCGAGTGCATCATCCCGGGCTGTCTCAACGGGTTCAGCGACGACGAGGTCGACCTGATGGGCGACCTGTCGCTGACCGCAGACCGTCCGCTCAACTGGAACGTGCTCGGGGTGAGCGCGCTCGGGAACCACGAGCACCAGCTTGCGGCATCCACCCGTGCGGCCGAGCGCGGCGCGCGCGTCGTCGCGCTGACGATTCCGCAGGGCATGAGCATCCGCCTCTCGTTCCTCACCGGCTTCGTGCTCGACGGCCTGCCGGGCTGGCACGAGGTGCTCGCGCTGCCGGTCCCCGAACGACTCCGGGCGCTCGCCGACCCCGACGTGCGCGCGCGGCTCGACGCGGGCGCGCACTCCGAAGCCGCGGGCGTGCTGGCCAACTTGGCCCGATGGGAGCGCTTCGAGATCGTCGAGACCTTCAGCCCAAAGACCGCGTCGTGCGAAGGCCGCTCGGTGGGTGACCTCGCGCGTGAGCAGGGCACGTCGCCGTTCGACACGCTGCTCGACGTGGTCGTGTCCGACGGGCTGCGCACCGGACTGCGCCCCGAGATGCCCGCCGAGGACGACGCGACGTGGCAGGCCCGCGCCTCGGTGTGGAAGGACTCCCGTGCGATCGTCGGTGCCTCGGACGCCGGGGCCCATCTCGACATGTTCTGCATGGCCGGGTACTCGACATTCCTGATCGGTCCCGCGGTGCGGGACCTCGGCCTGCTCCGCCTCGAGGAGTCCGTGCGCCTGCTGTCCGACGCGCCCGCACGCCTCTACGGCCTCGACGGCCGCGGCCGGGTCGAGCCCGGCGCGCACGCCGACCTCGTGTGCTTCGACCCGGCCACCGTCGGCCCCGGGCGGGAGCACACCGTCGACGACCTGCCCGGAGGGGCGAGCCGCATCGTCGTCGACGCCGAGGGCATGCCTCACGTCTTCGTAGGCGGCACCCAGATCGTCCGCGACGGCGCGTGCACCGGGGCAACGCCCGGAACGGTGCTGCGCTCCGGACGCGACACGTCGACCGTCAATGCGACAGGAGAACCCCGATGACCGACGTCGACCCGCTCACGCTGCTGTTCGACCCGCTCACCGCGACCAACCCGCACACCGCCTACGCGCAGATGCGCGACAATTGCCCGGTTGCACGCGCGCCCGGGTTCGCCGGTGGCAGCGCGGTGTACGTGACCCGCTACGACGACGTGCTTTGGGCACTACGTCACCCCGAGGTCTTCTCGTCGAGCGCCGAGGCGATCGCGCTCGGCCAGGAGGCGCCCCTGATCCCCCTGCAGGTGGACCCACCCGAGCATGCGAAGTACCGGCGCCTGCTCGACCCCGAGTTCTCGCCCAAGCGAATGGAAGAGCTCGAGCCCGACGTGCGCGCCCTGACCAATGCGATCATCGACCGGTTCGCCGACCGGGGTGGCTGCGACTTCCACGAGGACTTCGCCACGCCGTACCCGTCGACGATCTTCCTGCGTCTGATGGGACTCCCTCAGGACGACCTGGAGCAGTTCCTCCAGTGGCGCGACAACACGATCCGGCCCGACGTTGACCCCGGCGACGTGGAAGGGGCGACCCGGATCCGCGAAGAGGCGGGCCACGCGATCACCGCCTACTTCGAAGCCGCGGTCGACCGCGCGCGGAGCCAGCCCGAGACGCCCGACCTGCTCTCCCGGCTGGTTTACGGCGAGATGGAGGGCCGGCCGCTCACCCGCGACGAGCTGCTCGGCACGTGCCACCTGATGCTGCTCGGCGGGCTCGACACCGTGACCGCGACGCTCGACTGCATGATCGCCTACCTCGCCGCGCACCCCGACCGGCGCGCTGCGCTCGCGGCGGACCCCGAGCTCGCGGCGAGCGCGATCGAGGAGCTGTTGCGCTCAGAGACGCCGGTGATGGCCGTGCCACGGATCATCAAGGCCGACCACGAGATGCGCGGCACCAAGATCGAGGCCGGCGACCACGCCGTGTTGGTGCTCGGCGCCGCCAACACCGACGGCGACGAGTTCGCCGACGCGGAGTCGGTGGTGCTCGAGCGCGAGACCAACCGGCACCTCGCCTTCGGCGGCGGGCCGCACCGCTGCCTCGGCTCGCACCTCGCCCGACTCGAGCTGCGCGTCGCACTCGAGGAGTTCCACCGGCGCATCCCCGACTACCACATCCCCGCGGGGACCGAGCTGGCCTACTCGCCCGGCATCCGCCAGGCCGACCACATCCCGCTGGTATTCGGGCCGGACCCCACGGCTTGAGCCGCGCCGGCTCCCCGCTCGGGGCTGCCCCGTTCCAAGGCGTCGTCGACCCCGAGTTCGCGGCGGTGGGCGACGCGTTCCGCGCCAACTTCGCGCCGAGGGACGAAGGTGTGTCCAACCTCGGCGCCGCACTCACCGTGATCGCCGGCGGCCGGGTGGTCGTCGACTGCCGGGGCGGCTGGCGGGACCTGGCCGGCACGCAGCCGTGGGCGCGCGACACCATCGTCAACGCGTACTCCGTCGGCAAGCCGGTGGCCGCGGTGTTCGCGCTCACGCACGTCGCCTCCGGAGAGCTCGCGCTCGACGGCGCGCTCACCGGCTTCTACGCCGCGCTGCTGCCCGGCGCGCCCGAGCCGCTGCTACCGGCGGAGCTGCTCGGCGAGGCGACGAGCACCCAGGCCCAGGGTAACGACCTGGGCCTCGGCTTCGGACTGCACCAGGAGATCCGCCGCGTCGGCGTCACGCCGTCGGCCTTCGGCCACTACGGACCCCGCGGCACGCTCGGCTTCGGCGATCCCGACGCCCGGATCGGGTTCTGCTACCTCCTCAGCCGCACCGGCGACCGCTGGCAGGACCACCGAACCAAGGCGATCCTCGAAGCCCTCACCACCTGCTGCTGAGCCGGGTTCATCCTGGAGCGCGCACAACCAACCCGAGCCCCTGCGCGGCGTCCGCCATCCGGCCGTCGTACGTGACGACGCCGCGCAAGCCCTCGCCGATCAGCTGTGCGGTCGCGAGGTGGATCGCGTTCAGCGTGCGGAGTCCCGGTGGTAAGAGCGTTCCGGCGAGCCGCAGCACGCGGTCGCCCACCCGGACCAGCTCCAGGCGCGCCAGGAGGTCATCGGACTGCCGAGCCGCATCGGCATCCGCGCCAAGCAGCGCCCGCGGGAGCTCGGCGCGGACCAGCGCGCTCGAGACCAGCAATCGCTGCCGGCCCAGGTAGCGCCGCAACGCCACGGACTCGCGCTCGCGAACGACCAGCTTCACCAGCGCGGAGGTGTCGACGTAGACGGCGCGCTCAGCGCTCATCTCGACGCAGGCGCTCGAGCACGGCCGAGGGCGACTCCGCGCCTTCCGGGAGGTCAACCGGGTCGGGCAACGTCGCGAAGGCCAGGCGCGCCGGAATGACCTCACCCGCGCTGCGCAGACCCTCGAGGCCCCCTGCCTCCGGATACGGCGTGAGCAGCGCGACCGGCCGCCCACGGTCGGTCACCTCGACGGTCTCACCCGCCTCGACCAGTCGCAGCAGCTCGCTCGCCCGTTGCCTGAGCTCTCGCACACCTACCGATGTCATGTGCTATTTGTAGCACATGACATCCAGAGCCGCGCTTCCTGTGCGCTACCGGTAGAACGCGGGGCTGAAGGCGCCCTTGGGGATCTCCTCGAGGGGGGTGGCGACCTCCTCGACCGTCGGGCCGAACTGCGCGCCGAGCGGGTCGAGCACGTCGAGGTCGAAGCCGTAGAGGTCGGCCGAGGTGACCGCGAGCACCTGGCGGAGCTCGTCGGGCGTCCAGTCGTGGAAGGTGCGGCGCAGGCTCTCCTTCGAGAACGGCGTGGTTCCTTCGTTGTGCGGGTAGTCGCTCCCCCACATCACCCGGTCGAGGCCGATCGTGCGCATCGCCTTCACCTCACGCGGCGACGGGAAGCTCACGCCCATCCACACGTTGCGGGCGAAGTACTCGCTCGGCTTGAGCGTTAGCACCATGTCGTTGCCCAGGTGCATCTCGCCGATGCGGCCCGACTGCATCTGCAGGTGGAACATGTCGAGCTGCTTGAGCAACGGGACCACCCAGTCACAGCCCTGCTCGGTGAGCACGAGGCGCAACTTCGGGAAGCGCTCGAACACGCCGCTCATCACCATCTGCCATAGCGGGCGGTGCGCGTACCAGGCCGTCTCGACCATCCACTGGATGGTGGAGCTCGGGTACTTGCCGTAGTCGGGCAGCCCGGAGCCGGTGGTGTGGTTGTTGAGGATCACACCGAGGTTCTCGCACACCGCCCACAGCGGGTCGTAGGCCTCGGAGTAGTACGGCGCGAGATCCGCGTCGTCGGGGATCCCCGGCACGAGCACCCCGCCACGCAGGCCGTGCTCGTGCGCCCAGCGCACCTCGGCGATCGCGGCGTCGACGTCGTCGAGGAACACCTGGAAGATCCCCGCGCGCCGCTCCGGGTGGCGGGCACAGAAGTCCGCGAGCCACCGGTTGTGGGCGCGCAGACCGGCCCAGCGCTGCCGATACTCCTCGGCGGTCTTGGGCATGCGTGCGATCACCGTGCCGGTCGGGAAGAACGGCGGCACCGTGTTCGGGAAGGTGACCTCCGCGACCTGGCCGTCGCGCTCGAGATCGGCGATGCGGCGCTCGTCGTCCCAGTTGCGGCTGCGACCGTCGTCCTCCAGGTCGCGGAACGGGTTGGAGTACTTGGCGCGCCACGCGTCGAACTCGTCGAGCCACTCCGCCTCGAGGTACTCGCGGTACTGCTCGTGCGAGCCGCCGGCGTGGCAGTCCGACGAGATGATCGTGTAGCGCTCGGTTGCGGTGGCAGTCACGGCGCCTGCGCCTCCTCCGGGACAATCGGCTCCGGTGAGCCCCGGTTGCCGCTTCCAGAAGCCTGACGCTACCGTCAGCAACTCCGCCAGGGCCAAGCGGCCTGACCGCAAAAGGGGCGTAGGTGCCGGGGGAGCTCGAGGCTCCGTCACCCGGCACCGGAGCCGACCCGTGAAGGAGGAGCGCGCCCGTGGACATCGTCGACATCTGGGTGAACCTGGTGACCGAGGCGTCGGCCGCGCAGTTCCTCGGCGCGGCGGAGAACGCCCACATCCCCTCCTACCTCGGCTCGAGCGGTACCGGGGGCATCGGGGTAGACGCGATGCTCACCCTGATGGACGAGCTCGGCGTGGCCACCGGGGTCCTCTGCACGGGTCTCGACGGCGGGGCGGAGAAGGCGCTGGCGGTGGCCGACGCGCATCCCGGCCGGTTTCTCGTCGCGGGCGGGCTCGTCGACCCCGACCACCCGACCCGCAACGTGCGCCGCATC
>Ga0194128_10000742_pt1 | contig 58322 bp, 55 predicted proteins | sample TA2KigCa65mmetaG_FD_148650 | JGI IMG/M metagenome (GOLD analysis project Ga0194128, IMG submission 148650) | Freshwater microbial communities from Lake Tanganyika, Tanzania - TA2015037 Kigoma Deep Cast 65m | ecosystem: Environmental > Aquatic > Freshwater > Lake | place: Tanzania: Lake...
CCGTGCGCCACCGCACCCGACAGACCAAGGGCTGTGGCTCCCGCCTGGCCACCCTGACCATGGCCTTCAAGCTGACCCGGGAAGCGGAAAAACGATGGCAGCGACTGCGCGGCTATCGCCTCCTCGAGCACGTCATCGCCGGGGCGATATTCGTCGATGGCGAACGGAAAAACGCGGCTTGATCATGAAGGATACGCTCACCCCTCATCCACAACTTTTGACAAAAGCTCCTGAGATCGCCGCTGAAAACTGACACTGCCATTTACACAAAAAGCTTCATTGACTCATTTTTATTATTTACATAATATAAATTATATGTCTTAAAATAACAGTGCAGACTCCCCATGGAAATGCAGTGTTCACAAAAACCTGGGGGCTTATCACACCACGATATTGACTATCTTCCTGGGCACCACGACGAAGCGTTTCACCACAGCCTGATCTGGAACATGGCGCTGGATATTCTCGAGGGCGAAAACCCTCGCCCTAATTTCATCGGCGCTGATCTCCGCCGGCACCTCGATATTCCCCCGGGTCTTGCCATTGATCTGGATGGGCAGGGTGATGGTCGCCTGCTGCAGGTACTGGGGATCCGCCTCCGGCCAGGCACAACGGGAAATCTCTCCCCTGCCGAACCCCCAGACTACCCACAACTCCTCGGCCAGATGGGGCGCGAAAGGGGCCAGCAACAGGATGAAGGGCCGGGCCACGGTCTGGGGAATGTGCGGCAGTTTCACCAGTTCGTTGTTCATCTCAATCAGCGCGGCGATGGCGGTGTTGAAGCGCAGCCCCTCCAGATCGTCGCCCACCCTCTTGATGGTCCGGTGGAGCAGCCGGCTCAGCTCCAGCGATTCCTCCCCGCCGCAATTGCCCCGCCGCTCCAGGGTCACGAAGGCCCGCCATACCCGCTGGAGGAAGCGCTGCATACCGCGGATGCCCTCCATGCTCCAGGGCGTGCTCAGATCCAGGGGCCCCATGTACATCTCGTACAGGCGCAGGGTATCCACCCCGTAATCCTCCCCCACCTCCTCGGGCGGCAGGCCGTTCTTGTAGCGCTTGCCCATCTTGCCGGCAAAACGCTCCAGCTTCTTGTCTGTCCCAGCCTGATAGGGCACCCCCTCGCGGAACTCCACTTCGCGAATGTCGATGTACACCCCGCGCTCGTCGGCAAAGGCGTCGGCGGTGATAAGTCCCTGGTTGAAGAGCTTGCGGAAAGGCTCCGGGGTGGAGACGTGTCCCAGGTCGAAAAGAACCTTATGCCAGAACCGCGAGTACAGCAGGTGCAGCACCGCGTGTTCGGCACCGCCCACGTAGAGGTCCACCGGCATGAAGCAGCGCTCCTTCTGGCGGTCGCAGAAAGCCGAGGGATTGGACGGGTCGATGAAGCGCAGATAGTACCAGCACGAGCCGGCCCACTGCGGCATGGTGTTCAACTCCCGCCGGCACTCTACCCCCCCCACCGTCACTCGGTGCCATTCCTCTCGCGCCCGGCTCAGGGGCGTGGCCACCGGGCTGTCGGGCGAACTTGAGGTCAGAGGCCGGAAATCCTCCATCTCCGGCAGCACCACCGGGATCGGCACCTCGGTGCTGTAGCCCTCTGGGTGCGTCGCCAGGGGAAAGGGTTCCCCCCAGTACCGCTGCCGGGAGAAGATCCAGTCCCGCAACTTGTAACTGAGGGCGGCCCGCCCCACCCCTGCCTGCTCCAGGGCCGCGCAGATCTTCCTCTTGGCCTCGGCAGTGGGCAGGCCGGTGATGGCGAAGGGGCTCTCCCCCGCGGCCGGCGAGTTTAGCGACACGCCATCGCCAATGAAGCATAGATCCTCGTTCCCAGGTGGAGGCGCCACCACCTGAATCACCTCGATACCGTAGGCTCTGGCGAATTCAAAGTCGCGTTCGTCGTGGGCCGGCACCGCCATGATGGCGCCGGTGCCGTAATCCATGCTGACGTAATCGGCGACAAAGATAGGGATCATTCGGCCGCTGACCGGATTTACCGCCCTCAGGGCGGTGAAGACCCCGGTCTTCTCCTTGTCGAGGTCGCGGCCAGCCTGGGCCTTGGCGGCGGCCTGGGCCGCGTACGCAACGGCCGCGGTGCGCGGATCGGGAAACCCTCCCGTCCAGCGCGGGTCCACCCCTGCCGGCCAGGCGCTTGGGATCAACTCGGCCAGCAGCGGGTGCTCCGGGGCGATCACCATGAAGGTGGCCCCAAAGAGGGTGTCGGGCCGGGTGGTGAACACCAGCAGCCGCTGTGCCGGCTTTGCGGTTTCTGGGTCGAGGACGGCAAACTCGATCTCCGCCCCTTCGCTGCACCCGATCCAGTTGCGCTGCATCAGCTTTACCGACTCCGGCCATTCCAGGCCGAAGACACCCCCCCGGCCGTCGGGCAGGCGGGGATCGTCCAGATCGGCCAGCAATCGGTCGCCGTACGCGGTGATCCGCATGATCCACTGTCTGAGGGGCCGTTTGTACACCGGGTAGTCCCCCCGCTCGCTCTTGCCCTCGTTGGTCACCTCCTCGTTGGCCAGCACCGTGCCCAGCATCGGGCACCAGTTGACCACCACCTCGCGCTGGTACACCAGACGGTAATTGTTGAGCACTGCGGCCCGCTGGGCTGCGCTCAGTCCCTCCCAACTCCCGCCGTCCCCGCCGCCCAGGGCCTGCAAATCGGCGCGGCAAAGGTCCCTGGCCCCAGAGGCGAAGGCCGCCTCCATCTCGGCGATGGGCCGGGCCCGGCCCCGCAGGGGTCTGCCCGCCTCGTCCTGCCACTCCAGATCGGGATCGTACCAGCTATTGAACAATTGCAGAAAGATCCACTGGGTCCACCGGTAATAGTCCTCGCGGGAGGTGGCCACCTCCCGGTCCCAGTCGTAGCCCAGCCCCAGAAACTGCAACTGCTCGCGGATGACACTGATATTGTCCTCGGTGAACACCGCCGGGTGGATGTTGTTCTCCACGGCGTACTGTTCCGCCGGCAGGCCAAAACTGTCGAAGCCCATCGGGTGGAGCACATTCTTGCCGCGCATCCGCTGGAAGCGGCTGTAGATGTCGGTGGCGATGTAGCCCTTGGGATGCCCGATGTGCAACCCCGAGCCGCTGGTGTAGGGAAACATGTCGAGCACATAGCACTTGGGCTTGGCCGGATCGAAACCCTCCTCCCCCGGCCCTGGGGTGCGGAAGGTGCGATGTTCCACCCAGTGCCGCCGCCAGCGAGCCTCGATCTCCCGATAGTTGTAACCGTTCTTGCTCATCTCCAGTCCTCAGGGATACAGTTGCAGCATGGTGCGGGGAAAGGGGATGGTCTCCCGCACATGGTGCAGGCCACACAGCCAGGCGACCACCCTCTCGATGCCCATACCGAAGCCGGCGTGTGGCACCGAACCGTAGCGCCGCAGGTCCAGGTACCAGGCAAAAGCCTCCCTGGGCAGGCCGTGAGCGGCGATCTTGGCTTCGAGCACCTCGAGCTGATCCTCGCGCTGCCCCCCGCCGACGATTTCCCCGTAGCCCTCGGGGGCCAGCATGTCCACGCACAGGGCCAGGCGGCTGTCCTGGGAGTCCCCCTTCATGTAAAACGCTTTGACCTGGGCCGGGTAGCGGTGGACCAGCACGGGCGAATCGTAGCCAAAGGAAAGAAGGGTCTCGTCGTCCCCGCCCAAGTCCTGCCCCCACTCGATGTCGCTGCCTTTCTCCTTGAGCTGGGCCAGGGCCTGGTCGTAGGAGATGCGCGGGAAGGGCAGCCGCACCTTTTCGAGGGGCGCCAGGTCCCGCTCCAGGGTCCGCAATTCGCTCTTGCAGCGCTCCAGCACCCACTGCACCACATGGAAGACCAGGCCCTCGGCCACGTCCATGTCCTCGGCCAGCTCGCAGAAGGCCATCTCCGGCTCTATCATCCAGAACTCCGTCAGGTGCCGGCGGGTCTTGGATTTTTCGGCGCGAAAGGTGGGACCCAGGCAGTAAACCCGGCCAAAGGCCATGGCCGCCGCCTCCATGTAAAGCTGGCCGCTCTGGGTCAGGTACGCCTTCTGGTCGAAGTACTCGGTCTCGAAGAGGGTCGAGGTGCCCTCGCAGGCGGCCGGAGTGAAGATCGGCGCGTCGATGGGGGTGAAGCCGCCCCGGTCCATGTAGTCGCGGCAGGCCCTGAGCACCTCGGCGCGCACCCGTAGCACCGCGTGGGGGCGGGCGGAGCGCAGCCACAGGTGGCGCTGCTCCATCAGGAAGGCCACCCCGTGCTCCTTGGGCGAGATGGGGTAGCCTTCGGCAGCCTGCAACACCTCCACCCCGCGCACGCTCAGCTCGAAGCCGAGGGGCGACCGAACGTCGCGCCGCACCTCGCCCCGGACCCGCAGCGAGCTTTCCTGCCCCAGGTGATCGCATTGGGCGAAGACCTCGGGGGTCACCTCGTCGCGGAACACCACGCACTGGATCACCCCGGTGCCGTCCCGCAGTTGAAGGAAATGCAGTTTCCCGCTGGATCGCTTGTTGTACAGCCAGCCCCTCAGTTCGACCTGCTGGCCCTCCCAACTGGCGATCTGATCGATCACAACGCGTTCCATGGTCCATCCGGACGTAAAAAAAGACTATCGAACCGTCCGATAGTCTTTCAGTGTGGGGCGAAAACCAGGGCGGATCGATTATTTTTTTGGCAGAATCGCCTTGTGGCTAAGTCGGATCTTGCCAGTGTTGTCGATGTCGATGACCTTGACCTCGATGCGCTGGCCATCGGCGACCACATCCTCGACCTTCTCGACGCGCTTGTGGTCCATTTCCGAGATGTGCAGCAACCCCTCCCGGCCCGGCAGGATCTCCACGAAGGCGCCAAAGGGCATGATGCGCTTGACCGTGCCGTTGTAGGTGCGGCCGATCTCGGCCTCGGCGGTGATATCCTCGATCATCTTGCGCGCGGCGGCGGCGGCGGCGGCCTCGACCGAGGCGATGGTGATGGTGCCGTCGTCCTCGACGTTGATGCTGGCGCCGGTCTTCTCGATCTCGCGGATCATCTTGCCGCCCGGCCCGATCACTGCGCCGATCTTTGAAGGATCGATGCGGATGAAGAGGATGCGCGGGGCGTACTGCGACAGTTCCTTGCGCGGGGCGGCGAGGCATTCGTTCATGATCGAGAGGATGTGCATCCGCCCTTCGCGGGCCCGTTCCAGGGCCGCCTCCATGATCTCGAAGGAGATGCCCTTGATCTTCATGTCCAACTGGATGGCGGTGATGCCCTCCGGGGTGCCGGCCACCTTGAAGTCCATGTCGCCGAGGAAATCCTCGGTGCCCTGGATGTCGGTCAGCAGCTCCCACTCGTCTCCTTCCTTCACCAGGCCCACTCCGGCTCCGGTGACAGCCGACTTGATCGGGATGCCCGCGTCCATCAGCGCCAGCGAGCAGCCGCAGACCGTGGCCATCGAGGTCGAGCCGTTGGATTCGAGGATATCGGAAACCAGTCGGATGGTGTAGGGGAAATTGTCCACCGCTGGTATCACCGGCTCAATGGCCCGCTCAGCCAGGTGGCCGTGGCCGATCTCGCGACGCTTGGGGCCCGACTCGCGCCGCACCTCCCCGGTGCTGAAGGGGGGAAAGTTGTAGTCGAGGAAGTAGGACTTGAAGGTCTTGCCGCGCAGGTCGTCCACCATGCGCTCGTCCAGCTTGGACCCCAAGGTCGCCACACACAGGGCCTGGGTGTGACCGCGGCTGAAGATGGCCGAGCCGTGGGTGCGCGGCAGCACCGATGTTTCGCAACTGACCGGCCGCACCTGCCGCAGTTGGCGGCCGTCGATGCGCTTTTTCTCCCGCAGCACCATCAGCCGCATGTCAATGCGGATCATCTGGTAGAGCAGCTCGTCGATCTCCTTGGCCGCCCCCGGGAAGCGCTCGGCCAGCGCCTGCTGCACCGACGCCGTAAGCTCGCTGACCTTGGCCTGGCGCTCCTCGCGGACGTTGGTTCGGTTGGCCAGGGAGATGGGACCGGCCGCCAACTCCTCGACCGCCTTGACCAGCGCCGGGTCCACCGCGGCCTTTTCTAGCACCAATTTGGGCTTGCCCACCACCTTGACCAGTTCGTCCTGAAGATCCAGCAGGGATTGGGCCTGGGCGTGGGCAAAGCGCAGGGCCGCCATCATCTCCTCTTCGGAGATCTCGTGCGCCCCGCCCTCGACGCTGACGATCTCCGTGCGGGAGCAGGTGACGATCATCTCGATGTCGCTCTCCTCCAACTGGGAGTAGGTGGGGTTGACCACCAACTCGCCCCCCACCCGCCCCACCCGCACCGAGGCGAGGGGACCGTCAAAGGGGATGTCGGACATACAAAGGGCAGCCGAGGCCCCGACCATGCCCAGCACATCGGCGTCGTTCTCGCCGTCGGCGGAGAGGATGGTGATGTAGACCTGGGTCTCGTAGGCGTATTCCTTGGGAAAGGTGGGCCGCAGCGGGTGGTCGGAGAGGCGGGCGCTGAGGGTCTCCTTTTCGGAGGGGCGGGCTTCCCGCTTGAAGATGCTGCCGGGGATGCGGCCGCCGGCATAGGCCTTCTCGCGATACTCGACCGTCAGGGGCAGGAAACTGCGGTCCGCGTTGGGTTGCTCGGCCCTACAGGCCGTGACCATCACCACCGTCTCGCCGTGCTGGACCCACAGGGCGCTGTTGGCCTGTTTGGCGACCCGCCCCGTCTCCATGGAGAAGGTGCGACCGCCCAATTCCGTCTCTACTTTGTGAATCATCGATGTGCTTTCTGCGTTAATCTGCTTGGGTGGAGGGAGGGGCGCGACTAGCGGCGCAGCTCCAGGTCCTTGATCAGTTGGGCGTACTTCTCGGGCTGGCGCTGGTGGAGGTAGTTCTGCAGGCGACGGCGCTTCCCGATCAGGCGCAAGAGGCCGCGCCTGGAGGCGTGGTCTTTTTCGTTGGACTGCAGGTGGTCGCTCAGGGCGCGGATGCGCTCGGTGAGCACGGCAATCTGGACCGCACTCGATCCGGTGTCGGTTTCGCTTTTGCCAAAGCGGGCGGTCAGGTCCTTCTTCTTCTCGTTGGTAATGGACAATTCACACCTCCGTGGTGTCGATAGCTGTCTTGTTGTCGATATAATTACGCGCTAATTCCATGTCTCGCGCAACCTGGGCGACCAATTCGCTGACCTCGGCGAAGCGCCGCTCGGGCCGCAGGAAGTGCATCAGTTCGACCTCCAGCACCTGGCCGTAGAGGTCGCCGTCAAAGTCCAGCAGATGGGCTTCGACGCTCAACATCCCCTCGCCAAAGGTGGGGCGCTGGCCGATGTTGACCACTGCCCAGTGCGCCCCGGCGCCGGGACGATGGACCCTGGCGGCGAACACCCCGCGGGGAAAATGCACCGCCTCCTCCGGGCTGGTTTCCAGATTGGCGGTGGGAAAGCCCAACTGGCGGCCCCGCTGTAAACCGGCCCGCACCACTCCGGAGAAGGTTCGCCCTTGCTCAGGCCCCAAGGCCCGCCTCCGCCAGAACTGCCTGGGCGGCGAACACCCGCAAGGGGCGCAATACACCTGCGGCCGCCACACCTATGCCCAGCAGGCGGGCCTCCCCTGCGTACACAGCCCATTCGCCGTCCTCCAGCCCCGCCCTCGTCGGTTGCAGAGCAGCGCCGCGGCAGAAACGCTGGGCCTCGCCCTCGTCCAGGCACCAGGTCCGCAACTCACCCAGGGCCCGGTGTACTGGCACCAGGGCCTGACCGAGGCGGCCTTCTGCCTCCAATGACCGCAGCCGGTCGAAGGTGCAGGCGTTTTCGAGTCCCAGGGAGCCCACCTGAAGGCGACGCAATTCCTGGACGTATCCGCCACATCCCAGGGCCGCGCCCAGGTCCGCCGCTAGGGAGCGGATATAGGTGCCCCGCGAGCAGCGCAGACGCAATCGCAACCTGGGCGGTTCGTTGGCCAGGATCTCCAGGGCCTTCACCTCGACCCGGCGCGCCTGGAGCGCCACAGACTGCTGCCGGCGCGCCAACTGGTAGCTGCGCACCCCTTCCACCTTGACCGCCGAATAGGCTGGGGGCACCTGCTGGATCACCCCCTGGAAGGCGCCCAGAGCCGCTTCCACCTGGTTGGGCGAAGGCAGGGGCAATGCCGAGGGCTGGAGGGTCCCCATCCGGTCGCCAGTATCGCTCTGGGCTCCCAGCATGAAAACCGTCTCGTACACCTTGTCCCCCTGCCCCAACCAATCGCTGAGCCGGGTATAGACTCCCAGGCAAACCACCAGCACCCCGGTGGCAAGGGGGTCGAGGGTGCCGCAGTGCCCCACCCGCCGCATCCCGAAGAGACGCCGAACCCCGGCCACCACGTCGTGGGAGGTGGGCCCGGTGGTCTTGTCCACCACCAGGACGCCGTCCTGCTCAGGCATCGCTCTGGGTCTTGACCTGGTTGAGCAGGGCCCCGACCCGGGCCGCCCTTTCGGTGGTCTGATCGTAAACCAGAGTAAACTCCGGCACCTGGCGCAAAGAGACCCGCTTGGCCACCTCGCGGCGGATGAACCCGAGGGAATGGCGCAACGCCGCCAGGGCCTGTTGCTGCTGGGCCTCATCCCCCAGGGCACTGACGAAGATCTTGGCGCTTTTCAGGTCCCGGGCCGGCTCGACATCGACCACTGTCAGCATTAGCACCCGGGGATCGCCCAGATGCTGGATGATCTCGCTCAGCTCGCGGCGCAGCAGTTCCCTGACGCGATTTACTCGGTACGGAGATCCCATGGGCCTCCCGGCATCAGCGTTCTTCGATCTGGCTGGCCAGCACCTGCACCCGCAGGTCCTGCTCGACGAAGCGGACGGCCTCGTCGAGCATCTCCCTGGCGTGGTCGGCCTCGGTGCTGATGACCGCCAGACCCAGGGTGCCCCTTTGCCAGAGATCCTGGTGCTCGACCTCGGCGACCGCCACGTTGAACCGGCTGCGAAGCCGGTCTTTCAGGCTCTTAACCACTTGCCGCTTGTCCTTTAGGGAGCGGCTCTGCGACAGGTAGAGCTGGACCTCGCAGCACATCACCACCAAGGGGTGTTCCTCGTCACAGGGCGCGGGCCGATTCCACCACCTCGATCACCTCGATGAGGTCTTCGACCTTGACATCGTCGAAGCCCTCGAGTCCCACCCCGCATTCGTAGCCTTCGAGCACCTCGCGCACGTCGTCCTTGAATCGCCGCAGAGAGGCAATGCTGCCGGTGAACATCACCGCTCCGCCCCGCCGCACCCGCACGCGGCTGCTGCGGCTGATCTTGCCCTTCTGCACCATACAGCCGGCCACGGTGCCGATGCGCGAGGAAGCGAAGACCTGCCGCACCTGCAACACCCCGGCGATGCGTTCCTGCACCTCTGGCGCCAGCAGCCCGGCGAGGGCGGCCCGCAACTCCTCGACCACCCGGTAGATGATGTCGTAGCTGCGGATGTCCACCCCGTACCGGCCGGCCAAGGCCCGCGCCGAGGCTTCGGGCTGGACGCGGAAACCGATGATGATGGCGTTGGAGGCCGAGGCCAGCAGCACGTCCGATTCGGAGATCGGCCCTACCCCGCTGTGGATGACCACGATGCGCACCTCTTCGTGGACAATGGCCCCCAGCTCCTGGTTGATGGCCTCAACTGAGCCGTCCACGTCGCCTTTGACCACAACGTTGAGTTCCTTGATCTTCCCTTCCTGGATCTGGTCGTGCAGATCGGTGAGGGTGACTGCCCGGATGCGGCGGAAGTCCTGCTCCCGCTTGACCTGCTGGCGCTTGCTGCTGATCTCGCGGGCCTCGCGCTCGGAAGGGGTCACCACGAAGGTGTCGCCCGCCTGGGGCACCCCGGCCAGACCGAGAACCTGGACCGGCACCGAGGGGCCGGCCTCTTCGAGCCGCTGCAGGTGCTCGTCGAGCAGGGCTCTCACCCTGCCGCTGAACACCCCGGTGACAAAGGGGTCCCCCTGGCGCAGGGTGCCTTCCTGCACCAGGATCGTGGCTACCGGACCGCGCCCCTTGTCGAGCTGGCCTTCGATAATGGTGCCCCTCGCACGGCGCTGTGGCACGGCCTTGAGTTCGAGCAGTTCGGCCTCCAGCAGCACCAACTCCAGCAGGCGCTCTACCCCAGTGCCGGTCTTGGCGGAGATTTCGGCCACCGGCACTTTGCCGCCCCACTCCTCCACCAGCACGTTCTGTTCGGCGAGTTGGCGCTTGATACGACCCGGATCTGCGGTGGGCAGGTCGATCTTGTTGATCGCCACTACGATGGGCACCTGGGCGGCCCTGGCGTGGTCGATGGCTTCGATGGTCTGGGGCATGACGTTGTCGTCGGCGGCCACCACCAGGATCACCAGGTCGGTGACCCGGGCACCGCGAGCGCGCATGGCGGTAAATGCCGCGTGGCCCGGGGTATCGAGGAAGGTGATGCGTTTGCCTTCGGGCAGATGGACCACATAGGCGCCGATGTGCTGGGTGATGCCGCCCGACTCCCCGGCGGCCACCTCGCTTTTGCGCAGGAAGTCGAGCAGCGAGGTCTTGCCGTGGTCCACATGGCCCATCACCGTCACTACCGGGGCTCTGGGCGCCGGTTCCCCCGTGGTCTCTTCTTCCTCCTCCTCCTCAAAGACCTCCTCGTCCTCCTCCTCCAAGGGCTGCACGTCGAAACCGAACTCGTCGGCCACGGTGGTGATGACGTCCATGTCCAGCCGCTGATTGATGGTCGCGACCAACCCCAACTCCAAGCAGGCGGTAATCACCTCGCTGGTCTTGACTCCCATGGATTCGGCCAACTCGCTGACGGTGATGTACTCCATCACCCGCAACAGGCTGCGCTCCTCCCCTCCTTCTCCGCCCTCGCCTTCTTCCTTGCGGACCCGCTCGTAGCGGCGCCGGGTGCGGCCCTCGTTCATCTGGGAGAGGGTCTTGCGCACGTTCTCCTGGATGGCCTTGGCATCCACCTGCCGGCGGCGTTTGCCGCGGCCACCCCCGCCGCCGCGCCAGCGCCCGCTCAGGTCGGCACCGCCGGGCACTGCGGGGGCATTCTTCTGACCCCGCTCGCCCAGTTCCTCAAGCTTACGGGGCTCCTCCTCCTTCTGGCCCCGCTTCTTGGGGCGCTTGCGCTCGTCGTCCTTGGCCGGCAACGGCACCACCGCTGGTCTCGAACCGTCCCCACCTAACCGCCGCCTGGGGCGGTCCATGCCGGGGCCCGCTGGCCGGGGTCCCCGCCGGTCTTCCTCAGGACGGGGATGGGGCGCCGAAGCTACAGGACGCGCCGGACGCGGTTCGGCCTTCTTCCGGGTCGCCTCCTTAATCTTTTGGCGCTGGACCTCCTGGATCGAGCTTTTCTTCTCCTCGGCAATCTTTTGGGTAATAGCCGCCAACATGCCGTCATCGACGACACTCATGTGGCTCTTGACGTCGAAGTTGAGCCCCTTGAGCATCGAGATCAAGGCGTCGCTGGAGAGCTTCTTTTCCTTGGCTACCTGGTATACTCTTAGCTTTTCCAAGTAAATCCCCCCCTTCACGGCAGGAAAGAATGCCTGATGCCGCCGGAGCGGCTCCTATCAACCCTCTGAACCCGGGGCGCTTTCTGTGGTGGCGGCGGGGGCGACCTCCGCCTCGTCGACTGTTTGACTCTCCCTTGGGGAAGAGTTGGTTTCTGAATGCTCGGTCAGATGGGCCTGGGCAGCATCCTTGATCTGGTTGGCGGCTGTGCCTTCCAACCCAGGCACCGTGCGCAGCAACTCGACAGTAGCTTCGGCGATCGAGGCCACAGTGTTGAAACCAGAGGTGATTAGGCTGAGGGCGATCAATTCACTGATGCCCGGCACCCGGCGCAACTCCTGCTGGTACACGTCGATCTGGGCCCGGCGCTCCTGGTACTTGTCCTGGGTGATGATGTCCAGACCCCACCCAGTCAACTGCACGGCGAGGCGCGAGTTCTGGCCAGACTTGCCAATGGCCAGGGACAACTGCCCCTCTTCCACAATCGCGGTGGCGTGTTTGCGGCGGTGGTCGAGGATCACCCGCCACACCGCCGCCGGACTGAGGGCCCGGGAGATAAAGACGGAGGTCTCCTCGCTCCAGGGCACGATGTCGATGCGCTCCCCACTCAGCTCGCGGACAATGGCCTGCACCCGCGAGCCCTTGACCCCGACGCAGGCCCCGACCGGATCGACTCGATCGTCCTTGGAACTGACCGCGATTTTGGCGCGCTCCCCCGGCTCACGGGCCACCGCGTGGATCTTGACGATCCCGTCGCTGATCTCGGGCACCTCAATGGAAAAAAGCTTGCGCAGTAATTCAGGGTGAGCCCGGGAAAGCAGGATCTGCGGGCCCTTGCTCATCTTGAGCACCTCGAAGATGTAGCCGCGCACCGTGTCGCCCTGGCGGTAACGCTCGCGGCGTATTTGCTCCTTAAGCGGGATGGCTGCTTCGACGCGGCCCAGGTTCAGGATGATGTCGCCGTGGCTGATCTGCTGCACCACCCCGGATTCGATCTGGCCCACTCGTGGGGCAAAGGCTTCGTAGACCCGCTCGCGCTCCGCCTCGCGCATGCGCTGAATCAGCACCTGCTTGGCGGTTTGAATGGCGTTCCGCCCGAATTCGGCCAATTTCAGCGGTTCGGCCACCACCCCACCCAGTTGGGCGCGCTCGTCGAGGCGCTTGGCTTCCTCCAGCTCGATCTGGGTGCTCGGGTCGATGACCTCCTCAACCACCGTCTTGTTGGCCACTACCGACATCCGCCCGGTATTGGCGTCGATGTCCACGGCGAAGTTCTCGGTGTTGCCGTACCGCTTCTTGGCCGCCGAAATCAGGGCCTCGGAGAGGGTTTGGATCACCAGGTTGCGATCCACGCTCTTCTCCCGGGCGATTTGGGTCAGGGCTTCCACGATATTGAGGTTTTCCATGGCCTTCCAGGTCTCACAGTTCGGCTTCGATAGTGGCTTTCGCAATCTGTTGCCGGGGTATGGCCTCGCGGCCTTTGGCCGTCTCCAGGCAGATCGAGTCCGCCTCCCATTCGACCAGACGCCCGGTAAGGGTGCGGCCCGTGGGCTGCACCACCTTGAGCAGCCGCATCAGCCCCCGGGCAAAATCGCGGTCCGTCTTCAGCGGCCGGTCAAGACCGGGGGAGGTCACCTCTATGCGGTAACAGCCGGGGATAACCTCGTGCCGATCGAGCAGGTCCCCCACCTCGGCGCTAATCTCTTCGCACAGCTGTACAGTCGCCCCAGGGTCCTTGTGAACCAGGAGACGCAGGGTGCAGTTACCCAGGGCCCCCGACAGTTCGAGGTCCACCAGTTCGGCGCCGTGGTCCTGAACCACTGGCTCGAGCAGTTCCGCTAACCTGGCCCGCAGTGCCACACGCGCTTGCGCAAACAAGCCCGATCTCCTCCTATAACAAAAAACGGGCTTCCTGCCCATTCCCTCAGAACTGAAAATATAGGTATTAGCGGAGAGATGAGCAAGATCAACCTAGGCAGCGCCTTAGATCGCGCCGCCAATCTGCTGCCGCCCAGGCTGCTACGCCAACACGCGTAGGATGGCTTGCAACTCGGCCCTAATCTGGGCCAGTAGCGCGGGGTCGCCGGCAGGCAGCAAGGAAGGGGAGGGAGGGAGCGGGTAGTTGTCTCGGGGGGTGGGATCTGGCGGGTCGCCAGGGAGGGGGCCGGGGTCTGTGGCCGATTCCTCCCCCGCCTCCTCTGTAACGGAGACCGGGCCGCCGTCCTGCTCAATGGCGTGCCGCACCAGGTCCGCGTCGTTTTTCAGCTTCTGGCGCACCCCCTGGATGGTGAAGCGCTCCTCGTATAGCAGGCGTTTGATCAGCACGATGAGATTAATGTCGCGCTGGCGGTAGGCCCGGTTCTTCCCCCGCAGACGCCGGGGCCGCAGGCAGGCGAACTCCTTCTCCCAGGTGCGCAGGATATAGGGTTGGAGGCCGGTCAGTTCGGCCACCTCGCTGATGCTGAAATACAGTTTTTGTCCCAGCGGGTGTTTCACTGTCAGCCCCCCTTTAAACCTTCAGTTGTCTGCGCCCCGGCGGTTGCGGCGGAACAACAGGCGCACCGGGGTGCCCCCAAAACCGAACTCCCGCCGCAAGTGGTTTTCGACAAAACGTTTGTACGCTTCGGAGACCTGGCGGGGGTGGTTGACGAAGGCCACGAAGGTAGGTGGCGCAACCCCTTGCTGGGTTATGTAATACAGGCGCAGGTGCGGGCTGCCCGCCGGCGGGGAAGCGGCCACCACCCCCGTCATAAACTTGTTCAATCGGGCCGTGGACACCCGTTCGCGCCGGGTCTGCCATATCCGCACTGCCTCCCGCAAGCAGGCCCACACCCCCTTGCCCGTCAACCCCGAACTGAACAGTATAGGGTAATGGACCAAGAAGGGAAAGCGGTCCTGGACCTCCCGGGCGTATTCGCGCTGGTCTGCCCCCCTCTCCTCCAGTTGATCCCATTTGTTGGCCACCACGATCAGACCCCGCCCCGCCTCAATGGCCTGGCCCAATATGCGCGCGTCCTGCACCGTGACCCCCTCAACCGCGTCGAGCAGGAGCAGCACTACCTCCGCCTCAGCGATGGCCCGGCTGGCCCGCAACCCGCTGTAATACTCGACCTGCCCCTCCACTCTGGCGCGATGCCGCAAACCGGCGGTGTCGGTAAGCCGGAAATGCCGGCCTTCCCATTGGAGTCGGATCGAGGTGGCGTCGCGGGTGGTGCCCGGCTCGCTATCGACAAGGGAGACCTGGCAGTCGGCGAACCGGTTGATCATCGTCGATTTGCCGGCATTGGGCCGGCCAGCCAGGGTGATGGCGATGGTCTCTTCCTCCCCGACCGGAGCGGCCGGCGTCAGCCCCAGGGCCTGGACAAGAGCGTCGAGCAGGTCGCCCGAACGCCGGCCCGTCGCTGCCGAAATTGGGCGGGGTTCTCCCAGGCCCAGACTATAGAACTCGGCCAGATCCTCGCCCTGTTCCGGCTGGTCCACCTTGTTGACCACCACCAGCCCGGCCCGGCCGCTTCGGCGCAGCATCTCCGCCACCTGGAGATCGGCCTCGGTCACCCCGGCGGCCAGGTCGCACAGCAGCAAAACCAGGTCCGCCTCGGCGATGGCCTGCTCGGCCTGGGCCAGCACCGCCCTTTCGAGCTGATCCCTGGTGCGGGGCACCAGGCCGCCGGTGTCCACGAGGGTGAATTGTCGGCCCGTCCACTCGACCTCGGCGTAAAGCCGGTCGCGGGTGACCCCGGGCTGGTCGTCGGTGATCGCCCGGCGAGACCCGACCAGCCGGTTGAACAGGGTGGATTTCCCCGCATTGGGCCGGCCGACGATCGCAACGATGGGCCGGCGGTGCCCGACCAGACGAACTTGTTGGGATCCCATCACGATCTGCCCAGGTAATAGCCTAGTTCGGAAAGCTGGCGACCGCTGCCCCGCAGGTCCAGGTCCCTGCCCCGCAGGACCGCGCTCAGGGTGGCAGGCAGGTCGTACTGGCCCACCCCGATGGGCAGTCCTGCCCGCTGCTCCAGGGCCGGCAGGGTGAGGTCATCCAAGGTCAGGCCCTCACCGTTGATGCAGTTGGGAGGCAGGAGCACGCGGTCCCAGCCCCCTCCCGCCACGCGCTGGAGGATGTCCTCGCCCGATAGCAGCCCGGAAACCGTGATCCCCTCGCCGAAGGTCTGGTTGGCGACCACCAGCAGTTCCGCCTCCAGGCCCTTGATCTGGTTGAGCTGTGCCGCGATGGGTTTGAGGAAAAATGCCGCCAGTTTCCCCGTCACCAATCCCAGGCGCAACGGCGCGTCCAGCTCGGAGGGAAGGGAGGGCCGGCCTTCCTCCCAGCGGTCGAGAAAGGAACGCACCATGCCGATGCCATTTTCGATCTGGGGAAAGGCGTCGTAGTATTCCAGGGGGGGCGGCAGACGACCGGTCAGCAGGAACATCTCGTCCGCCGCGTAGACCAGGCGCTCCCCCAGGGTCTTGGAAAATTCGTCCCCCCACGCCTCTGCCTGCCGCACATATTGGCGGGCCAGCTCCGGGGTCACAGGGTCCAGGGCGGGAAGGTGCTCGCGGAAACGGGTCAGCCCCACAGGCACCAGAGCCACCGAGCGCACTGCCGGGTAGAGGCGGCTCAAGTCTGCAACCGTCCTGGCCAGGTGCTCGCCGTCGTTGTGACCAGGGCAGAGGACCACCTGGGTATGCATCTCGATGCCATGGGCGGCCAGTCGTTCCAGGCGGGACATGATGTCCGCCGTGGGCTTCTTGCGGCCCAGCATCACCTGGCGCAACTGAGGGTCGGTGGCATGCACCGAGATATATTGGGGAGAAAGCCCCTGTTCGATGATTCGGTCGAGGTCCTGCTCGCGGGTATTGGTGAGGGTTACGTATGAGCCGTGCAGGAAAGACAGGCGGTAGTCGTCGTCCTCAAAGTACAGGCTGCGCCGCATCCCCTTTGGCATCTGGTGGATGAAGCAGAACACACACTTGTTGTTGCAACTGCGCAGACGCAGATCCTCGAAACCCAGCCCCATCTCCTCGCCGGGTGAACGCTCCACTTCCACCTCGTATTCCTCCCCCTCCCTGACGACCTCGAAGAACAGGCTTTCCTCGGCGCTGTAGACCTGGAAGTCGATCAGATCCCCAATGGGGTGGCCGTTGATGGCGTGGATCTGGTCGCCGGCCAGGAAGCCGGCCCTTTCCCCCAGGCCGCCGGGTTCTATCTCTCGGATTACGACCATCGGCGTTCCAAGTCTCAGTCGGATAGTTTGAGGCTAAGGGTGTTGCCGGTCACGGCGAGGATCTCGACGTTCAGGTCTCCCAGGCCCTTGGCGCTAAGTTCCCTGGCCACCTGAAACCCCTCGTGGCGGGCCCTCGCTTCGTACCGCCCCACCCCACCGGCCATCCCCCGGGGCTGCAAATGATCGATGCCGCCCACCTGGGCCGGAAACGTCCGCTCGAAGCGCCGGAGTTGGCTGGCCGATGCCTCAACCTGGAGTTGCAGCGGCCTGCCCGCATAGACCTTCTCCTGCCAGTCCTTCAGAAGTTTCTTCACCAGTTGCGGGGCCAGCCTGGCGGTGCCCTGCCTGGCGGCCTTTTGGGCTGCGGCTTCGAAACTGCCTGCAGCGGCGCGGCTTGACTGGTTGAGGACGGCGACCACCTCACCGGTGTCCACCCACATCAGGCGGACCTCTATCTCGGCACGGGCAGAGGAGACGCCCAGGTTCCCCAGGCGGTCCCCTCCGGGCACCCTGGCATCCGGCAGGGCGTGGAGGGTGGCCAGCCCCAGGACCAGCACCTCGGCACCGCGGGTGCGGGCCAGGGCCAGAGCGCCGGCGGCATCCCAGTTGCCCGGACCCGGTTCCAGCAGGGTGAAGCGCGAACTGGCTTCCTTAATCCCCCGCTCCAACTCCCCGGCCACCACGCCCCAACCCGCTGCCCCGGACTGGCCTGCCAGCATCTCCTTGCCCAAACACAACAGGGGCGGGTTGCCCGCCGCTGCAATCAGCAGATTCTTTGCTTCCAACTGCCGGTGCAGAAAACCCAGGTCCACCTCGGCGTCGAGGGTCACCTCGTAGGTGTGGGCATCGACCTGCCTTTGCGCCGACACGCTGTAACCCCGCACGTACCCCGGAGACTGGAGCAGGATGGTGTCCGAGAACAACTCGAACCCCTCCACCTGGGTCGAGGCACTTACCAGGGTGCCCGCGGCTCTTTCCACCGCCTCGCGGAGCGCCGCCTTCTTAGCCTGTTCAAAGGCATTGGCCAGATCGCTGCCGAGGATGGCGGCAGTCCCGGTTGCCCTGACGCTCTGGGTGACGGTCGCTGCAGCCGGCGAAAGGGCGAGGAATTCGCCCAGCGCGAGCGCCGCGCCCAGGCCCAGTTGCCATGAGAAGCGCATCGGAGGTTTGCCTGTCAAAACTCGAAGCGCACCGCGTTTTGCAGGTGCCGGATGATCTGCATGGCCTCGGCTCCCGAAACCAACGCCTCAGGATGAAAAAGGCCGGTGAGGTGGTCGGCGGTGATGATGCCCCGCTCGGCGTTGACGGCGATGGCGTTGTAAGCGTAGGAATCCCCCCGCACGTCAGGAAAACGCGACGCTTCCCCCGTGTACCGGGTGGCCAGTTCCTCGTCACCGGTCAGCAGGACCAGGATACCGTGGGTGACCACCGCCATACCCGCGCGGTCCACCGGGGCCCCGGGCTCGAAGCGGTGGTCCGGCAGCAACTCCAGCCCCGGCAGCCGCAACCCCAGGATTTCCTCGATCCAGGGCCGGGCCCAGTTGGTCCCGATATCGGCTGGCGCGGCCGCAGAGTCCGCCTGCGCCTGAGCTGGGACCACAAACCCCGGCTGCCGGCCGGGGAGCCGGCGCTGCTTTACCAGCGCGTCGATCTTTAATTCTTCGAGCAACAGCACCGCCAGTTCTCCGCGGCTAACCTGCGGCAATCTGGTGATCTTCAGGCCCCAGGGCGACCCAGGGGCCACCCTATCGATGAGTTGGACCTTCTCAAACTGCGCCTGGGCCAGGGACAGATAGGGCCCGCGGCCCAGGGCGAGAACCTGGGTAAAAGCGGTTCGCGCCGCCTCCAACTGCCCCGCATCGAAATGGCACAGGCCCAGGTAATAGGCCACCCCCGAATCGCCGGGCCGGCGTTCCTCCGCCTTTTTGAAGACCGCCAATGCCTCTTTGTACCAGGTTTCCACCGGATAGGCACGGGCCAATCCCTCGGCGGCCACCACCCTGCCAAGGGCCACGTAGGCGTCGGCGAAATCGCCGTCCTGGTGCAAAGCCCGGCCCAGATCCTGCCTGGCTCTCCAGAAATCCCCCTGCACCATCGCCAGCAAGGCGGTGCCCACCCAATGGCCGGGGTAGCGCGGAGACAGCGCCCTGGCCCGTTCGAACTCCCTGCCGGCATCATCCAATTCGCCGGCCTCCAGGTGCGCCAGCCCCCTCTGGTAGTGATTGGGCGCCGAATCCAGCGGGGATGCGGGCGGAAGGGGCTTGGGGCCGCAGGCCGAAAGAAGGAGGGAGGCCGAAAAGAGAAGCCAAAGCAACAGGTGCCAAGAAAAAAAATTGGAGCGGGAGACGGGAATCGAACCCGCGACATCAAGCTTGGGAAGCTTGCGTTCTACCCCTGAACTACTCCCGCTCCCAAGTCGGGACGAAGGCCTCAAATTCCACCGCCTTCACTTGAGAACACGTTTTAAGATAAGGGAGCTATCTCTTAGTGTCAACGCCTAAAGCCCCTTCTGGTTCCGCAGCTCCAAAAGCACGCGTTCGACCGCTCCGCCGTTGCCCCAGCGACTCAGATCCAGCCAGCGGTAACGGCGGTCCTTGCGAAACCAGGTCAGCTGCCTTTTGGCGAACTGCCTGGTGCGGGTCCGGACCTGCGCCAGGGCCTGGTCCAGGGTGCAGCGGGATTCCAGGTAGTCCAGCAACTCTTCGTATCCCAGGCTCTGCATCGCCCGCGTCCCCCGGTGGTAGCCCAGCCCGACCAGACGCTCAGCCTCGGCTACCAGGCCCTGAGCGGCCATTGCCTCCACCCGCTCGTCGATGCGCTGGTTCTGTTCCCCGCGGGGCCGGCACAGGCAGAAGGCCGGAGGTTTCACGGGCATGGGGTCCCAACTGAAGGCCCGCTGGGAAACGGTTGTTGCTATCTCCAAGGTGCGCAACACACGCTGGGTGTCCCTTCGGGCAACCTGGGCCTGTGCCACCGGGTCCAGGCGCCCCAACTCTCCGTAAAGGGCCTCCAGTCCCTCGCGGCCCAGGCGGGCCTGCAACTCCTCCCGCACCTGGGCAGCTTGCCCCTCATCGGCCCATAGCCCGTCCAGGAACGCCTGGATATAAAGCCCGGTCCCGCCCACCACCAGAGCCGCTTTGCCCCTGCTCCATATATCGGCCAGCGCCTGGCGCGCAAAACGCACAAATGCGCCGGCGCTGTATATCTCGTCTGGATTGAGCAGATCCAACCCGTGGTGGGCCACGGCCCCCTGCTCTGCCGGTGATGGCTTGGCAGTGGCAATGTCCATATAACGGTAAAGCTGCCGCGAATCAGCAGAGATGATCTCTGCCCCTATCTGCTGTGCAAGGTGGATGGCGGTAGCAGTTTTGCCTACTGCGGTTGGACCGGTGAGAATGATTAATTGACATAACATATATTATGCGATTTTATGGCCTGCGTCCTCTTCGGCCAACAACTTCGGCTCGACCAGTATACTCTTCTCCCGCTTTAAGACCGCTTGGCCAGGCGCCCCACCGCGGGGTTTGGAGACGTATTTCACCAGGGTATAGACCACGGCGATCTTCTTAGCGGTCTTCCCTTTACTCCAGTAAGCGGCCACCCCGGCGGCCTCGCGCAGGGTCTGGGCGCTGGGCTCCTCCTTCCGGCCCTCCCTCCGCAGCACCACATGGGACCCCGGATAACCGTGGGCATGGAACCAGTAGTCGTTCTGGGCGGCGAGGCGGTGGGACAGTTGGTCGTTCTCGGCATTATTGCGCCCTGCCCAGACACTCCAGCCTGTGGAGGTGCGATAACGGCGGGGATGCGTTGACCTTCCCCCTCCCTCACGGGCCTCCTCGGGGCAGTTCTGGGTATTGCTCATCCCGTTCTCCTTCAGCCAGCATTCGATATCGGCCGGATAGGGCGGGACCTGATCCAGCAGGTCCTTCACTTCTTGAAGTTGGGTGCGCACCATGCGGATCTGGGTGGGAAGTATCTCCCGGCGGCGGCGGAGACGCTCAGCCTTCTTGGCAAGCCGGGCCGCGGTCTGGGCCGGATTGCGGTCCGGGTCCAATTCGGCCGAGGTCGTCCCCCCTTCAGGAGAAAAGGGGTCTGGCAGTTCTACATACCTGGAACCCCGCGGGATACGGGCAAGATTGGCCAGGATCAGGGCTGCCTGCCGCTGCAACTGCTCGGCCGCACCGGCCTCGGCTAGGTCCGCTTCCAGGGCCTGGAGCCGGCGCTGTAGTTTGGCTGCCGCCCCCCGAAGGGGGCGCAGCTGCGGACTGAGGGCGCCGGTCCAGGAAGGGCCCGGAAGGGCGAGGGTCAGGGCGATGGCCTCGCTGATGCTGGGCAGAGACTGTGCGGCGAAGCTAACGGGCTTTAGCCCCGAGAAAAACCTCCGCCCCTCGCGCTCCCAAACATACCCGCCCTGCTGCGCCGGCTGCCCATACAGCCCCGCCGCTACCTCCCAGAGCCGGCGCATTTCCTCTTCGCTGGACTCCCCCTCCGGGTCGATTCCGGCCCTGACACACACCTCCCCGGCGACAAAGTCGTCCATACCCACCGCCGCGGAGGCCAGGCTGCGTCGGGCCTGGCTCCCAGGCTGCCAGGTGGCGACAAGATCCTCGGCGGGGTCCGCGCCGGGAAGCAACCTTCGACTTGGAGGCGGCGAGTACTTCCCCCCCACTTCCAGCCGCAAGCGGCCTTTCTCTCCCCAGCGGCGCAAGACCCGGCCGCTTTTCTCGCTGAACAGGTACGCCTGAAAGGAGGGGTGGATCAATTCAAAGGCGAGCAATCCGTACGAAGGCTGGCCCTGGCTGTCGGCGCGCCCGAGCCGGAACCAGAGGATTCGGTCCCGGCTGTCGGACCAGGCGAGGTGGACCTCGGCTCCGCTCAGGAAGGGCTCCCCGGCCCAGGGCTGGTCCGGCTGGCCCAGCGCCGGGTCCCGGCGCAGTCCGAGCCAGCCCCGGCTACCCAGTATCGCCCCCACAAACCTGTCCTTACTAAACCCCAGGCACAGGGCCCTTGGCGTGGACCGGGCGCTGCTGAAGACGCAGCCGCAGGTCACGTCGTTCAGTTCGGCGGCCAGGTTGCGGATGGTGAAGAAGTCGAAGCCCATGGGCGGACAGGGCGGGCGTCCCCACGCCACCGGCGGGGGGTCACTCCCAGACGACGATCTCGATGCGGCGGTTAAGGGTCTTGTTCTCCGGGGTGTCGTTGTTCACTAGGGGTCGCTCCTCGCCAAAGCCGCGCGCCTCGACCATGCCCGGGGTGATGAACTTGAAGGTGTTGATCAGATACTGCCTCACCACCTGGGCCCTGGCCTCGGAAAGCTTGAAGTTGTCCTTCTCGTCCCCGTCGGAATCGGTGTGGCCCTCGATGACGATCTTGGAGAGCGATAGGCTCTGGACGAAGTCCCCGACCTTCTTGAACTCCTCTCCCGCCGCTGGCTTGAGGTCGGCCTTGCCGGGGTCGAAAAGTGCGCCAGTGCTGATGGCCAGGCGCGGCATGACGATATCCCCCTTGAGCGCGGTCTTGTACCGCACCTGCGGCTGGGACAACACCCCGGCGTTGGGCACGAATCGGCCAACCGAGAGCCCCCTTTGGACATCGACGATCACCATGTTGCCAAGGTAGAGCCGCACCGGGCGTCCGGCCTTGGCCCCCACGACCAGGTCGCGGTACACGTTGAGCATGTCGCCTTCGTTGATGTTCGCCTCCAGGCCGTGGTCGATATAATAGAGCCTGCGGGCGAGCACGCTGTCGGCCTGTGAACCGAGATTCGAGGTATGCACCACCTGGAAGATGCGCGGCGGGCTGAACTGGGCCAGCCCCGCCCCGGCGCCAAGATGCAGGCACAAAAGCGCCAAGGCGATACGAGACCCAATCCGGGTTTTGGTCTCTTTCATCCTTGTCCCAATCGCTCCAGACTGGCCTGAAGCTGGCCTGCCGCCAGGCGGTATTCCTCCAGCCGCTTCTCTTCCTTCTGGACCACTGGGGCCGGCGCGTTGGCGCGGAACTGCCCATTGGCCAGTTTGGCGGTCTGGTTCTGTACCAGTTTGAGGAATTTTTCCAACTCCCGGTTCAGCCGGGCCCGCTCCTGGCCCCTGTCGGCGGGGTTTTCGAGCGCCACGTACACCGCCAGCGTCCCCACCACCGCGCTGCCCGACCCTGGCGGGGCCTCCAGGGCCGCCCCGACAACCAGAGGCTCCGCCCTGGTCAAGAGTTCCAGGTAGAGACGCTGGGCTTCGAGCGTTTTCGCCCCTGCGGCGTCCGGTGTCGCCACCAGCACCCGCGCCTTTTTACCCGGAGCCAGGCCCATCTCGCTGCGCAGGGTGCGGACCGCGGTGATCAACTGCTGCAGGGAGGCCATCTCAGCCTCTGCGGCCGGGTCGGACTTGCCCGCCCCCTCCACCGGCCAGGGCGCCACCATTATGCTGGGGGCGTCCCCCCGCGCCGCTGCCGGCAGGGCCTGCCAGAGCGCCTCGGTAAGGAATGGCATCACCGGATGGAGCAGCCGCAGGGCCTCTTCGAGGGCGCAGACCAATACCTCTTGGGCCTGGGGCTTCCCCGACCCCTGGCCATAGAGCCGGGGTTTGGCCAACTCCACGTACCAGTCGCAGTAGTCGCGCCAGACAAAATCGTACAGGGCGCGAACCGCCTCGCTGAAGCGGTACTCCTCCATGCAGAGGTTCACCTGGGACCGCACTCCGACCAGGCGGCTGAGCAGCCAGCGGTCGGCCAGGTCAAGGGTTTCGCCCGACGGGGCGGCGCCGGTGTACCCCTCCAGGTTCATCAGCGCGAAACGGGCGGCGTTCCACAATTTGTTGCCGAAATTCCGCCCGGTTTCGGCGATGGCCGAAGCTTTCACCTGGTTGTTCTCTATTTCGGCATCAAAGCGCACGTCCTGCACCGACCCGGCCTGGTACAGCAGGCTGAAGCGGGTAGCATCGGCCCCGTAGAGATTGACCAGATCGAGGGGGTTTAGGCCCGTGCCCAGGCTTTTGCTCATCCGCCGGCCGTCCTTGGTCAACACCGTGGGGTGGACCAGGACCCTTTTAAATGGAATCTTCCCCACGCACTCCAGGGAGGTCATGGCCATCCGGAGCACCCACAGGTAGAGGATGTCCCGGCCGGTGATCATCAGATCTGTGGGGTAGAAGGTCTCCATCTCTATAGTGGCTCCGGGCCAGCCCAGGGTGGCAAAGGGCCACAGTGCCGAGGAGAACCACGTGTCCAGCACGTCAGGGTCCTGCACCCAGTCCCCCCCCCCGCAGCCAGGGCAGCGCTCGGGCGCCTTAAGGCTGACCACGGGGTGGGCGCCCTCTTCCACCGAGACGCGGAAACTGCCCTCTGACAGGGCCTGTTCCCGCTCCAGGCCGCCCAGAGGAATCAGGCCTGGGCCGCTGCAGTGGCGGCAGTACCAGGCGGGGATGCGGTGTCCCCACCAGATCTGCCGCGAGATCGCCCAGTCGCGGATATTGCCCAACCAGTCCGCCGCGTACCCCCGGAAGCGGTCCGGGGTATAGGCGATGTCCCCCCGCTCGATATAGGGAAGGGTGAGTCGGGCCAGGTCCCTCATATCCATGAACCACTGCTCCATCAGCAGCGGCTCGATGATGGTCCCGCATTTGTCGTGGTGGGGCACCGCGTGTTCGTGGGGCTCGATCTTGACCAACAACCCCGCCGCGTTCAGGGCCTCGACCACCTGCCTGCGGCAGTCCGTGCGGTCCAGGCCACTGTACCGACCCGCCGCCGGGGTCATCCGCGCGTCGAAGCCAATCACCTGCATCTGCGGCAGTTGGTGGCGCTGGCCGACCTCGAAATCGTTGGGATCATGGGCCGGGGTGATCTTCACCGCGCCGCTGCCCAGTTGGGGATCGGCGTATTCGTCGGCGACGATGGGCAAGAGGCGCTCCATCAGGGGCAGCACTACCTGCCCTCCCACCGCCTTGCGCCAGCGGCGGTCCGCCGGATGCACTGCCACGGCCGCGTCCCCCAGCATGGTCTCCGGCCGGGTGGTGGCGACCACTACATCGGGCCCGCCCCCAACCCCTGGGTAGCGTATATGCCACAGGCTCCCAAGCAGGAGGCGCTCCTCAGTCTCCAGATCGGAGATCACCGTGCCGCAGGAGGGGCACCAGTTGATCATGCGTGTGCCCCGGTAGATCCAGCCCTTGGCAGCGAATCGTTCAAAGGCCCGCAGCACCGCGTCGGCGTACCCTTCGTCGAGGGTGAAGCGGGTGCGGCGCCAGTCGTAGCTCAGCCCCAGCCGGCGCATCTGCCCCAGGATCGCCCCACCGTACTTCTCCCGCCAGGCCCAGACCCGCTCCAGGAAGGCGGCGCGGCCCAGGTCGTAGCGGTTGCGCTGCTCGGTCCGGACCAGTTCCTCCTCCACCTTCATCTGGGTGGCGATGCCAGCGTGGTCCGTGCCGGGCACGCAGAGGGCCTCCCGCCCCTGCATCCGCTGCCAGCGCACCACCGCATCGTGGATGGCGTGCTGCATGGCGTGGCCCATGTGCAATTCGCCGGTAACGTTGGGGGGGGGAATGGTGATACAATAGGCAGGCCGGCCCGTGCCGGTTTCAGCCCGGAAAAACCCCTGCGCCTCCCAGCGCGAATACCACTCTTCCTCAAGGGCTTGGGGACTGTAGTGTTTAAGCAGCACCTCGCTCATGGGCCTCGGACAAAGTGAAAAACTTTATGGCGCTCCTGCACTTCTCATTGCATATTTATAAAAATATAGAGGCAGTCCAGGTGCTTGACAAACTCCCCCCGGCCCGGCGCTGTCTCCTGCTCTGCTCCCCGCACACGCTTCCCCTTCGTGTCTTTGGTCCTTGGTTACATGAATAAGGCTAAACGGCTCTGTTTGCAGACCACGGAGATGATCCTGGGTTGGGCGGCGCTGCTCATCCTCATGGCCTTCTGCTTCGGGGCCCTCCCGGTGCTATGCCTGGCCCTCTTCTGGCTGTGAGCGGCGCCGTGTGGTCGCAGCTGTTGACCGAACAGCGCAACCCGGCCAGCGAAGCCATCGACGAGTTGTCCACTCAGGAGATTCTAGCCCTGATCAACCGGGAGGACGCCGGGGTGGTCGCAGCGGTAGAGCGCCAGTTGCCTGCCCTCTGCCTGGCCGTGGAGCTGGTGGTCGGGGTATTCTCGCGAGGTGGCCGGCTCTTCTACGCCGGAGCAGGGACCAGCGGTCGCCTCGGCATCCTCGACGCCGCCGAATGTCCCCCCACCTTCAACACCCCCCCTGAGTGGGTGCAGGCCCTCATCGCCGGCGGCGCGTCGGCGGTGTTCCAGGCCGTCGAAGGGGCCGAGGATCGCCGCGAGCAGGCCGCCGTGGACCTAAAGCAGCGCGACTTTGGCCCCGGCGATGCCCTGGTGGGCATCGCCGCCAGCGGGGTTACCCCTTATGTGCTGGGCGCCCTCGATCATGCGCGCGCCTGCGGAGCGGCCACGGTGTTCTTCACCTGTAGCCCCAGCGCCGCCGCCGCGGTAGACGCCAAGGTAAAGATTGTTCCCGAGGTGGGCCCTGAGGTCATTACCGGCTCCACCCGAATGAAGGCCGGGACGGCCACCAAACTCGTGCTCAATATGATCACCACCACCGCCATGGTCCGGTTGGGCAAGACCTACGGCAACCTCATGGTGGACCTCCAACCAAAAAATGCCAAGCTCCGGGACCGGGCCCAGCGCATCCTGCGCACCCTCACCGGGCTGGCCGAGGAGCAGGCCGGGGACCTGCTGACACAGGCCGGGGGGGAACTCAAGGTCGCCATCGTCATGGGGCTATGCGGCCTGGAACCTGCGGCGGCCCGCCAGGCTCTGGCGGCACACGAAGGCCGGGTGAAGCAGGCGGTCCAACGCCACCGCCTGGGAAGTCCAGGGTGACCGAGGTCCGCCTGGGCGGCACGGATCTTTGGGTGTCCCGGCTGGGGTTGGGCACCGTGGAATTGGGCCTACCCTACGGGATCGGCAACACTGCTCCGCCGGAGGAGCGCGACGGCATCGCCTTACTCCAATGGGCCTACGACCAGGGCATCACTTACTTCGACACCGCCGCAGGGTATGGGCGGAGCGAGGAGTTGCTGGGCAGGGCCTTTGCGGGACTTTCCTCGCGCCCCACCATCGCCACCAAGGTGGCGCTCAGTCGGCCGGGAGAGGACAAGCTGTTGCGGGGCAAGGAGCTTGTCTCCCATATAAAAAAGTCTCTTCTTAATAGCCTTCGCGCCCTGACCCTGGAGCGGCTGGATCTGCTAAAGGTCCACGCACCGGCCCACGGGCTCTTTCTCTCGGGAGAATTGCTGGAACTGATGCAGGAGCTATCCAGCAGCGGACAGGTCAGGTATTGGGGGGTATCGACCTATGGCGTCGATCAGCCCCTGCACGCGCTGGAACACGCCGGTACGATCCGCGCCGTACAGGTTGCCTATAATCTCTTGGACCGCGGGCCGGCAACCACTATCTTCCCAGCCTGCGCCCGGGCCGGGATGGGCCTGATCTTGCGCTCGGTGTTTCTGAAAGGGGCCCTGTCGAATCGCCTCAACGCGCTGCCGCAGACCCTGGCGCCGCTCCGTCGCGCTGGAGAGGCGGCCCGCCAGATCGCGCAGGAACTGGGGGTTTCCCTGCCGGCCCTGGCCTTGCGCTTTTGCGCCTCCCAACCATTGGCCCAGGTGGTGTTGGTCGGCACTGCCGACCGCTCCGAGCTGGCCGGCAACTTGGCGGCTTTTGCCGCCGGTCCACTGCCAGAGGACGTGCTGGGGCGGATCAACACTATCGAGATAGAGGATCAGGCACTGCTGAATCCAGGCAACTGGGGGATAGGTTAAACACGCCCGAGGACGGAGAAAGGGATATGCCGCAGATTGGATATCGCCAATGGGGTCTGATCCCGGCCGACACGGAGCCAACGGTCGGCCAGATCTACACGGCCAAGCCGCCCATGATGACGGCGCTGGCTGTAGACAAGAACTCCAGTCTGATCTTCAAGCTGGCCAAAACCCCGGCCCAGCTCCGGGCGGAGATTGAGGTGACGGCCCTTTCCGGTGAGAAATGCAAGATCCCGCCCCTGAATTTGTTCAGCAGTGCCGCCGGCGAAGAGTACCATTCCCTACAGGCCAATTCCTGGATCAAGATGCAGGACGGCATCTACCTATTGTTCAGGGTTCAGTTCGACGAGCCATCCAGTTTCGTCAAATTCCATTACACCCAGAATCACCCATTGGTCGTCAACAAGGTCACTTTCTCCACCCTTTGATGGCTCCTGCCTCATTGCTGGGCAAGACGCTCGGGGAGATACCCACCCCAGCCCTCCTGGTCGACCTTGACCTCTTTACCTCCAACCTCCGCCGGCTGGCCGGTTTCTGCCGATCCCAAGGCATTGCCTGGCGCCCCCACACCAAAGCACACAAATCCCCGGAGGTAGCCCGCCTGCTCTTGGGGGCCGGCGCCTGCGGCATCACCTGCGCCAAGTTGAGCGAGGCCGAGTTGATGGCCGCCCACGGCATCGACCAGATCCTCATCGCCAACCAGATCGTTACCCCGGCCAAACTAGAGCGCCTCTCCCGTCTTCAGGAACGCGCCACAGTGCTGGCAGCCATCGACAACCCGGCGGCGGTGCCGCTCTTTCAGCAGGCTGCCCAGCGGGTCGGGCGCCCCATCCCCGTGCTCATCGAGGTGGACATCGGGATGAACCGCTGCGGGGTGCAGCCCGGTCCGCCGGCCCTGGCCCTGGCCCTGGCCATCCACGAGGCTCCCGGGTTGGTCTTCCGCGGCCTGATGGGATACGAGGGCCACGTCCTGAGCGTTAAACCCGCCGCGGCCAAAAGCGCCGCCTGCGCCCTGGCCCTAAGCCACCTGATCTCCACCCGCGACCTGCTGCTCGAGGAGGGCATCCCCGTCGAGATCATCAGCGCCGGCGGGACCGGCTCTTATCAACTAACCGCCTCCTATCCGGGAATCACCGAATTGCAGGCCGGAGGTGGGATCTTCATGGACGCCATGTACCGACAGACCTTCGGGGTAAACGACCTGGAGTACGCTCTGACCATCCTCGCCACCGTCACCAGCCGCCAGGGAGGGCACGTTGTCGTCGATGCCGGCTTCAAGACCATGTCGGCCTTCCACCACCCCCCTCACCCCCTGAACCGCGACGACCTGCGCCTTCGCTACCTCTCCGCCGAGCACGGGGTTTTCGAGGTCGCCGGCGGCACCGGGCCCCAACTCGGGGAACTGCTCCAGTTCGTCGCCGGGTACAGCGACTCCACCGTCTTTCTCCACGATTGTTTTCTCGGGGTGCGCGGCGGCCGGGTTGAACAGGTCTGGGAGATCCTCGGCCGCGGCAAGCTGGATTGAACCTGCTCCTCGTCTCCATCGACAGCCTGCGCTTTGACTTTGTTTCGCGCACCAACCCGGCTATCCACACCCCTCGCTTCGACGCCCTGAGCCGGTCCTTCTCCTTTTCCGATCAGTGCTTCTCGGTCTCCTCGGCCACCCGGCCCGTGCATACCACCCTTTTCACCGGGCTCTACCCCTCCGAGCACGGGGTCCTCGGCCAACGCAGCCCGCGGATGCGGCCCGGCCTGCCCCACCTCTTCCCCCTCCTCGCTGGGGCCGGGTACCAGGTGGCCGGCTTCTCGCAGGCCCCGACGATCTTTGCAGGGCTGGACTACGAACCCTGGATCGCCCCCCTGGAGGAAAGGGCCCTGGCCAAGGCGCTGGGAGGTGCGGGCCGGCGCGGCGTCTTTCTCCACTACTGGGACACCCACGCCCCCTATGGGGCCGCCGACCGCAAGGCGATGGGGAGCACGGCCGCCCTGTTGCGGCAGGGCCGGCGCTCCGAGGTGATCGCCGCGTACCAGCGGGCCGTGGCCACCACCTTTGAACAGCACCTCGCCCCGCTGCTGGCCGGCCTGGACCTGGACCGTTGGATGGTATTGATCTGCGGCGACCACGGCCAGAGTTGGACCACCGCCGAACCCTACCACGGCCAGACCCTGGACAACAGCGTCCTGCGCGTCCCCCTCTTCCTGCACCTGCCCCGCACCGGCAATCCCCCCCTCCCGGCCCTGCTCTCCCTGGTCAATGTCTTCCCAACAGTGGCGGGGGTCCTGGGCCTGGACCTCGAATACCGGGGATGGGGCCGGGATCTGCGCCACCCCGACCGGTCCGGCCTCTATCTGGCCGAACTGGACCCAGGCGGCGCCCAGGGGCTGGAACCCGGACTCCTCGGCGCCGCGCCTGAGGGCCGGCAATGGGCCCTTTTCGACCGCCGCCGGAAGTTCACCTGCTGGGCGGAAGCAGGCTCCTATCGCCTCGAAGAAACTTTTTCCGGCGCGGAACTGCCTTTGACGAGCGGGGAGATTGCGGCCTACACCGATCGCTACCGGGAGATGATGGGGAAAGCGGACATGCCCGTGCCGGCGGCCGACCCGGCCGTGGACCAGCGATTGCGGGACCTGGGGTATCTGTAGAGGATCAGACCAGAACGGGTTGCACCGCGCCGGCGGCGCGGTCGTAAAAGGCGAAGCCGGGGGGGCCCAGCCTGCCCATCAACTCGCCAGGATTGAGCAGCCGGCAGCCCTCCAACACCTCGTCACAAGTCCGGTGGTCGTGGCCGTAGCAGACCAGTTCGTACTTGCCAGAAGAGGCCAGCCCCCGGGCGATCTGCGGGTAGTGGTTGACGGCCACGCGGAAGCCGCCCAGGTCCAGTTCGGCCAGCTCTCCGTGCAGCACGACCTGGGGGAAACGCGCTGCCTGCTGGGTGAGCAGCCACTTGTCGCCGTCGTTGTTACCCCAGACAACGTGGATGGGGCCCTTAAACCCCTCTGCCATCTGGACCAGGGTGAAGGGGGCGCACAGATCCCCGCAACAGATGAGAACCGCGGCATTCTGCATCAGTGGCAGGGCCCGGGTCAAGGCCCAGATATTGTCGTGGATGTCGGCGCAGACGGCGATTTTCATGCGGAGTCGGGCTCCTTAACCCGGTAGCCGGGGCCCAGGTGCCCGGCCAAGAGGCACCAGCGCTCCGGGAAGCTGGGGTGGTCGTACCGAGGCGCGAAACCGAGCCGGAGGTACACCTTGATGGCTGGGAGGCGGAAATCATCGGTGCGCAGCACGATGGTCCGGGCCGGCAGGGTGAGGGCGTGGGCCAAGGCCGCGGCGGTGACCAGGGCGCCCAAGCCGCGGCCCCGGTGCCCCGGGTGGGAGGCCACCCAGCCGATCTCCCAACATTCCTCCCCGTCCAACACCACGTCGTGGACCCCGGCGCAGGCAGCCAGGTCATTGGGTCCGACGACGAAGAACTGCCCCACCAGGCCCCCCGCCAGCACCCCCGCCACCCGCTCCAGGTTCCACTCCCCCAACTCGCCGTTGGCGTTGAGCAGGGCCGCCCAACCCGACTCGTCCCCCGGCTGATAGGGGCGCAACCGATACCCTTGGGGCAAGGCGGGCACCTGAGGCGGAGTCGGCTTCCGGTACACCATGCGCAACTGGGGGAGATTTTCCTTAGTGGTCTGGCCCATGAGGCTCCGAATTAGGCGTCGGAGCCGGGCGCGGAGGCCGCGGCGCGGAACAGGGAGGATTTGTACTTCTCCGGGTAATAGGGGTCGAGGACCACGACCTGGATCTTGGGAAAAGCCTCCCGCAGCCGGGCCGGGGGTTTCTGGTCGTATCCCAGGGCGATCACCTGGGGCTGGACCTCGGCGACGATGCGCAGGAAATCCGGCCCTTCGTGGCCCAGAAGCACCCTGGCGGCCACCCGCAGGGATTCCACCCGGGCCCGCCGCTCCTCCTCGCCCTGGGCCGGGGGGCGGCCCTTCAGCCGCCGCACGTTTTCGTCCCGGGCCACTACCACCACCAGCTCGTCCCCCAGAGCCGCGGCCTGCTCCAGGAAGGAGCGATGGCCCGGATGGAGGTGGTCAAAGGTCCCGCAGCTCAACACCCTGACGACCATCACCTCACAGCTTCTCGTTGCCGCGGCGGTCCACCCAGAACTCCACCCCTTTGTCCTTCTTAAAGACCCGGCCGAAGCGTTCGGCCTCCTCCCTGGTGCGGAAATAGCCGATGCGCACCCGGGCGCCCTTGTGGTCGGCGTTGGTGATGGCGTAGGCGGGGTAACCCTCGGCGCTGAGGTGCTTGACGCTCTCGACGGCCAGGCGGGCCTCGTTGAAGGCGCCCACCTGAACTGTGAACTCCCCGGCCGGGTCGTAGGTGATGGGCGGCTCGGCGGCGGCTTCGACCACCGCCGTGTCGGCGGGGGTCGGTTGCACCGCCAGGGTATCAGCTGGGGCCGGGATCGGGGGTTTTTCCGGAGACTTTGATTCCGAAAGGAGGACCAGTTCGAAGTCCTCCTTCCCCTTCAGTTCGTCCTCCAGGTCCACCTCCTGCTCCCCACAGCCCGCCAGGAGGACCAGAACCAGGCACCAGGCTGCGGCCTTCAATGGGCCGCCTTCAGGGCTTCGTAGTGGGCTCGCAGGGTTTGCTCGATATCGTCGTCGCTGTGGACGGCCGAGGGGAAGAGGCATTCGAACTGCGAGGGGGCCACGTAAACCCCCCGCCGTAGAAGTTCCCAGAAGAATCGCCGGAAGCGCCCGGTATCCGCGGTGCAGGCCGAGGGGTAGTCCACTACCGGGGCCTCGGTAAAGAACATGCAGAGCATGGAGCCGACCCGGTTGAGGGTGTACTTGAGGTTCAGTTGCCGCAGATTCCCGGCCATGCCCTCCTCCAGGCACTGGGAGACCTCTTCGAGGCGGCGGTAGACCTGGGAATCGCCCAACATCTGCAACTGCGCCAGACCGGCCCTCATCGCCAGCGGGTTGCCTGCCAGGGTGCCGGCCTGGGAGATCTTCTTACCCAAGGGAGAGACCTGCTGCATGATCTCCCGCTTCCCCCCGTAGGCCCCCACCGGCAGGCCGCCCCCGACGATCTTGCCCAGGCAGGTAAGGTCCGGCAGCACCCCAAAGTATTCCTGGGCCCCGCCCGGTCCCAACCTGAAGCCGGTGATCACCTCATCAAAGATCAGCACGCAGCCCTCCTGGTCGGCCAGTTGGCGCAACTGCTCAAGGAACCCGGCGCGGGGGGGCACGGTGCCCATGTTGCCGGCCACCGGCTCGACGATGATGGCGGCGATCTGCCCGGGGTTCTGGCGCAGGGCCTCCTGCACTGCCCCCGCGTCGTTGTATGACACAGTGATCGACAGCGAGGCGATGCCCTGGGGGATGCCGGGGCTGTCCGGGGCGCCCAAGGTGAGGGCCGAGGAGCCCGCCTTGATCAAAAAGCTATCGCCGTGGCCGTGCCAGCATCCCTCGAACTTGAGGATCTTGTCGCGGCCGGTGTATCCCCGCGCCACCCGGACGGCGGACATGGTGGCCTCGGTGCCGGAGTTGACCATGCGAACCATCTCGACCGAGGGGACCATCTGGACGATCTGCTTGGCCAGGGCGGTCTCGGCCGGGGTGGGCGCTCCGAAGCTGGTCCCCAGGGCGCTGGCCTCCTGCACCGCCTCGACCACCCTCGGATGGGCGTGACCGAAGATGAGTGGGCCCCAGGAGCATACGTAGTCGATGTATTCGCGGCCGTCCAGGTCGAAGAGATGGGCGCCGCGCCCGTGGCTGATCACTGGCGGGTTCCCCCTCACCGCTCCGTATGCCCGCGCCGGGCTGTTGACCCCGCCGGGGATGTACTGCTGTGCCTCGGCAAAGGCTGCCAGTGACTTTGGACCAGTGTGCTCCACCACGCTCCTCCTCCTGGGAAATCCCTTGCTCCGCGTCTGGGGAAATAGCTACCTTGGACCAGGAGACCCCTATGGCCTACATCCTCGTGGTCGAAGACAACCCTCAGACCCGGCGCTACCTGGAGCGGATTATCCGGCACCGCTCCAAACACGAACTCCTCTTTGCCGGCACCGGCAAGGAGGCCATCGAGAAGCTGGTGGACCGGCGGCCGGACCTGATCTTTCTGGATCTCTTCGTGCCGCAGACCGACTGCTTCGAACTTTTCGCCCTCCTGCGCCGCCACCCCGCCACCGCCGACATCCCCATCGTCATCCACACCGCCGTGCCCCTGGACCCGGTGACGCAGATGCGGGTCCGCCGCATGCGCTTCGAGGGCTTCGTCGAGTTCCCCATCGAGGCCAGCGAGCTGAACCGGGTCATCGCCACCGCTCTCAAACGCAACGCCGTGGCCACTCGCAGATGGAGCCCACCCCGCGCCTGAGCCCTGCTCAGAGCATCTCCTCGTCCAAGTCCTCCAGGGGGCGCGAGTAGTCCATCATCTTGGTGATCCGCACCGCCATCAGGTCGGCTACTACCACCACCTCCCCCTCGGCGAAGGGCCGGTTGTTCACCCGGATATCGAAGGCAGCACCGGCCAGTTTGGTCAAATGGACGATGTCCTGCTCCCTGAGGGCGGTGAGCTGCCTCACGCTCATCTCCGTGCGGCCTAGTTCGACCGTGATGTCCACCGCGACGTTGTTGAGCCGGCTCATCCGCGGTTTGCCCTTCCGGGCCGCGGGAGCCTCGAGCTGGGCGAACTGCACCGAAGTAACCACCTCCCCCTCGTCCTCGGCGTATTGCCCGCCCGCCGCGAGGTCGCCGCCCAGCTCCTCGTCGAGGTGGCCGGCGTCGCCGACCTCGTCTGGGTCGGGATGGCCTGCAGCTTCACTCATCGGCCAGGTTCCTCCTTCGGTTAATGGCGAAAATACCACAAGACGCAGGCAAAATCAACCTCCCGGATCGCTTCCTTCTATCTGCAGCAGCGGTGCGGGTTCGCCCCTTCGTTCGAGCAGCCACAACACCAGCACACGGCCCTTTAGAGTTATCGGCAGTTCGGCGAGGATGGCGAATTCGGGGTTGGAACCCAACCGCGCCGCCAGGACCGGGGACCGGGGCGCCAGCAGGGCCGCCACCCCGCCGGGGTGCAGCACCCGCGCCACCTCGCCCAGCCCAGCGGCAGGACCGGGGCCGGCGGCCAGCACCAGGTCCACCGCCTCGTCGGCCACGGGCAGTTCCCCGGGCAGGCCGCGGACCCACCCTGCCCAGCCATCCCGCACCCGGCGCCCCTCCGGGTCCACGGCGATCACCCCCGCGCGCCTGGCACCGGCGGCCAGGATCTCCGCCCCGTCCCAATTGCAGCCCAGCGTTAGCAGAACCTCGGTGCCGGTGGCCGGCAGGAGGCGGTCCACGCAAGCGGCCAGAGGCCCCCCTATCCCCCCCTCCCCCACGCAGGCATCGGCGCGGTTAGGCCCCAGTTGCAACCCCAGCAGGGCCCGCGGTCCTTCAATCTGAAGCTGCAGGCGCAAGAGGCCCTGGCCCTGGCCCTGGACCAAACCCCGAGCGCGAAGCTGGGCCTGGAGGCGCTGGACCACCTGGCTTTTGGTGAAGCGATGCGCCCCCTGGAGGGTGACGCTCAACTGGAACTGCCATGGGTCGGCCTCCGGTTCGCTGCCCCGGAGCAGGCGCTGCGCCGCGGCCAGATCAAAACCCTGCAACTGCGCCAGGAGCCGCTCCAGGCCGGGAGGGCCGACGGTGATGCCCTGGACCTGGGCCAGCACGCCATAGAGGCTGAGGGGGGTGCGCAGGTGCAGCAAGCGACACGGGCTGCGTCTATAGGTGAAGAAGACCCGGCCCTGCCGCCGTCTCCGATCCAGGCGCACCTGCTCCAGGTCGGCCAGCTCGGACTTGAGTTCGTCGGCGACTACCTCCTCCAGTCCGGCCAGGGCCGCGGCGCAGTAGCGGAAGACCTTGGCTTCCATCCTCATAGCGCCCCGGGCATCACTAGCGCCACCCCCCGGCGGGCGGGCAGCAGGTGGGCGGCGAGAAAGACGCGCAGCTCCGGCGGTCCCAGGTGGCGGTGGGCCTCGAAGAGGCCAAAGGGTTCGGCCCCCCGGCTGACCGCGCCGAAAACCGCCCCCACCGCCCCTTCCACCTGGTCGAGCCGCTGCACGGCCTGGCCGTAGGCCCGCCGCGCCGCCCTGGCGAATCCCTTTTCTAAAGTGTCTGTTTCCCGCGCTCTTTCCAGCTCTCCGAGGATCTCGGCCTCCAGCCCCGCCGGGTCCGGGGTGTCCCCGCCGATCAGGCAGAAAGAGAACTCCGGCTCGAAATACACCTCGCAGCCAAAACTTTCGGCGTCGATCAGGCCACTTTCGTAATGGCGGGCGTAGAAGTCGCTGGCCGCCCCAAAAAGAAGGTCCAGCACTAGCTCGGCGCACAGTTCCCGCCGCAGCAGGGCCTGGCCCTGAGCGGGGGCTCCCAGTTCCCCAAAGCCCAGGCATAGGCGAGGCAGGGCTACGGGCAGCGCCGTTGACAACCGGAGCGGGCCCTGGTGCCCGTCTGTGCCGCGCTGCAGCAGGGGCGAGGGGCCCTCGGCGCAACCCTCCAGGCACCGGCCCACCCTTTCGACCACCGCCTCGACCTCGAAGCGCCCGCCGATAAAGAGCCTCATGTTCCCGGGCCGGTAGAAGGCGCCATAGCAGCGCTGGAGCAGGTCGAGGTCGATGGCGGCGACACTGGCCGGCGTGCCGGCAATGTCCACCCCCAAGGGATGGTCCCCGTAGAGGGCCTGGAGCGCCCGGATGAAGCTGATCCACTCCAGGCTGTCGCCGTAGAGTTGCAGCTCGCGGGTGATGATCGCACGCTCCCGCACCACCCCCTCGGCGGTGAACTGGGGGTTGAGCACGAAGTCCAGGAGAAACTCCAGGCACTCCTCCACCCGGGTTGCGGCGGTGAAGAAGTAGGAGGTATTGGTATAGGTGGTGTGGGCGTTCACCTCGGCCCCCAGCGCAGCGAAGCGATCGCCCACGTCGCCCAGAGGGCTGGCAAAGAGGCGATGCTCCAGAAAGTGGGCTACCCCGTCTGGGGCTGTCTGGGGCGAGCTCCCGAGCAGGCGAAAGCTCCGGTCCAGGGAACCGTACCCCACACTGAGCAGGGCGTGGGCAGTGTGAAAGCCCGGTTTGGGCAGCAGGTACAGGCTCAGACCCGGCGGCACCAGGCAGGTGTAAACGCGCTCTCCAAGGTATTCGCTCTCCTCCATCCTCACGGCCGCCACGCTCCCTGCGCCGGGTAGAGAAAGAAGGAAGTGTCGCGCCGCACCAGAGCGGCAGCCATGGCCACCGCAGCGGCGTCCACTTCATCCAGCCGCTCGCGCCATTGGCTGCGCGGCAGGTCCAGGCCGGCCAGGCGCTGCTGATAGCAGAAACGGATCAGCGCTTCGGGGCTGTCGTCCAGTGTTTCTAGATGCCGCTGGAGCAGAAGCCGGGAGGCGCTCAGGTCGGCCTCGGCAAACTCCCCCTGCCTGAGCGCCTCGTGTTGGGCTTCGATCTGGGCGCAGACCGCCCCGTAGGCGTCTGGGTCAATGCCGGCCTCCACGAAGAGCAGGCCGCATAGGGGTTCGAGGTGGGTGCCGATGTGGTAACACAGGCCTGCCGCTTCCCGCACCTGGCGAAAGAGCAGGGATTGGGCGTCGCCGCCGAACAGGGCGTTGAAGAGCAGCAGGGCCGGGTAGAGGGGATCCCCCATACCTATCCCGGTCCGGTAGCCCAGGACCAGACGGCCCTGGCTGACTTCGTGTGCCTCGAACAACTCCTGGTCCCGGGGCGGCGGCAGCGCCGGGTCAGCTGGCGGTACCTGGGCCGGCCGGCGCGGCCAGCGGACCAGCCCACCGACCAACGCCTCAGCGCCAGGGGTGGGTTGGCCGCTCATGAAGAGGGCCAGCGGCGCCGTGGCCAGCAGGCCCTGGTGGTCGGCCAGGAGCCGCCGGCCGTCTATGCCCCGGAAATCGGCCGGGTCGCCGTGGGCCGGCAGCGCGCAGGGATCGGCCCCGCACATCGCCTCCAGACAACGCCGGTGGGCGTAGGCGCTCTTGTCATTGGCCAGGCTGTGTATATGGGCGGCCAGGGCTTTTTTCTCCTGGCGGAGGTGGTCGCGCCGGAAGCCCCCGTCCTCGGCCGCCGGGTCCGCCAGCACCTCCCCGAGGAAGGACACCCCGGACGCCAGCAGGTCCTCTCTTCCGGGCAGATAGGGGGGGGCTACCACCTCCAGGCCCAAGTGGAGCAGTTGATGGTGGCCCAGGGCCTCCACCTCGACGGCGAAATTGGCCCCGAAAAGTTCGTCGAGGAAACCGTTGAGCCGCCGCAGGTCGGGCAGGCGCCGGGTGCCCCGCTCCAGGAGGCGGCCGATAAGGGCCAGGCGGGTATGGGCTCTGGGGCGCAGCGGTGCGGCGAGGAAGAGGTCCACCCGGATGGTCTTAAAGCGAGGATCGGCGCGGACGAAGAACTCGACGCCAGGCCCCAACTCCTGGCGGGAAAAATCAGCCCCGGCCATTCCGCTCACTGGAGGCGCTTGCGGTACTCGCCCAACTGGTAGAAGGTTACGTGTTTGAAGTCCGCGAACCCCTCGGCCAGGGCGAAGCCCTCCCCGGTGGCGCCGACGAAGCGGTTGCGCACCAGGCTTTCCATGACGATTTCGAGGAAGGTCTGGGAGTTGCGAGAGGCCCGGTTGATATAAGGGGAATTGCGCTGCCGGGCGAAGAGTTCCTCCCAGGTGAAGGGTCGGCCAATCTCGGGCTGGAGCTGGTCGTCGAAGAACAGGTAGATCACCCCGATCTGCTGGGGCTGCAGGTAGCGGACAATGTCGCGCAGCAGGACCCACAGACCGCCGAAACGCCGGCTGGCCCGCTCGTAGTCGTTGAGTTCGACGAAGTGGCTGCGTTCAGCCTGGAACTCGGCGGGGGGCACGAAGACTGGGTGTTCCTCCGTGTACCCCTCCATAAACGCTTCCACCCGCCGGTCTGGGGCGGCGCCGGTGTAGCAAAAATCTAACTTAGGGATCTCGCGCTCTACCTGCTGGGGGCGGACGTAAAACTTGTGGTTCTCGTATCGGCCCACCTCCTGCTGGAGGTGCCGGCGCACGATCTCGATGCGGTTGCGGTGGGCGCTGTGGTAGAGCCCGTCCTCGCGCAGGTACTGGACCAGGCTCTGGTAAATCACGCACTGGCCCACCTCCAGCAAGTGGCGGTCGTGGCAGAGAAAGCTGCAATCGCCGCCGCCGAAGGCCCCGTCGTAGGCGCGGCGGATGCTCTCCCGCTGCAGGGGCCGGGCGTCGGCCTTGGAAAAATGGACCATGATGCGGTCGATGCGCCCAGAGACTAGTCCCCGCTCCTGGCTGGCCTCGAAAAGCTCAAAGGCGCTGTGGATCAATCCGGCCTGGCTGGCGGCCCCAAAGGCGAGGCGCCCGACCTCGATGCGGGTGGCCACCCCGATTCCCTGGATATCGGTCTGCATCTGGGCCCTGCCCCCGTAGCGGCCCAGCATCCAGGTGACGCGGGCGTGCTGGCGGGACAGGGCCGCAAAATCGTTGCGGACCTTGCGCGAGTACTGGAAATGGGCGCTGGGCTCGAAGTGGGCGACAATGTCGAAAACAGTGGGCATAAAATCAGGCCACCTGGGCCAGCCGCTCTATCCTTTCGTCGCGCAGCCGTTTCTGCTCCTTGGCCCATTCGGGGTCGTACAGCTCCCGGTACAGCCCCTCCTGTACGATCAGTTCCTCGTGCCGGCCCACCTGCTCCACCCTCCCGGCCTTGAGCACCACGATCTGGTCGGCGTTCTTGATAGTGGAAAGGCGATGGGCAATAATGAAGGTGGTGCGGTCCTTCATCAGATGTTGCAGGGCCTCCTGCACCTTGGCCTCGGAAACGGTATCGAGGGCGGAGGTGGCCTCGTCGAGGATAAGGATGCGCGGGTTGCGGATCAGGGCCCGGGCAATGGCGATGCGCTGACGCTGCCCCCCCGAGAGGCGGGTGCCGCTGGAGCCGATGAGGGAGCGGTAGCCGTCGGGCATGGTGCAGATGAATTCGTGGGCGTTGGCCAGGCGGGCCGACTCCTCGATCTCCTCCAGGGTGGCATCGGGCTTGCCGTAGCGGATATTGTCGAGGATGGTGCCGCGGAACAGATAGGTCTCCTGTAGCACCATGCTCATCTGTTCCCGCAGGCTGCGCAAGGTGTACTCCTGGATGTCGCTGCCGTCGATGGTAAGCTCCCCGGTGCTCCGGTCGTAGAAGCGGGCGATAAGGTTGGCGATGGTGGTCTTGCCCGAACCGCTGGGGCCGACGAACGCCGTCACCTTGCCTGGCTCGGCGGCAAAATGAACGTTCTTCAGCACCTGATCGCCCTGCTCATAGGCAAAACTGACGTTGTTGAAGACCACCTTGCCGGCCTGGATCTGGCGCAGGCCGTCGGGCCGGTCGGCCACCTCGGGCTCCATGTCCATGATCTCGAAGACCCGGCGGATGCCCACCTTGGCCGGCAGGATCTGCTGCACCACCCCGATCAACTCGGAGACCGGCGCGTAGAGCATGCCCACGTAGGTCAGGAGCAGGATGTACTTTTCCAGCGGCAACCCGTCGTTGAGCACCGCGAAGCCGCAGACCACCGTTACCAGCACCTGGCCCACGTAGCTGATGTTGCCGGTGGCGTGCCCCCAGATGTTGGAGAGGTTACCCGAATAGAGGTTGATGTCGTAGCTCTCGCGCAACTGGGTGATCAGCGCGCGGCTCTCGCGCAGCTCCCCCGAGTGGGACTTGACCATTTTCATGGCTCCCAGCACCTCGCTGATCTTGCCGTAGATCTGAGACATCTTCTCCGAGGACTTCCAGGCGTAGTTGGTGATACGGGCACGAAAGAAGAAGTACCCCAGAAAATGCAGGGGCATCACCGCCACCGCCACCATAGTCACCTTAGGGCTCTCGATGATCAGCACCCCCAGCAGCACCACGGCCTTAAAGGAGGAGATGAGGATGTTGAGCACCGTGCCTGTCACCAGGGAGGTGATCGAGTTGACGTCGTTCATCATCCGAGAGATGATCTCTCCCGAGCTGCGCGACTCGTAGAATCCCAGGGAAAGCCGCTGCAGGTGGTCGTACATACGCCGGCGCAGGTCGAACACCACCCTCCCCCCCAGCACCCGCATCTGGTAGGAGTAGAGATAGGAGAGCAGGCTGGTGGCGATCTGGATGACGAAGAGGATCAGCACGCACTTGATGAACAGGTTCCGGTCGCAGGTGGGAAGCGCCGTGCCCAGTAGGCGCGAGGACCACACCGGGGAGTAGATGCCCATGCCGGTAAGCACCAAGAGCACCGCCATGGACAACAACAGGTAGGTGCGGTAGGGAACGATGATGTCGTAGATGCGCCGCCAGATATTCTGCCGCATTTTTCGTAGGCTTGCGCCGCCAACCCAACAAGGCGGGCGCGGCTTAGGGCCGGGTGTGGAGACCTGGTCTGATGGTGCTCAGGGATGAGGTCTGGGAGTTATCAATTGGGGTGGCTACAGGCGGGGGATTTCGGGGAGGTGCGGCCCGTCTCGGGCGAGGCGCCGGCAACGCGTGAAATTTACGGCCAGCCCCGGAAAAGAGCAAGGGCCCTTGCCCCCTTTTTGCCCTCCGGCTATGTTATATTTACGATGAATCCGCTTGACAACGTCAAGGTCGTATTAGTCGAACCGGCGGTCCCGGGCAATATCGGCGCCTCGGCCCGGGTGCTGAAAAACACCGGCATCTCCCGCTTGGCGCTGGTAAATCCCGGAGCCTGGGACACCCCCGAAGCCCGGTGGCTGGCCCACGGCTCCGAGGAGATCCTGGACCGCTGCGAGATCCACCCCGACCTTCCCAGCGCCCTGGCCGACGCCCAACTGGTGGTAGGAACCACCCACCGGGTCGGCCGCCTGCGCCAGGTCAACTCCTCGCCACGCTCCGCCATCGCCCAGTTGGCGGCCCAGGCCCACCATCATCGCATCGCCGTGGTCTTCGGCCGCGAGAAGGACGGGCTGTGGCGCAGCGAGTTGCAGCACTGCCACCAGTTGATCCGCTTCCCCTCCGCCGTCGCCCACCCCTCCCTAAACCTCTCCCACGCGGTGCTCCTTTTTACATATGAGCTGTTCACCGAGCTGCGCACCACCCGTCCGGCACCCCGCCGGGATCTGGCCACCGCCGCCGAGCGGGATCACCTACACCTGCACCTCTCCCTGGTCCTGGGCCGCATCGGCTTCAAACCCTTCAACGACGACCCAGCCAACTTCTCCCGGGTCCTGCACCGCTTCCTCAACCGCAGCCAGATCGAGCGCCTCGACGCGCTGGTGATCCACAAGATCTGCAGCCAGATTGAGAAGTTCGCCGCCCAGGGCACTCCCTCATAACCAGCGCTGAAACCATTCCAGGGCCCGGTCCTGCATGGGGTAGGAAAAGCCGTGCCCGATCCCCGGCTCCACCCACATCTCCAAGCGCGAGGCCCCGCCGCTGGCGGCAAAGGCCGGGCGGGCCTCCTCAAAGACCCGCCGCGTGGCGGCCGGCGGGGTGACGGGGTCCCGGGACCCCGTCATCAGGAGCAGGGGACGCGGGGCCAGGCCGGCGGCAACCCTGCCCGCGTCCAGCTCCGGCAGTTGGGGATAGGTTTGGCAGAAGGCCCCCCACGCCTCCTCCCCCGAGGCGCCGGCCCCTCGTAGCCGCCGGCCTAAAGGCAGATCAGCGAAGATCAGCCGCCAGGCCTCCCCGCCGAACACCTCGGCCCAGGACAGGTGCCCGGCCACGGAGACCACCACCTTCACCCGCCTGTCCACCGCCCCCAGCCACAGGGCCTCCATCCCGCCCAGCGACAGGCCCAACATGCCGATCCGCCCCTCAACCACCTCGGGCCGGCCCTCCAGATAATCGAGGGTGCGGACCAGGTTGTGTACCTGCTCCCCCCAGATGCCCGCCAGCCCCTTGCGCTCCAGCAGGGCGCTCTCGTCGGGGAAGCGATCGACGCTGAGGACAAAAAACCCTTGGTCCGCCCAGCGGGGCAAGAGATTTAGGGGTTGGAGGAGTTCTTCCTTGCGGTTGGCGCTGCCGGGAATACACAGAAGCGCCGGCAGCGGTCGGGTGCGGGCCAATTCCGAATAACAGGCTAGGCCCGCCACCCACTGGTGGTCCCGGCCGCGGAAACGCACCTGCTCGAAGACCAGGTCGCGCTGGCGCCACTGGTGCAGAACCTCCGGGTACAGCTTGCCGCGGTAGTAGGGGAGTTGCAGGGCCTGTCGCAGGGCGACGCCGGCCTCGGGCTCGCGATAGGCGCATCCCCACAGGCAGAGCAGGCCCAGGGCCCAGGCCCTGATTCTCCTCACCGGCGCTCCAAGGCCACGGTCTCCAGGTCGCGATCCACCATCATGCCCACCAGTTCGGCGAAGGTGACCTTGGGCTTCCAGCCCAGCACCCGGGAGGCCTTGCCGGGGTCCCCGCGCAGGATGTGGACCTCAGCCGGCCGGAAAAAGCGCTCGTCCACCACCACGTGGTCCTGCCAGTTGAGCCCGGCCCGGGCAAAGGCCACCTCGCAGAACTCTCGGATGGTGTGGTCCTCGCCGGTGGCGATGACGAAGTCGTCGGGCTGCTCCTGCTGGAGCATCAGCCACATGGCCTCGACGTAGTCCCCGGCAAAGCCCCAGTCGCGGCGCGCCTCCAGGTTGCCCAGGCGCAACTCCCGGTCCAAGCCAAGTTTGATCCTGGCCACCCCGTGAGTGATTTTGCGGGTGACAAACTCCAGGCCCCGGCGGGGGGATTCGTGGTTGAAGAGGATGCCGGCGCAGGCGTAAAGGTCGTAGCTCTCACGGTAGTTGATGGTAATCCAGTGGGCATAGGCCTTGGCTACCCCGTAGGGGCTGCGCGGGTAGAAGGGGGTGTTCTCGGTCTGGGGGGTCTCGCGCACCTTGCCGAAGAGTTCGCTGGTGCTGGCCTGGTAGAAGCGGATCTTAGGGTTGGCGGTGCGGATGGCCTCCAACAGGCGCGGCACCCCCAGGGCGGTGATCTCGCCGGTCAGCAAGGGTTGCTCAAAGGACACCGGCACGAAGGATTGCGCCCCCAGGTTGTAGACCTCGTCGGGCTGGGCCTTGGTCAGGGCCGCCACCAGGGAGTTCTGGTCCAGCAGGTCTCCGGAGACGATTTCGAGGTGATCCTGGATGTGCCGTATGCGCTCAAGGTTGATGGTGCTGCTGCGCCGGACCAGGCCGCAGACCCGGTAGCCTTTTTCCAGCAGGAACTCGGCCAGATAGGAGCCATCCTGCCCGGTGATGCCGGTGATCAATACCGTCTTCATCTCAGTCCTCCCCTTTGGCGGATGCGCCGTACGCCTTGACCGGCAGACAGGCGCAGATCAGATTGCGGTCTCCCTGGGCGTTGTTGAGCCGGCCCACCGCCGGCCAGAACTTGCGCTCCGCAGACCAGGGGGCGGGCAGGGCGGCCCTTTGCCGGCAATACGGGTGGGTCCACCCATCGGCGCACACCATCGCCGCCGTGTGGGGGGCGTTCTTGAGCAGGTTGTCGTGCGGATCGGCCAGGCCGGAGGTCACCTCCGCGATCTCCGCGTGGATGGCGATGAGGGCCTCGCAGAAGCGGTCCATCTCGGCCTTGGATTCGCTCTCGGTGGGTTCCACCATCAGGGTGCCCGGCACCGGGAAGGACACTGTGGGGGCGTGGTACCCGTAGTCCATCAGGCGTTTGGCCACGTCCTCCACCTCGACGCCGGCCTGCTTGAACCGGCGCAGATCGAGGATGGCCTCGTGGGCTACCCGCCCCTTGCGCCCCCGGTACAGGACCGGGAAATAGGGGTCCAGGCGCTTGGCCAGGTAATTGGCGTTGAGGATGGCCACCTGTGTGGCCAGGGTCAGTCCGTCCCCTCCCATCATCTTGATGTACGCCCAGGGGATCACCAGGAGCAGGGCGCTGCTCCAGGGAGCCGCGGCCACCGGTCCCACGGCCGAGGTCCCCCCGGCGGGGATCACTGGGTGGGAGGGCAGGTACGGGGCCAGGTGCGAGGCCACGGCGATGGGCCCCATGCCCGGCCCGCCCCCGCCGTGGGGGATGCAGAAGGTCTTGTGCAGGTTGAGGTGGCACACGTCCACCCCCAGATCGCCGGGCCGGCACAGGCCCACCAAGGCGTTCATGTTGGCCCCGTCCAAATACACCTGCCCGCCGTAGCCGTGGACAATCCGGCAGATCTCGCCGATGCCCTCCTCGAACACCCCGTGGGTGGAAGGATAGGTGACCATCAGCGCCGCCAGGCATTGTTGATGGTCTGCCGCCTTCCGGCGCAGGTCCTGTAAGTCGATGTTGCCCTCCGCATCGCAGCCCACCACCACCACCTTCAGGCCGGCCATCACCGCGCTGGCCGGGTTGGTGCCGTGGGCCGAAGCCGGGATCAGGCACAGATCGCGCTGGCCCTCGCCGCGCTGCTGATGGTATTGCCGGATAACCAACAGGCCGGTGTACTCGCCCTGAGAGCCGGCATTGGGCTGGAGGGAGACAGCGGCCAGGCCGGTGATGCGGGCCAGCATCCCCTCCAGTTCTGCGAAGAGCCGGGCGTAGCCTTTGGCCTGATTGAGCGGGGCAAAGGGGTGGAGGGCGGCGAATTCGGGCCAGGCGATGGGCATCATCTGCGCCGCGGCGTTGAGCTTCATGGTGCAGGAGCCCAGGGGGATCATCGAGATGTTGAGGGAGAGGTCCCGGCCTTCGAGTCGCCGCAGGTAGCGCAGCATCTCGGTCTCGGAGTGGTGGCTGTTGAAGACCGGGTGTTCGAGGAAGGGGATGGCCCGGCGGTGGCAGGCCGCCCAGGACCAGTCCGCCTCGCCCCCGTTTGGGGTTACCGCCGGGCCCAGCACCCTAAGGAGTTCCTCCACGTCCTCCTCCCGGGTGGTTTCGTCCAGGCTGATCCCCACCCTGCCCCCTACCAGCCGGCGCAGGTTGAGCCTGGCCTCGGCAGCCCTTTGCCACACCCCCGCCGCCGCGCCGGGAGCCGGCTCGATGCAGAGGGTGTCGAAGAACTGCTGGTGCCGGACGGTGTGTCCTTGGCGGCGCGCCCCCTCGGCCAGTTTGCCGGCCAGGTCATGGACGCGGGCGGCGATGCGGCGCAGGCCTGCGGGCCCGTGGTACACGGCGTACATGCTGGCCACCACCGCCGGCAGTACCTGGGCCGTGCAGATATTGCTAGTGGCCTTCTCACGCCGGATGTGTTGTTCACGAGTCTGGAGGGCCATGCGCAGCGCCGGCTGTCCCTGGCTGTCCTGGGAGAGGCCGATGATGCGGCCGGGAAGCTGGCGTTGGAATTCCTCGCGGGTGGCGAAGAAGGCCGCGTGGGGCCCGCCGTATCCCATCGGCATGCCCAGCCGCTGGCTGCTGCCCACGGCGATGTCGGCGCCGAATTCCCCCGGTGGGGTCAACAGGGTCAGGGCGAGGAGATCCGCGGCCACCACCACCCTGGCGCCGACCCGGTGGGCCTCCTTGCAGAAACCCCGGTAATCCCACAAAGCCCCCTCGGTGGTGGGATACTGGAGTAGCGCGCCGAACACCGCGTCGCTGAACTCGAAACGGTTTGGATTACCCACCACCACCTCCCAGTGGCGGCAAGCCGCCCTGGTGCGCACCACCTCGATAGTCTGGGGATGGCAGTGGTCGGCGGCGAAGAACACCCGCCGCTCGCCCTTGGCCAGGGCGTGTAACATGGCCATGGCCTCTGCCGCCGCCGTGGCCTCGTCGAGCAGGGAGGCATTGGCCACCTCCAGGCCGCACAACTCGATCACCAGGGTCTGGAAGTTGAGCAGGGCTTCCAGTCGGCCCTGGGCGATCTCGGCCTGGTAGGGCGTATACTGGGTGTACCACCCGGGGTTCTCCAGCACATTGCGCTGGATCACCGGCGGGGTCAGACAATCGCAATAGCCCATGCCCAGGTAGGACCGCCAGCGCTGGTTGGCCGCCCCGAGGCGGGCCAGTTCCCGCAGCATCTGGTGCTCCGACAGGGGCGGTCCCAGGTCCAGAACCTGGGCGGAGCGGATCGCCGGAGGCACGGTCTCTTTGACCAATTCGTCCAGTGAAACGGCCCCCACCTCTTCCAACATGGCCGCGATCTCCCCCGGCCGCGGCCCCAGGTGCCGCCATACAAAACGATCTCCCTCCTCTCGCAACTCGGTCATTGCCGATCCCCCCTCCTCCTGGTATTGGCCGGCACAAATGGTGTTTTGACGATCTTTGCCCGCCTGGCCTTGCCCCGCAATTCCACCCACAGCGGGGTGCCGGGTTGGTGGTGCCCCACTTCGACATAGGCCAGGGCAATGCCGCATGCAAGAGCCGGGGAATAGGTCCCGCTGCTGACCGTGCCCACTTCTCTGCCGTCCGCGTCCAGCACCCGGCACTGGGGCCGGGGGATGCCCTGCTCGCCCAGCCGCAGGCCCACCAGCCGGCGCCGCAGCCCCTCCTCCCGCTGCCGGCGCAGAGCCTGCTGGCCGATGAAGCCGGGTTCCTTAGCCAGGGCCACCGACCAGCCCAGACCCGCCTCCAGCGGGGTGTGGTCCAAGGTCAGTTCGTGGCCGTACAGGCAATATCCCATCTCGGTGCGCAACACGTCGCGCGCCCCCAGTCCGCAAGGTTGGGCCCCTTGTTCCAGCAGGGCCGCCCACCATCCCTCCAACTCCTGGGCCGGACACAGGAACTCGAAACCATCCTCCCCGGTGTAACCGCTGCGGCTGATCCAGAGCGGTTTGCCGGCCAACTCGACCCGAGCGCATTCCAAATAGGCCAGCTCCAGGGCCAACCCGCCGCCCAGTTGCGCCACCATCGCCGCAGCCTGGGGACCCTGGAGGGCCAGCATGCCGAACCCTTCGCTGCGGTCCTCGATCACCACCCCGGAAAAGCCCTGGGCCTGGGCCAGAACCCATTCGCGGTCCTCGGCCAGCCGCGAGGCATTGACCACCACCAGGTACACCTGGCCCTTGAGCCGGTACACCAGCAGGTCGTCTACCGCGCCCCCCTGGGGGTTGCACATCACCGCGTAGGTCAGGCGCCCCACCCCCAGACCCGCCAGTTCGGGGGGCAGGAGATGCTGGAGGAAGGGCAGCGCCCCGGGCCCCTCGAACTGGATCTGCCCCATGTGGGAAACGTCAAAGACCCCGGCCCGGCACCGCACCACCTGGTGCTCCTCGTTGATGCCCCGGTACTGCACGGGCATCTCCCAGCCTGCAAAGGGGACGAGGCGGGCCCCGGCTTTGAGATGGGCCCGCCGTAGTGGGGTCTGTTTCAGTTCAGTGCCCATCGCCGGCCCGTACCCCCCTTTCCCCGGCGGCGAGTTGCCGCCAAAGGTCTTCTGCCTTCGCTTCCAACGCCGCTAAATTGCCCTCGTTGGGCACCACCAGGTCGGCCCGAGCGGCCTTGGCCGCGGCGGGCAGTTGCCGGGCCAGCCGCCGCCGCACCTCCCCCTCGCTCAATCCCTGTCGGGCAGCGGCCCGCTGGCAGCGCAGTGGCTCGGGGGCATCTACCACCACCACTAAATCGAAGCGATCCTCCACCCCCCACTCGAAAATCAGGGCCGCGTCCACCACCACCTTTACCTCTCCCTTCGGACCGGCCAGCCGGTCCGCCTCCTTCCAGAGCAGCGCTTCGAGATAAGGGCGCACGATCCGATTGAGGGTTGCCAACCCCTCAGGGTTGGCAAAGGCGAGCCGGCCCAGTTCCCGCCGCGCAATGCGGCCCCCTTGGCCGGCGATCTGCGGGCCAAAGGCGGCCACGAGTTCTGCGACCATCGCCGGGATTTCGAGGACCTGATGCCCCAACTGGTCGGCATCCACCAGGGCAGCGCCGCGCTTCTCAAGGAAGCGGGCAAAGGTGGATTTCCCCGAGCCCATGCACCCGGTGATCCCGATCAGCACCACGCCCTCCCGGCCATTGACAGGGCCCGGCCCATCGAGTATTGTCTTCCGGATATTAAACCCATCGCCAGAGCAGATCTATGGCCATCGTACCCATCGTCATCGAACAGACCGGGCGCGGCGAGCGCGCCTACGACATCTTCTCCCGCCTGCTCAAGGAACGGATCATCTTCCTTGGCACCCCCATCGACGACAACGAGGCCAACCTGATCATCGCCCAACTGCTCTTTTTGGCCTCCGAGGACCCCAAGAAGGACATCTCCTTGTATATCAACAGCCCGGGCGGCAGCATCACCGACGGGCTGGCCATCTACGACACCATGCAGCACGTCCCCTGTGACGTGGCGACCCTGTGCGTGGGCCAGGCCTTTAGCATGAGCGCCATTCTGCTGGCCGGCGGCGCCAAAGGCAAGCGCCACACCCTGCCTCACGGCCGGGTGATGCTGCACCAACCCTGGGGGGGGATTGGCGGCCAGGCCGCCGACATCCAGATCCATGCCCGCGAGATCGTCGAGTGGCGCACCCGGCTCAACCAGCTCCTCGAAACGGACACCGGTCAGCCCCTCGACCGCATCGCCCAGGTCACCGAGCGGGACTACTTCCTCTCTCCCGATGAGGCCAAGGACTTCGGCCTCATTGACGGCATCTTGCACTCGGCCGCCTCCCTCTCCCCGCTTCAGCCGGCCGGCTGAAACACTTAGCGGTAAACCAGGCAGTTGCGGCCGGCGTCCTTGGCCTGGTAGAGCCGTTCGTCCACGCACGCTATCAGCTCGCTGGTGCTCGTAAAATCTTTCTCCGGGTACGCGGCGATGCCCTGACTGACGGTGATCCGCACCTGGCTCTCCCCCTGGACAAACCGGTACTCCGCCACACTCAGGCGCACCCTTTCAGCCAGGATCAAGGCTCCTTCCAGGTCGGTGTGGGGCAGGAGGAGGGCGAACTCCTCCCCGCCATAACGGGTTAGCATGTCCTCGCCGCGCAGTTGGGCCCGGATCAGGCGGGCGGTCTGTCTGAGCACCAGGTCCCCGAACTGGTGTCCCAGGGTGTCGTTGACCTTCTTGAAGTGATCCAGATCGAGGAGGATGAAACTGAAGGGATGGCGGTAACGCCTGGCCTCGCCGAACTGGGCGCTGAGGCGCCCGTCGAGGTAGCGGCGGTTGTACACGCCGGTCAGCTCGTCGATCAGAGCCTGGGCCTTGATCCGGTCGAGATGGCCCACGGTGCGCAACACGGTCTTGAGCCGCACCGCCAGGGCCCCTGGGTCCACCGGCAGGGCAACAAACTCGCTGGCTCCGGCATCCAAGAGTTCCAGCTGTTCTTCGTGGCCGCCGAACCCCCCCACCAGCACCACCGGCACCTCGGCGGCCAGCGGGTCGGCGGCCAGCCGGCGCAACAAGGCCCGCTCCTCCAGGCCGGGGAGGCGCCGGTCGAGGAGCAACAGATCCGTGTCGTCGCGGTGGAGCCCCTGGAGGATCTCCTCCTCCGATAACACCGGGGCGACCCCGCGCTCCAGTTGGGTCAGCACCCCCCCGGCGAGCCGGAGAAGGGATTGTTCCGCGGTGGCTACCAGCACCCTGTTCATGCAAACCCCTCTAACTGGGAAAAGGGAAAGGCGAGCACCTCATCGATGCGCGGGGCGTCGGCCAGCAGCATCACCAGCCGGTCCACCCCCAGGGCCATACCCCCCGCCGGGGGCATGCCCAGCCGCAGCATCTCCAGGAACTCCTTGTCCAGGGGATGCACCGGATACCCCAGCGCCGCCCTTTTTGCGCGTTCGGCGGCAAAGCGCCGGGTCTGCTCCGCTGGATCGTTCAGCTCGGTGAAACCATTGGCCAACTCCAGCCCTCCCGCGTACACCTCGACCCGCTCGGCTACCCCGCCGGGGCCCCGGACCTTCGCCAGGGCCGCCAGGGAGGCGGGATAGTTCAGTAGGAAAACCGGTTTGCCCATCCCCGCCAGCCCCGGTTCGATCCGCTCCAGCAGTACCTTGAAGAAAATCTCCTCCCAGGTGTCGGCGGTGTCAACACTGGGGCAGCAACGGCGCCCCTGCCGCCGGAACTCCTCCACCCCGAGGCGCGGTTCGAGGTCCATGCCGGCAAAGCGAGCAAAGGCTTCGCCCACACTTAGCCGCGGCCAGGGCGGGGTCAGATCGAGGGGCTGGCCCTGGTACTGGAGGAGGGTCGCCCCATGGACTGCCCTGCCGGCCGCGGCGACCAGGGCCTCCGCGTCGGCCATGATCTCCTCGTACCCCGCGTACGCCCGGTACCACTCCAGCATGGAAAACTCGGGGTGGTGGGCCGGCGATCTTTCGCCGTTGCGGTAGGCCCGGCCCATTTGGAAGATGCGCGCCAGGCCGGCCCCCAGGAGGCGCTTCATGTGGTGTTCGGGGGAACTGACCAGGAAACAGTCCCGCGGCGGCCGGCCGCGGTAGGTAGTCTCAAAGAGCAGCAGGTGGGCTTCCTGGCCGGGGGCGCCCACCAAGGCCGGGGTCTCCACCTCCAGAAATCCGGCGTCGGCGAAGAAGGCCCGCAGCGCCGCCTGCACCCTTGCCCGCAGTTCCAAAGACCGCCTCAAAGCCTCCTGCCGGGCTGCCCAGGCCTCCCAGCCCGCCACCGGCGCGCTTGCCGCCGGGGCCAGGACCACCACCTGCGCCGCGCCGATCCACTCTCCCTCCATCACCCCCTCCACCTCGACGATATCTCCTTCGGCGGGGTGGCGCCCCGCCGATGGCCAACGGCACCAGCGGCGCTCCCCCTCGGGTCCCAGCAGCAACCCGCCACCGGTCCCGGCGCGGATCAGGCGTCCGTGGACCCGCACCTCCTCCCCGGGCCGGGGCACCCTTCCCCTGGGAGGCTGCGGGGGCAGACAGCGCAATGGATAAGATGGATTGGCTGGCCCAGACATCAAAAAAATAGCCTATTCGCCCAGGGGGCTTATAGGCCGTCAGTTAGGGGTTGATTCAGGCGCGTTTCTTCTTGTAGCTCAGCCTGGGCGGGCCCTTGGCTTCGATGAAGTCGCGGGTGATGACACACTCCTTCACGTCCAGGCGCGAGGGCAGCTCGTACATCAGTTCGAATATCGCCTTTTCCAGCACCGCCCGCAGCCCGCGGGCGCCCATGGCCTTGGCCTGGGCCAGTTCGACGATGCGCTGCAGGGCCTCGTGCTCGAAGCTGAGAGACATGTCGTCCATCTCGAAGAGTTTCTGGTACTGGCGGATAAGGGCATTGCGCGGCTTCACCAGGATGTCGAGCAGGGCGGCGTTGCTGAGGGGCTGCAGCACGCTGAGCACCGGCAGCCGGCCGATCAGCTCGGGGATCATCCCGAACTGGATCAAATCCTCAGGTTCGACCCTGGAGAGGGCGTGCGCCGGGGTGTTTAGGTGGACCCGCTCCTGCGCTCCGAACCCCAAGGCCCGCTGCCCGAGGCGCTGGCAGACGATCTTGTCGAGTCCGTCAAAGGCCCCGCCGCAGATGAAGAGGATGTTGCGGGTGTTGATCTGGACCAGGGGCTGCTCGGGGTGTTTGCGCCCTCCCTTCGGTGGGACCCCTGAAACCGTGCCCTCGAGGATCTTAAGCAACTCCTGCTGCACCCCCTCGCCCGAAACGTCGCGCGTGATCGAGGGGTTACCCGACTTGCGGGCGATTTTGTCGATCTCGTCTATGAAGAGGATGCCCCGCTCGGCCTTGGCGGTGTCGTAATCAGCGGCCTGGAGAATGCGGACCAGAATGTTCTCGACGTCTTCACCCACGTACCCGGCCTCGGTAAGCACCGTAGCATCGACGATGGCGAAGGGCACCTGGAGGATGCGGGCCAGAGTCTCGGCCATCAGAGTCTTGCCGGTGCCGGTGGGGCCGATCAGCAGGATATTGCTCTTGGCCAGTTCGACGTCGGAGGCGGCCGAGTAGATGCGTTTGTAGTGATTGTACACCGCCACCGACAGGGCTTTTTTGGCCCGCTCCTGGCCAATGACGTGGGCATCGAGGTGGGCCTTGATCTCGGCGGGTTTGGGCAGCGGGCCTCCGTCCAGCTTGGGCTCCTGGTGGTTTTCCTCCTCAAGCACCTCGTTACACAGGACCACGCACTCGTTGCAGATGTGGACCGACGGGCCAGTGATGAGTTTCTCGACCTGGTTGTACCCCTTGCCACAGAAAGAACAGGCTACCTCGGTGCGCGGCTTCTTCAACATGCCTGGACGTAATTCCTTTCGGCTTGCCGGGGCGGCTCAACTGATGCTTGCGGTCGGGGCCTCGGGCGAGATTGCTTCCGCCCCCTGCTCAGGCGGGCTGGAGTGTGCCTCGAGGGTGTTGGGCGTCTCGCTCTCCTCCTGCCCCTCGCCGGCGCCCTCCTTGCCGGCCTTCATCACATTGATTGCCTGAAACCCCTTGGCGGTTTTAGTGACCATGAACTCCACCTCGTCGCCCTGGGCGAGGGTGCGGTCCCAGGAGGAGATGTCCCGCCAGTGTACAAAAACATCGGTGCTGCTCTCGGTGGAGATGAACCCGTAGCCCTTGTCGTTGTTGAACCACTTGACCTTGCCCTTGATCCAGTTGTTCTCGACCAGGCTCTCACCGGAGGGAGCCGGGGCGGTTTCGGCCGAGGGCCGGGCCACCTTGCCGGACTCCAACTCGACGACCCGGTCGGCCAACTGCCGCCGCCATCCATCCCCGCCCTCGGCCCCGGCGGCCACCCACTCAAAAGCGGCGAAGAGCCCCAACACGTAAGAACTGTCGGTCCCGTACAGCTTTCTGGCCTGGCAGATGCGGTCCGCCAGGGACGACAATTGGGCCTGGTCTAAGAGCAACGAGACTGGCAAGGATGCCGCTCCTCCTGTCAATAGTTAGGCTATGCCTCCCCCTCCACCACCTGCCTCATCCGCAGGGCCATAGTTTAATAGCACCTGAGTTCGCTTTTGTCAACCGTTCAGCCCGCCCGGTAACCCCTGATTCCGCGGTAGATGGTCTGGGTACTTGCCTTGAGAATCCCGGTAACCGGCACGGCGATCAACATGCCCATGATCCCCAGCAACTGGCTGCCGATGGACACCACCAACATCACCAGCAATGGGTGGAGGTCCACACTTTTGGCGACGATGATGGGCTGGATCACGAGGTTGTCGAGCATCTGGATGACGGCGAAGGCGAGAATCACATAAAGTACCATCGACCCGCCCCCTCCGGTGCTAATTGCTACCACCGAGGCGGTGATCCCCCCGATCAGCGGGCCCAGGTAGGGGATCATGTTGGCCGTGCCCGCCAGCAACCCGATGGGAATAGCGTTGGGCAGGCCGATGAGGGTCAGGGCCACCACCGAGAGCAGCGCGACGATCCCCGTCTCCAGCATCTGCCCCCGCAGGTATCCCCCGATCTGGCTGTTGATTTGGTAGATGAGATTCAGGCAGAGTTCAAAGTAGGCGTTGGGGACCAGTTCGATGAGTTCATGGGTGATCCGCCGGCCCTCCTTGAGAAAGAAGAACACCGCGAAGGGCACGATGACCAGCAGCGCCAACCCGGAGAAGATCCCCTCCATGAAGGCGCTCGAACGGCCGACCAGGGTGTTCATCATCTCCCGACCCTTCACCTTGACCAGCTTTTCGAGGTCCACTTCGACCCCCAGGTACGCATGTAACTTGGGTTGCAGGCCGCTGACTACTTCACTCATGCGGGTGATGATGCTGGGACCCGCCTTGCCGAAGTCGATGCCCCCCGTCGAGAACTCCAGGCCCTGGGCGGCGACCTTCTGCATGTTTTCAGGGTTGGTCCAGAACTCCTCCTGCTCACCGCTGGCGTTGCCCTGGACCCGCAGCTCAAAAGGTTCCTCCAGCTCGGGGCTACTGAAGCGGAGGATGCCTTCACACTGCTCGGTGCCCCGTGGGCTGAAGCGGATCTGCAGGTCCAGGCGGGCCCCCGGCGCCAGTTCCACCGGGAAAGCCGGCGGATCGACCAGCGCAAAGCGTTTGCCCGGCCGCATCCGCTGCCACATCACCTCCACTGGTGCGCTCTCCTCACCGGTGTTGGTGACGCTAAACTGCCGGACCACTGTCTCCTGGCGGAGGAACTGCTCGGTGATGTCCATCACCTGCTCGGTCAGGCGTTTGCCCACGGTGAAGAAGCCGATGGCCCCCAGCACCAAGACGGCCGCGAAGATCAGGCCGATGCTGACGCCCCGGCCCATACCGCGACCCTCCATCCGATCGACCAGGGGGTGGAGGAGAAAAGAGATAATGAAGGCGATGACGAAGGGAACGAGGATCTCGCGGATGACGAAGAGGAACCAGCCCACCCCCACCAGCACCACCAGACCCAGCAGCACCTTGACCAGGCGGGCCCAGCTAAAGCTCGAATCGCGATTCATCGGGAGGGGGGTGCCGGCGCGCCCGCGCCGGAGGCAGCCTCCTGGCGGGTCTCCAGTTGGCGTTCGACCGCCGCGGTCCGCTCGCGGGCCTCCTTAAGCAGCCGGTTGGTCTGGCGCAGGCGAATGGAGATCATCTGGGACAGCCGCATGACCACCTTGAGGCCGGTGCGCGGATTGCGCTCGATCAGCTCGAGCATGTCTGGCCGGAAGAAGCCGATGGCCTGACAGGCTTCGGCGGCCACCGCCGAGGCGGTGCGCGGCGACTCATCGAGCAGGGCTTGCTCGCCGAAGAAGTCCCCCGGACCAAGAGTGGCGAGTCGGATGGGCTTGCTGCCCTCCCCAGCGTGGAGGATCTGCACCTGGCCGCTGAGGACAATGTACATCCCCACCCCCATCTCGCCTTCGCGCAAGATGACCTCTCCCGAGGCGAAACTGCGCCGGTGCAGGATGTCCTCGATCTTGGCGAACTCGCGAGGATTAAAATCCTGAAAAATGGGAATCCGCTTCAGCACCTCGAAGAGGGACTCCTGCTTCTCGGACTGCCGATTGAACAGCCTGCCCCAAAGTGGATCAGCCATCGCCCCTCGTATAATAGGAAACGACTCTTTCGAAGAATCAAAAGAGCCGTCTTGGCCAGCCTGGCGGCCCACCGCGCGGACCGCCTTGATCAGTTGGCCAGCACCGCGTCCAGCTTTTCGACGATCTGCTTCTTGGGCACCGCGCCGATCACCTGGTCGGCCACCTTGCCCCCTTTGAAGATGAGCAGGGTGGGGATGCTGCGGATCCCGTACTCCGTAGCCGTTTTCTGAGCGTTGTCCACATCGAGTTTGGCGATCTTGGCCCGGCCCTCGTACTCGGAAGCCAGGGCGGCGACGACCGGTGCCACCATCCGGCACGGGCCGCACCATACGGCCCAGAAATCAACCAGAACCGGCAAGTTGGACTCGAGTACTTCGTTGGAGAAATTATCGTCGGTCAGGGTAATCGGTTCACTCATGATGACACCTCACGTTGCCATGACTGGTGATGCCTCCGTTGACCGCAGTTTTAGTATAACGAGGCGCTCCCCCCCTGTCAACCCGCTCTGGCCGGACCGCACAAACGCCACAGGAGCAGTTCAAGCAGGGCCTCCTCCTGGCGGTGCGCTCTGCTCTTGAGCTGGTCATCGGCCCAGAGCAGGGCACTTAGCCCTTCCCATAAATGGGCGCTGCGGCAGTGCCTGGCCTGTTCCAGGTACCGGTCCAGAAAAAAAGGCGCTACCCCCAACCCGGCGGCCAGTTCCTCCCGGCTGGCCCGGCGGCGCAGAAGGTCCTGGGCCTTGAGCAGAAGCTGGAAATGGCGCTGGATCATCCACACCGTGCGCCCCGGTTCCTCGCCCTGGGCGAACAGGGAGCGCAGCAGGACCGCCGCCTTGCCGGCCTGGCGCTGGCCAATGGCGTGGGTAAGGGCGAAGATATCCCCCTGGGCATGGCCGCCCACGACGTGCTTCACCAACGCGGTGGTGATCCGCACCCCCTCGCCGGCGTAGAGCGCCAGTTTCTCCATCTCGCCGGCCAGTTCCCGCAAACCCGGCCCGGCGCTCTGGCGGAGGCACTCCACGGCATCGGGATCCAGCTTCAGGCCGCGGCGCTGGGCGTGCCGGGTGATCCACTGGGGGACCTGGTTGTCGAAGGGTGGGCGGAACTCGGCGGTGCGCCCCTTCTTGCCCAACTGTTGAAAAAACCGGCGGCGCATATCCACCTTGGCGCCCAGGGCGATGAGCACCGTGGTCTCGGCGGGCTGGTCCACCACCGCCTCCAGTTTCTTGCAGAATTCGGCGTTCAGCTGCTCGCAACCCCGGATGAGGGCCAGCCGATGGCCAGCTAGCAATGGGTAGGCGAAATAGAAGTCGAGGAAGCGCTCCAAGGGAAAAGAGTCGGCGTGGAAGACCGCGAGGTTGAACTCCCTCGCCGCCGCCGGCGCCAGTTGCTCTACCAGCCAAGCGGCGGTTTCCTCCCTCTCGTACTCCTCTTCCCCGTGCAACAGGTAGAAGGGCGCCCGCGTCCCAGACCCCACCTCCTGCCGCAGGCGATCAGCGCCCTTGCGGGGAGCGGGCCGGTTCATTTCCCCTCCTCGACCTCAAAGGAGGCGTCCACGGCCCGCCGCCCGCTGGTGGGCGCCTGGCTCGGAGGGTTTTTTATCAGCTTAAGCACCTGCGAGACATTGCGGAAAACCCGAAATCCCAGATAGGCGATAAACGCCCAGACGGCCATCTTGATCACCGCTGCTCCCTTTCCTTTTCCGGTGGTTTTACGCGCCGGGCGCTGTTTGACGTCCTCGCGCGGCTGGGGTACCTTCGGCAGGAGCGAATCACACCCGCCCTGCCACGATGAGCACCCGATGACTTCACCGCTCCGCGTGATACAGATGGGCCTGGGCCCGATCGGCCAGCGCCTGGTCCAGTACCTCTCCCAGCGGCCCCACCTCAAACTCGTGGGCGCTCTCGACATCGACCCTGCCAAGGAAGGGCAGGACGCCGGTCTGTTGTCCGGGACCCGGGCCTTAGGTGTAGCGGTTTCGGCCGACCCCACCCAGGTACTGGGACTGGAAGCCCAGGTGGTGCTGTTGACCACGGGTTCCTCCCTAACCCGCATCGAAGCGCAGATCGCCTCCTGCGTCCGGGCCGGCAAGTCGGTAGTCTCCACCTGCGAGGAACTCGCCTGCCCCTTCGACGATCAGCCCCACATCGCCGCCAGGCTCGACGAGTTGGCCAGGAACCACGGGGTGGCCGTCCTTGGCACCGGGGTCAATCCCGGGTTCCTCATGGACGCCCTGCCGCTCTTTCTCTCCAGCGCCTGCCAGGAGGTCCGCGCCGTAGAGGTGCAAAGACACCAGGACGCCTCCATCCGGCGCCTGCCCTTCCAGCGCAAGATCGGCGCCGGCCTGAGCCCGGAGGAGTTCGCCACCCAGCACCGGGCCGGCCAGATCCGGCACGTGGGTTTTGCCCAATCCATCAATCTGATCGCCAGGGCCTTTGGCTGGACCCTCGACCAGGTCGAGGAGGCCGTGGAGCCGGTGATCGCCCACCGGCCCACCGCCAGTTCCTTCATCCAGGTCGAGGCCGGGCAGTGCGCCGGTCTGCGGCAAATCGGCACCGGCAGGGCCCAGGGCAGGGTGAGGATCACCCTCGAACTAGAAGCCTACCTGGGGCATCCCCGGCCGCATGACACGGTTGTGCTCCGGGGACAACCCGAGATTCGCTCCACCGTGAGCGGCGGCGTGGACGGGGACATCGCCACCTGCGCCATGGTGATCAATGCCCTGCCAGCCCTGCTGCAGGCCCGGCCGGGCCTGCGCACCATGGCCGATATCCCCCTGTGCCACTGGCAGGGGGGCTAGCCCCGCCTGCACCCGCAAAAACAAGGGGCCGCCCGCCACCGGGCAGCCCCTTCCCTGTCTAATCGTTCCCGGTGGTGTTAGAATTCGTAGGCCAGGGAGAAGCGGTGGGCGCCGTTGGTCTCGGTCAGTTCCAGGGGGATGTGGTAGCTGTAGTCCAGCCAACTCTTCCCCCTCCGATACCCCAAGCCCGCGTTCACCGCCCCGCTGCCGTCCTCCTCAAACGCCTTGCTCCCACCCGCA
>Ga0194128_10000746_pt1 | contig 58087 bp, 49 predicted proteins | sample TA2KigCa65mmetaG_FD_148650 | JGI IMG/M metagenome (GOLD analysis project Ga0194128, IMG submission 148650) | Freshwater microbial communities from Lake Tanganyika, Tanzania - TA2015037 Kigoma Deep Cast 65m | ecosystem: Environmental > Aquatic > Freshwater > Lake | place: Tanzania: Lake...
CGGGCGAGTACGCATCACGCCGGTGATGCCGGCCGGCCGCGCGGCCGGGCGCGATCCAGGTCCACCGCCGGCGATCATCGACGTCGAGTCCTACCGCCTGCTGAATGCTTCATGCCCAAGGTGATGCTGGCCACAGCGAGCGGGCGGCCAGGGCTTGGGGCGTCGCGATCGACGTCGCCGCTGACAAGGGCGGCTCTCGGCCGGCCAAGGACCTGCTCTTGCACACCGGCGCAATCGAGCCTATTGACGACGCCGGTGGTGCCATGCGTGTCGCAATCTTCATTAATACGCTGGAGCGCCCGCTCGACGTGCAGCCGTCCAAGATCATCGGCGCCACGGTCACGACCGAGTGCGAGTGAGCCAGGGCGGGAGATCGGCGCGGAGACGACCGAGGGACCCTACCCCGGCCCTGCATCGGTCTGCGTGGTCCTATCGACTTCACGGGTCGATGCCTGATAGGGGTCCGCCAAGTCTATTGCCGGTTTCCATAGTACGTGACACTTCGCAGGCCAAGTAGCGCGTGCTCGACGTAGTCGAGGCGTGCCTCGGTGTCGCTCATGAGCGCCGCCGCCGACTTCGCATCTGTTTTCACCATCCGCACGTAGGCCGCGCCGTTTAGGGCCATGTACGTGATGAACGCGCCGCCCTCGACTCTCGCCATTCGGACGTTCGCCCGTGAAGCCCAATAGAAGGAGTCACCGATCTGGCTGATCACGCATTCGAGGGTGACTGCCCGGTCACGCGCAACCTGTTCGGGCGTCCGCTCAACACCACCCTCGCTGATCTTCAGCAACGGTCGTCCCTTGAAAACCGTCACCGGCGTTTGAGCGGCACCCGACCCTCCTCCGGCAGCCAGAAGCAACAACGTTGCGATCAGCAGCGTCCGCATTCGCGATCCTCCTTCTCGGTCTGGCAAACAACGCCAAATCAGTCGCGGCGGTTTGACGCCCGAATGATGCCATAGGACGATAAACCGTATTAGCGGCCTCCCTTGTTAACGGAGCACCGAGGATCAACGACTTCCACTGGAACAAGTACCGCATCATCGTCACCGCGATCAGTCGCCCCGAGTACAACGGCATTCGCGTGACGCCGAACATCTACATGCCGCTCGAAGAGATCGATACGCTCGCTGCCGCGATGGAAGATCTCCTCAAGAACGGGCTGCCTGTAACGGCGTGACGGGGGCCGGGAACCGGGAGCTAGGAACCGGAAGAACACCCGAACAAGAGCGCGCTGCCGAGGAATTCAAGCGCCTCCGCGGTGTCGATCTCTTCGGACCGTTCATCGACCTGCTGGTCAGTCCTGAATTGATGACGCGCGTCAGCGCGCTCGGCGAGTACTTGCGATACCGAAGCGCGTTGCCGCCACGCTTGAGCGAGCTGGCGATCGCGCTGCAGGCCCTCGGCCACTCGATCAGCCACACGGTCGTCGCCGAGTTGCTGCACCAGTTGGGCTACTCCCTCCAAGGCCACGTCAAGACGCGGGAAGGCCGTCAACATCCCGATCGGGATGCGCAGTTTCGCGATCTCGCCGAGACCGTGACGCGCGCGCAGCGGCGAGGACAGCCGGCCATATCCGTGGATACGAAGAAGAAGGAGTTGGTGGGCGATTTCAAGAATGGCGGCCGCACCTGGCGGCGACACGGCGAGCCCGATCACGTCCGCGTGCACGACTTCATCATTCGCGATCCCGGGCACGGGAAGGCGATTCCCTACGGGGTCTACGATCTGCGGCGCAATGAAGGCTGGGTCAGTATCGGCATGGACCCTGACACCGCCAGCTTCGCGGTCCATGCGATTCGCCGGTGGTGGCGACAGATGGGTCGCGGCGCTTACCCCCGCGTCCGGTCGCTGGTGATCACGGCGGACGCCGGCGGCAACAACGGCCCACGCGTCCGCCTCTGGAAGTGGGAACTGCAGCAACTGGCGAATCGGACCCCCCTGGCCATCACGGTGTGTCACTTCCCACCAGGGACCAGCAAGTGGAACAAGATCGAACATCGGCTCTTCTCCCACATCGCGATGCACTGGCGCGGCACGCCGCTCGTCAGTTTCGCCGCCATCGTCAGCCTGATTGCCTCGACGAACAGTCGGTCAGGGCTCCGCGTCCGATCGGAGATCGATCGGCGGCGCTACCCTGATGGCGTGACCGGCTCCGACGCGCAGATGGCCACCATTCGTCTCCAGCGCCACGAGTTTCACGGCGATTGGAACTACACGATTTTCCCGGCTTCACAGCGGCGCCGTCCTTAAACAATTATGTTTTGACGGGCCCTAACGACTTCGGTTGGGCTATACTTTTGGCTCCGGCACGACAACCTCCGAAGGGGACTGCCGGCCCGTGAACAACAACGGAAGTCACCCGTCGCGTATCGGGCGCTATGCCATCGTCGAGAGCATCGGCCACGGCGCGTCGGCCGACGTGCATTCCGCCGTCGACGAATCGATCGGGCGTCGCGTCGCCGTGCGGATTGGACAGGAGGGCGATCCGCGCGTGCATCAACAGGCGAGGCTGACCGGACAAGTGGCGCATCCGAACGTCGTGTCGGTCCTCGACCTCGGCGTCGATGGGGCGTACGCGGTAATGGATCTGCTCGGCGGCCAGCCGCTGGTCAACGCCTCGGCGCGCCCGCTCAATGAGCGCTTCGGCGTGATGCTGCAGGTCTGGCACAACAACGTCGCGGCGGAGATCGCGGTGCTGCGCTCCGCCTCGGGAGCGTTCAAGCGATGAGCCGCCGCCTGATCGTCAGCGGCGGCAGCCGGCCGCGGGAGCTGGTGCTGGTCGATTCGCTGATCGTCGGCCGCGATCCCGCCTGCGACATCAGCGAGCAGAACGATCCGCTGATGTCGCGCCGGCACGCGGCGTTCACCGCCGACGTCAAGGATGCCAGCGTGCGCGACCTTGGCAGCCGCAACGGCATCCTGGTCAACGGCAGCAAGATGCCCTCGGCGCAGCTGCGCAACGGCGATGTGGTGCAGATCGGCCACCTGCAGGTGAAGTTCGTTGACGAAGTCGGACCGTTCCTCGATCGGCCAATTGCCGCCCAGGGTGAGCCCTTCGACTTCGCTCAGGGCGAGCCGGCCGTGTCCTATGCGCCGGCGGTCGTCCAGGAACGCAACGCCAAGACCGTTATCGTCAAGAACAGCGACAACGAGATAACCAGGAAGATATGAGGACGTCAACGTCCATGCCCGAGAAGATCGGGCGCTACCAGATTCTCGAGCGCGTCGGCCGTGGCGGCATGGGCGTACTGTATCGCGGCTTAGATCTGGTGCTCGATCGCGAGGTGGCCATCAAGGTCATGCACGCGGATTTCTCCGACGACACCGAGCAGATGCGGCCGCGCTTCTACCGCGAGGCGAAGTCGGCCGCCAAGCTGCAGCATCGCAACATCGTCACGGTGTTCGAGTTTGCCGAAGAGAACAACCAGCCGCACATCGTCATGGAGTTCCTGCGCGGCTCGCCGTTGAGCTCGCGCATGAAGGAGCAGCCGCCGCTGACGCTCGACGACAAGCTCGATATCGTCGCGCAGCTGTGCAGCGGCCTCAGCTACGCGCATTCACAGGGCGTCGTGCACCGCGACGTCAAGCCGGCCAACGTGTTCCTGCTGCAGGACGGCACGGTCAAGCTGCTCGACTTCGGCATCGCGAAACTGGCGACGTCGACGCTGACGCGGCAGGGGGATGTCGTCGGCAGCGCCCCGTACATGTCGCCGGAGCAGATCGCCGGCGCGCAGGATCTCGATGGGCGTTCGGACGTGTGGTCGACCGGCGTCCTGCTCTACGAGGCGTTGACGGGCCGCAAGCCCTTCGAGAGTGGCGGCCTGACGCAAGTGCTCTCCGGCATCCTGCGGCAGCCGCCGCCGCCGATCGAGCAGTTCGTGCCCGGGCTGCCGCAGGCGCTGATCGACGCGGTGTCGAGAGCGCTCGAAAAGGATCGCGACAAGCGATTTCAGTCCGCTGAAGAGCTCGGCCGAGAGCTGCAGCTGATTCGCAAGACGCACCAGTTCGCGCCGCCGCCGCCGATGGACGAAACGCGCCTGGCCAGCACGAACGTGCTGAAGGCGCTGCATGAGGATCGCCAGAAGCAGGCAGGGTCGCCGGCGGACCAGACGCTGCAACGGCCGGCGCCGGCTGCAGTGGCTCCCACGCCGGGCGGATCGAAGGCGTGGATCATCGCCGCTGTCGCGGTCGTGGCGTTGATCGGCAGTGGCGGCGGCTATTTCTATTTCTATTACATGATGCAGGGCCGGCAATCGAGCGGCGCCACGACGACGCCACTGAATGGTCCGACGGCGCCGGCCAACCCGCCGGCAGGAGTGCCGCCGGCGCGAACCGCATCGGCGACGCCGGAGAAGGCACCGCCGGTGAAGAAGAGCATCGCCAAGCCGCCCGTGGCTTCCGCGGCATCGGACACGCCTGCGCCCGCACCCGCCGCGGAGAAGGCACCGCCGGTGAAGAAGAGCATCGCCAAGCCGCCCGCGGCTTCCGCGGCATCGGACACGCCTGCGCCCGCACCCGCCGCGCGGCCCGCAGTTGCGAACGTCGCGGTGACGATCACCGGCGGTTACGACTTTCAGGTGATGGATGGCACGCGCATGATCTCGCCGCCCGCGAGGTCGCACGAGCTGCCGCTGCAGGTGAACGGCAAGTCATTGCGGCTGGTCGCGCCCGATGTGTTCCTCGAACACCCATTCAAGATCGATGGCGGATTGGAGAACAAGTTCGACTACGCCGCGCCGGGTCTCGGCCGAATCGAGATCCGCGCCGCCCGCGGCGAATGCAAGGCGATGATCGGCGGGAGAGACCTGGGGTACGGACCCTGGGCGCCGCTGTCAGCTGCCGCCGGCGATTATCGAGTTGATCTGATTTGTCCGGACGGGCAGAATCCGTTCAACCAGATCACTGTCACGCAGGGCCGGCCAGCCCGCGCGAACTTCACCGCGAAGTAGACCGATGAAGCAGCCTTCCCCCGTCTTGGTCGCTGTGGCGTTGCTGCTCACGACGATCGGCGTCGCGACGCAATCCAACGAAGATCTGCCGCGCCGCCAGTATGAAAGCGGCCTGGCGTTCCTCAAGGGCCAGCGCTACGCCGAGGCGATGAAGGACTTCCAGGCGATCATCGACTCGTTTCCGAAGAGCCAGGCCGCCGACAACGCGCTGCTGCAGATCGCGCTGTATCAGATCGACATCGCCAAGGACCTGGGCGCGGCGCAGGCCGCGGTCGATCAGCTGCTGAAGATCTATCCCGATACCGACTCGGCGCCGATGGGCTACGTCGTCGGCGGGCGGATCGCGATGGCCAAGGGGCGCAGCGCCGCCGACGTCGATGCGGCGGTGGCCAGCTTCGAGCGCGTCGAGCGGTTGTTCCCGGGCAACGATGCCGTACCCGCCGCGGGCTATTACGCCGGCGAAGCGCTGCGCCTGGTGCGGCGTCATGAAGATGCGTTGGTGCGTTATCGCCGCGTGACGGCGGCGTATCCGAGCTCGCCGTGGGCGGCGCGCGCGAATCTGGCCGCCGGCTATTGCCTGGCGCAGGCCGATCGCGCCACCGCCGCGCTGCCCGAGGTGCAGCGGGTGCGGCAGATGATGCCGGCGTCTGCCGAAGCGGAAGCGGCGCTGAACATCAACTCGATCCTCTATCGGCTGCACGTGCGCGCGCCGAAGGGTTCGGCCTACGCGTTCAGCGGCCGGTTCATCGGCGACGAGCGCGCCAATTTCAACGACGTGATCGGCGTGCGAGTCGACCCGCTCAACCGCGTCCTACTCGGGCATAACAAGGGCATCGCGGTGTTCGATCAGAAGGGCGCGCTGGCCAGCAGCGTCGCCGCGCAGGACCCGTCGGCGTTCTTCAGCGATGAAGTCAATCGCATCGTCTTTGTGGGCAAAGGCGCGCTACACACCGAGCAGGTGTCGTCGATGCCGATCACCACGCCGCCGACGGAGCCGAACAGGCCGCCGAAGGTGGTCGACGAAATGCCGTCCGTGGTGATGACGTCGACCGGCCAGCGTCTCATCGTCAACAAGAAGGCCAAGACCGTCATCCGCTATGACGCCGCCGGCCGCTACATCGGGCCGTTCACGACCGCGATCAACACCGAGCGCTTGGCGATCAACGTGCTCGACGACGTGGCGATGATCGACAAGGACGCCAAGGCGGTGACGATCCTCGATCGCGCCGGCACGCCGTTGTCGAAGATCATCACGAAAGGCGCCAACTACCAGCTCGATGAGCCCGTCGACGTGGCCTTCGATCGGCTCGGGTATCTCTACGTGCTCGATCGCGGCAAGAAGTCGGTGTTCGTGTTCGGCCCGAGGAACCGCCTGATCACCAGTTTCACGATCGACGAGAAGTCGCCCGGTGCGTTCACGCGCGCCCGCGCGCTCGGCGTCGATGCCGCCGGCCGCCTCTACATCTTTGACGAGAAGGCCAAGCGGATTGGAGTGTACCAATGATGCGGGTGCATCGGGTGCCACAGATGCATCGGGCGCTCGTTGCGTTGGTAATCTGCCTCGCTTTCGGCGCGTCTGTCTTCGCGCAGGCGGATCAGTTGTCCAACGTCAAGGGCCTTGTCGATCAGGCAAGGGCGGCGTTCGATCAGCTCGACTACGAGAACACCATCAAGTCGCTCGACTCGGCGATCGGCGCGATCGAAGCGCGGCCCACGCCTGAGGCGAAGCCGCTGCTGCCGCAGGCCTACGACATGCGCGCCCGCGCGCTGTTCGGGCTCGGCAAGGACAACGACGGCCGCGCCGACTTCATTTCGCTGGCGAGGGTCGAGCCCGGATACGTGCTGCCCGGACAAGTCTCGCCGAAGATCCTCGCGGTGTGGGACGAAGTGCTGAAGGCCAACGTCACCGAATTGCGTCTGACGATCCTTCCCGCCGATGCGGAAGTACTGCTCGATGGCGCGCGCGTGCCGGCGAACGGCACGCTGCCGATTGCCGTCGGCGATCACACGCTGAGCGTGTCGCGCATCGGCTATCGCCAGGTGACGCAGCCGTTCACGGCCGCAGCGGGCGCCGCGACCGTGGTCGACTCACTCGTGCTCGAGCGCACCGCGACCGTGTTTCGCTTCGTCACGGCGCCGGCTGGCGTCGAGGTCGTGATCGACGGCATCTCGCACGGCCGCACCAGTCCGGGGCCGCCGCCGCCGGAGTACGCTGAGAAGGCGACGCGCGCCGGCGTGCCGGTCGCGGAGCTGTCGGCGGTGCTGACCGTCACCGACCTGCCGATCGGCGCGCATCGCATCGAATTCAGGAAGGATTGCTACGTTCGCGCCGAGGCCAGGCCGACGGTCGATCGCCTCGACGACTTCGTGCTCGACCCGGTCAAGCTGGAGCCCGCAGTCGCGAGCGTGAGCGTGACGTCGAACCAGCCGGGCACGCTGGTGCTGATCGACGGACTGCAGCGCGGCGTGGCGCCGATGACGATCAACGACGTCTGCGAGGGGCCGCACGTCATCGAGCTGAAATCGCAATCGGGGCGCTACTTCCAGCGTGTCGACGCGCGCACCGGCGCGAAGATCACCATTGCCGGCACGTTGCGCCCGGCGTTCGCGCTCGTCTCGGCGAGCGGCCCGGCGGCGCTCAATACCGACTTGCGGCTGACCATCGAAAAGCAGTTCCAATCGTTGCAGTCGGTGACGCTGTTTGCGCCGGCAGCGGATGAAACCGCCAAGGCGTTGTCGGCCGAGAAGCTGCCGGCCGATTGGCTCGCCTTCGATTCGAACAAGCGCGCGCTCGGCGCCTCGGCGGAAGTCGCGGCGGTGATGCGCGGCGACCTGTCGCAGCGGCTGTCGCGGCAGTTCGACGCCCAGGGCATCGCCTCCGTCACCGTGCCGTCAGCCGCATCGCGCAACCGGCTGGTGGTCTCGCTGCTCGCCGCGGGCAGCTCGGATCCCGATGTCATCGAGCTCGACCTCGACAGCCCCGATGCCACGTCGCTAGCCGTCGACCGACTCGACCGCGGCCTGTCGTTCTTCAGACCCTCCCTTGGCATGACCGCCGTGGATGTTGCGGACATGGAGGGTCCGGTAATCGTCGCCGTCGATCCCAACGGCCCGATGGCAAAGGCCGGCATCCAGCCCGGTGACGTGCTGCTGAAAGCCAACTCGCAGCCGGTTCCGGATTCGGCCGTGCTGATCAACCTGCTCGCGGGCCGTAAGGCCGACGAGGCGCTGACGCTCGATTTGAAGGACCGTGCCGGCGCAGCGAAGAAGGCCGATACCACGGTCTACATGACGCCGCGGCTGATTGGCCTCAACGATCAATCGCTGATGGTCAACAAGATACTCGTCGACCTGCGGAATCGCCTGCAGGCGCAGGCCGATCCCGTCACCGATTCGGTGATTCGATTGAATCTCGCCGTGGCGTTGGCCCGCGTCGGCAACTGGTCAGAGGCGCGGCTGGAACTGCAGCGCGTCAAGTTGAATGACGGCCCAGGCGTTGGCGCCGGCACCGTTCATTACCTGCTCGGACTCGCCGCGGAACGAACAGGCAGCCTCGCCGAAGCGGAGGCCGCGTGGCGAGCAGCCGCCGGCACCACAGCGCTCGAAACCGAAGACGGATTACCGGTGAAGGATCTCGCGGAAGCGCGCCTTCAGGGACTGCAAAGACGGCCAAGCCAGCACTGATACCGTCGATCTCTTGATGAGGTCTTTGAATTGTCTATGCACGATCGCGGTTGTCTTGGTTTGTCTCGCCTCATCCCACGCATCCGCGCAAAGTTCAACCGAGCATAAGTACGACACGCCGACGGCTGCAAAGCCCGCACAGCCTTCGCCGATGCCAGGAAGCGAGCGGCCGCAGATCATCGCCGTGCGCGCTTACTCGTCGCTGGCTGTCACGGCGACGGAAATGCGCCGCCATGCCGATCGTCTGTTCGACGAGGACAACTTCCAGGTGATCCTCGATACCTTCCACGACTCGCGCAACGGCTACATGTTCGTGACCACGCCGCTCGGCGCCAAGCTCAAGCAGCAGATCTTCGACCAAGGCGAGGGCGTCGGCCGCGGCGGCACGTCCACCATCAATCGCAACTGGGACGGCGTATGGGATGCGGCGGCGAAGATCGTCAGCGACGGCTGGATCGCCAAGATCGAAATTCCGTTCAGCATGCTTCGCTTCGCGCCGGGCCAATCGCAAGTGTGGGGCGTGAACTTCCAGCCTTATACCCGCAGGAAGAATGAGATCGTCGCCTGGTCGCCGATTCCCAAGGCGTACTCGCCAACGCGCGTCAGCCCGGCCGGCGAGCTGCGCGGGTTGTCGGACATTTCACGCGGCCTCGACCTGCGGCTGAAGCCGTTCTTCGTCGGCGGCAGGCGCAACATCCAGGCCAGCGCGACGAACCAGACGACCGGCGGTCTTCACGATGTCGGCCGCGATGTGCGCTATGGCCTGACTGCCGGCCTGAACATGGACGTCACCGTCAACACCGACTTCGCGCAGGTCGAAGTCGACGAGCAGCAGGTCGACCTGACTCGATTCGGCCTGTTCTTCCATGAGAAGCGCGGCTTCTTCATCGAGAACTCGAACTTCTTCACCATCGGCACCGGCCAGGCGTTCACGCTCACGCAGGTGCAGACCGATCTGTTCTTCAGCCGGCGCATCGGCCTCTCAGACACCGGCACGCCGCTGCCGATCCTGGGCGGCGTCCGCGTCGCCGGCAAGTCGGGGCGCAACAACATCGGTGTGCTCGACATCCAGGCCGACGATGCGTTTGGCGTGCCCGGCGCGAACTTCTTCGTCGGCCGCTACAGCCGCGATGTGCTGCGGCGCTCACGCGGCGGCGCCATCTTCATCAACAAGGACAACATCAACGACGCGCATTTCAACCGCACCATGGGTATCGATGCCAACATCGCACCGACGCCGGCCCCACAGCCAGGCCGCCATAAGCAGGCCGACGATGACCAGTAAGACAGTGTTGCCGCGGCTCTGCAGACTGTTCTACTTCGGCTCGCAGCACCTCTTGAACTTCTTGCCGCTGCCATCATCACGGCGTCGGGCAGCCCGGCGCGAAGCTGTCGGGACACGTACAACGCGTCGCCCGTGTCGTCAGCGACCTCAAAGCCAACGGCCTCGAGTGGCTGCTGCCGCTCGAGGCCCTCGTCTTCATTCCAATGAATCAGTCGAACGGTCTTCATCGAGGCCTATTGGCCTATTTAGCCATTGGCCTATTCGCCTAGCCCTTCAGCGTCGCACTGACGTTGACCTTCGGCACCGCGGCCAGCGCGCGCTTGATGATGCAGCCGACGTTGGTCTTGTCGACGTGCTGCTGAAACGTCGCCTGATCGACCTTCGGCACGACGGCGGTCACGCTCACATCGATCTGGTTGATCAGGAAGCCGGTGTCGTCCTTGCCGAGGTGGACCTCCGCGCTGCTGTGCACGCTGGTCGCGGGGAAGCCGGCCTGGGCCAGCGAGTTCGCGAGGGCCATCGAATAGCAGCCGGCCAGCGCGGCGCCGAGCAGTTCCTCAGGGTTCGCGCCCGAGCCGTATTCGAACCGCGTTGCGAACGAGTAGTTGCCTTCGTACGCGTCGCTGCCGAGCTTGACGCGGCCGCTGCCGCCCTTGAGATCGCCTTTCCATTCCGCTTCTGCCTGACGTGCCATGAGTCCTCCTCCAGAGAGAAAGACAAGCGTATCAGGTTCTACTTCCGGGCGATGTCTTTGACGATGAAGAGGATTTCGCCTGGTTTGATCAGGCCAAGCTCACGGCGCGCCTGCGCTTCGATGGCGGAGGGCTCTTCGCGCAGCCGGCGGGCCATTTCGCGCAGCTCGGCATTCTCGGCGCGGGCGCGTTCCAGCGATCGCTCGAGCGCCGAGTACTCGCGGCGTGCCTGCAGCAGCGCCAGCAGGCCTTTTTCGCCGGCGACCGCGTCAATCACGATGACCAGGGTGATGAGGAAGAGCGCGTGACGGAGCCACTTGCGGCCGCTGCTGGCCAACGTCGCTCTGGGCGAAATGACGGTCGGTCGATCGTGGGTGTCGTCCGTGTCGGTCATGGGCTCGGCCTACTGCGCACCGGTGGTTCGGGTTCGCCGCCGCGCAGGTAATCCTCGAGTGCGCGAATCAGCACCGTCCGAAGATCCGCGCGGTCGTCCACCGCCCGAATCTTCGCCGCCCGCCAAAGCTCCCCTGGGAGTTCGACGGTCGTTTTAACCGTGTCGATGTCAGTCCGTTTTGCCGCCAATCCACCGTGCAGTGTAACCACTGATACGGTAGGACGGCAAGACATGGTAACGGTTACCCGTATGCACACTTTTACATTAAAACGTTAATACATGCAAGAGTAAAAACATTATGACGGTTTAACGGTTATACGGGTTTTAGGAGGGGGCTGGCCCCAAATGTCGTACGACGGCTGGTGACAGGCGGTGACAGGCGGGGGCTGACAGGCGGGGGCTGGCCCCAAATGTCGCGTTCTTGGCGACAGTTCCTGAACCGGCTGGCGACGATCACGGTCGAGCCGGGTCGATCCGATCGAGACGCTGAAATCGGACTCGTGCGGTCTCAGGACTCAGCGAGCCAAGCGAGGTACTCGGGGCTCCCCGAGGCAATCGGCAGAACCACGAACTCCGGCACCTGGTACGAGTGCAGCGACTTGATGCGCGCCTCGAGCGCGGGCACGCGCGCCGATGTGGTCTTGATCACGATCTGACGCTCTTCGGCGCGCTCGACGGCGCCCTGCCACCGATAGATCGACACCATCGGCGGCAGGACGTTGACGCATGCGGCCAAGCCCTCGCCGACCAGGGTCTCCGCAAACTGCTGTTCATCGCCACCCACTGGGAACGTGGTGAGGACGATGACGCACTGAGTATCAGAGGGCACTGAGCGCCTGCTCGAGGTCGGCCTGCAGATCCTCGACGTCCTCGATGCCGACGGAAATACGGATCAGGCCGTCGGTAATGCCCAGCATCGCGCGCCGCTCCTTGGGCACCGACGCATGCGTCATGATCGCCGGATGCGAGATCAAAGTCTCGACGCCGCCGAGGCTTTCGGCCAGCGCCATGAGTCGCACGCGCTCGAGGAACGTCTTGGCATTCTCGAGCGAGCCGACGTCGAACGAAATCAAGCCGCCGAAGCCCTTCATCTGCTTGCGCGCGAGGCGGTGGTGCGGGTGCGACGCGAGCCCGGGGTAGATCGCCCGCTTCACCTTGGGATGCGCTTCCAGGAACTCGGCGATGACCTGCGCGTTCTCGTTGGTGCGCTCCATGCGCACCGTCAACGTCTTGGTGCCGCGGAGGATCAGCCACGAATCCATCGGCCCGAGAATGGCGCCGGCGGCGTTCTGCACGAACTTCATCCAGTCCACGTCGTCCTGGTGCTTGAGGATGACGATCCCGCCCACACTGTCGCTGTGGCCGTTGAGGAACTTCGTGGTGCTGTGCAGCACGATGTCGGCGCCCAACGTCAGCGGCCGCTGGATGTAGGGGCTTGCGAACGTGTTGTCGACCACCACCTTGACGTTGTGCTTGTGGGCCAGATTGCTGGCGCACTGGATATCAGTGATGTGCAGCATCGGGTTGGTCGGCGTCTCGATGAACAGGTACTGGGTGTTCGGCCTGAGGGCCGGCTCGATCAGCTCCGGCCTGGAAGTGTCGACGTAGGTGAAGTCGAGTCCGAACTTGCGCCGCACCCGCTCGAACAGCCGGAACGTGCCGCCGTAGGTATTGTCGCTGACCAGTACGTGATCGCCGGCCTCGAGGCGGGTCAGCAGCGTGTCAATGGCCGCCATGCCCGATGCGAACGCGAACGCCTCGGTGCCGGCCTCGATGGCGGCGATGTTCCGCTCGAGCGCCATGCGTGTCGGGTTCTGCGTGCGGCCGTACTCGAAGCCGGCGTGCGGCCGTCCGAGGCCATCCTGCACGTAGGTCGAGGTCTGGTAGATCGGCGTGATGATGGCACCGGTCGCCGGGTCGGGTTCCTGCCCGGCATGAATGCAAATCGTGCTGAACCGGGCGTCGTCTTTGAGTTTCATGAGACCAACGAACAGGATACTCTGGTAGGCGCCCGATGAGCGACCCGGTTCGAGCTGTTCCGCTGCTGCCCGGCGAGATGCCGTCACGGTGGCGGGTGTGGCGGACCTGGCTGCTCAAGACCCTTCCCGGCCGCGCGCTGGTCCTCGCCGCGATCATCAAGGCCATCACCTGGCCGCTCGGGTTGCTGTATCGACTGCCGGGCGCCCTCGAAGCGATCGACATGGTCGGCAGCCTCGCGCTGCTGTTGGCCGGCGCCTATGGCGTGACGCGACTGGCGGTCTGGGCCAAGCGCCGCCTGCTGTGGCGCGTGCGCCGGAAGCTGATCCTGTCGTACATCTTCGTCGGGGTCGTCCCGGCGCTGCTGGTGATCACCTTCTTCCTGCTGGCGGGCATGATCCTGGCGTTCAATGTCAGCTCGTATCTCGTGCAGTCGAGAGTGCGCAACCTCACGGACCAGGCGCGGTTCCTGGCGCAGACGGTGCAACTCGAGGCGCAGCGCACGACGTCGCCCGATGCGCTGATGGAAACCCTTGAGCGCCGGCAGGCCAGCAGCGCGACGCGCTATCCGTTCCTGTCGATCGCGGTCGTCCCGGTATCCGGGCTGACGTGCACGGTCGCACCGGCGCAGGACGCGCGGATCCCGCGCACGCTGCCGGCGCCGCTGCCGCTCCGCGCCGGTCCTTGGGGACATCTGCAGCCCCCGCCGACGTTGCCGAAGTGGATTGGCTGCGACGGATTCTCGGGCCTGGTGGCCTACACCGCGCCGCCGCACAGCCGTGATGTGGGGCAACCCGAACAGACGCGGCTGGTGATGCGAGCGGTCGCGCTGCCGGAGGTGACCAATCCCACGTGGGCCGTCATTCTGGACCTGCCGATGTCGACCACCGTCGAGCGTCGCATCCAGGACGAAACCGGCATCCGCTTCGACCAGATCACTACGTTTCTCGCCACCGGCGTGACGCCCACGGTCGGTCGCGCCATCGAAGATCGCCCGGTGGTCGACGATGATGGCCCGCTGCTCTCGGTGCGGCAGGCGCGCTGGGTCGTGTTCCTCGATCACGTGGACTGGCCGACCGGCGAGCCCCAAAGCGCTTCCGTCCGCATCCTGATCAACACCTTCGAGATCTACGATCACATTTCAGTGGTGTCGCCGCTTGGGCTCGGCCAGTACCACTTCGGCCAGTTGCTGCTGCTGGTGCTGGGGCTGGTCGGTGGCCTGTTCCTGGTCATCCAGTGCGTCGCGCTGGTGATTGGTTTCGTCCTGGCGCGGCAGATCACCGGCGCCATTCACGATTTGTTCACCGGCACGCTGCACGTGCGCGCCGGCCACTTCGGCCACCAGATCCCGCTGCGCGCGCGCGATCAGCTGGGTGAGCTCGCTGAGTCGTTCAACCTGATGACCACCGAAGTGACCACGCTGCTTGGCGAAATGGCGGAGAAGGGCCGGCTCGAGCAGGAGATGTTCGCCGCCCGCGACATCCAGCAGAAGCTGCTGCCGACCGGGCCGCTGCGCGTGACGGGACTGGCGGTCACCGCATTCTGTGAACCCGCGCGCGAGGTAGCAGGCGATTACTACGACTTTCTGCCGATCACCGACTCGATGCTCGGTCTGTTGATTGCCGACGTCGCCGGCAAGGGCCTGGCGGCCGGTCTCTACATGGCGCAGCTCAAGGTGATCGTGCAGTCGCTGTCGCGCCTGCACCACCAGCCAAAGCAGTTCCTCGCCGCCGTGAACAAGGTCGTCTCCGCGAATCTCGACGGCAAGAGCTTCATCACCATGTCGTACGGCGTGATCGACGTCAAACGCCGCGAGATGACCTTCGCCCGCGCGGGCCATTGCCCGCTGATCCACGTCCCCGCGAACCAGCCGGCCGGCCTGCGCAAGGCGCGCCTGCTGGTGCCGAACGGCCTGGTGGTGGGGCTGCAAATCGACGACGGATCGATGTTCGAGAATGTGCTGCAGGAGCAGACCATCTCGCTCGAGCCGGGTGACCTCGTGGTGTGGTTCACCGACGGCATTTCGGAAACCATGAACGAGGATTACGATTGCTTCGGCGAGCAGCGGCTGGCACAGGTGGTGGAGCAGTACGCGCACCTGCCGTTCGATCAGCTGCGCTCGTACATCCTGGCCGAGTTGCGCGCCTTCGCCGGCGGCGCCGACCAGCACGACGATATGACGATGATCCTGATGAAGATCGAGGCGGCGACGCCGCTCAGCCCAGGGCCGGCGGCGTGAGTCCGTCCGACCTGATCGTGATCTTCCGGACCCAGTCCGACATCGAGGCCAACGTCGTCGAGGCCCTGCTCGACAGCCACGGCGTGCAGACGCTGCGCACCGCGGGCCCGACGCCGGGGCTGTTTCAGTTCAAGCTCAATCCGCTCGGCGAGACGTGCATCGCGGTGCGGGATGAGGATGCCGCCGAGGCCGTCCGCATCATCGACAGCCATCGTGAGCAGGTCGGCGGCGGCATCGTCGTGCCGCTGCCGCAGGAGTTCGACGCGCTCGAAGCGCGCCTCGGCTACCGGTTCCGCGATCGCGGCCTGCTCGAACATGCGCTGACGCACAAGTCGAAGGCGCACGAAGATCCAAGCGGCGGCGTCGTTGACAACGAGTCGATGGAGTTTCTCGGTGACGCGGTGCTGGGCCTGGTCGTGGCCGACGCTCTGTTCCGTTCCTTCCCGACCTCCTCGGAAGGGCAGAAGTCCAAGATCAAGGCCAACCTGGTGTCCACCGCCTCGCTGGCGGAGCTGGCCGAACAGCTCGGCCTGGGCAAGCACATGATTCTCGGCCGCGGGGAAGAGAAGACCGGCGGCCGGCGCAAGCAGGCCTTGCTGGCCGACACCTGCGAGGCGCTGATCGCCGCGATTTATCTCGACGGCGGACTGGACCCGGCGCGCAGCTTCCTGATGCGCGAGCTGTCGAGCGGGATTGCGGACGCAAAACAGCCCGAGTACTTCGGACGCGATCACAAATCGCGGCTGCAGGAACAGCTGCAAGCCAGGGGACGTCCGTTGCCGTCGTACCGCGTATCAGGCGAAGTCGGGCCGGACCACCGCAAGCTGTTTCACGTTGAGGTGTGTGTCGGCGCCGAAGTGATTGCCCAGGGTGTCGGGCGCACCAAGAAGGAGGCCGAGCAGGAAGGCGCCCGCCTCGCGCTCGCCGCGTTGAGAAGCCAGCCGTAGGCCTCCGGGCCTCCAGGGGTCCGGGCCTCCAGCAAGGAGTCACGACTCATGTGTCGCGACATCAAGACGCTCTTCAACTTCGATCCACCGGCCACCGATGACGAGGTGCCGCCCGCGTCGCCGCAGTGCGTCGGTACGCTGAGCGGCTTCACCACACCATTGAAAGTCAATGAAGCGGCATTCAGTCCTGCGATCGATGAAATGTTCGAGGTTGCGCGCCGGCTGATCGACAGCCTGGAAACGAATACGGCGCCCAAGCACCGGGGAGAGGAGGCGGCAAAAGCCAAGGCCCGCGCTGCCGGGAGATACGGCACGGCGCGGGCCTGAGAAGTTGGCAGTTGGCAGTTGCCAGTTGGCGGTTGCCACTCAGTCGATTTCGATCAGGCCTGACTCTTTGCGCGCCGAGGCGACGCCGGCCATTTCCATGACCGGTTCGGGTTGCGGCAGGCGCGCCACTGCGTAGGCCTGCACCTGGCGGGCGACTTCGTCCACCGACGGCGGCATCGGACGGCAGTGCAGCCGCACCCACAATCGTGTCAGCGGATCGACGAAGCTGTAGCGCTTCTGCCGCGACACGATCAGATCGACGTCTTCGAGCCACGACAGGTAGTCCTTGGTGGAGCCCGGCGTGCGATGCAGCCGCTGCGCCACTTCCGTCAAGGTGAGCGGCTCTTCCTCCGCGAGAATTTCCAGGATGGCTTTCAGCGCGCCGTAGCCGCGCGCCTTGTGCAGCCGCAGCTCGTAGCGATGCGCGCACCAGCTCGCCAGCGCGCCTTCGCCGGTCAGCAGCGCCGTCAAGGCGCTGATCGGGTCGCCGCCGCGACCGCTGATCGATCCGGTCGCCTCGCCGAGCGCGCGGACGTAGGCGGCGCGTCCGTCGGCGAGCGACTGAATGGTGCGGCCCAGGTAGTCGCGATCACCGGGCGTGGTTTCACCCATCGGCGGCAGCATGGCCGCAACCTCGGCGGCGTTCAGCTGCGGCAGATGAATGACTTCAAAGCGCGCATCGCCGTCGCGGAGCAAGCGGTGCGCGCGCGCGACGTAGCGGCTGGTCAGGACGAAGCGATTGCCGCTCGCGGCCAGGGCGTGGAGCAGCTCCTTCAGCACGTGGCGCAGGCCGGGGAAACTCTCGAAGGTGCGCAGCTCCAGCACTTCGTCGAACAGGAACGTGGCCGGGCCGTCGTTCGCGGCCCGCGCGCGCGTGATCAGCGCCAGCGTGCGATCGAACGCCGCGCGAGCCGACGGTGCCGGTTCCCGCGCCGCGACGCCCTGCCCGCTGAGGCGGAACGGCGAGGCGTGCACCACCGCGTGCTGGAACCGCTCCGGCGTGCTGGCGGCGCGCTCGACGTCGATGTACTGGCACTGGTCGCGGCCCATCCGGTCCGCGAGCGCGTGCAGCAGCGTCGTGCGACCCGACCCGCAGCCGCCAATGACGACGGGAATGCGCGCGGGGGTGGCTTCGAGGGCGGCCAGGACCCGGCGTTCGAGGCCGGCGTGAGGAGCCATCATCGGCGCGTCTCCAGCATGGGGATCCGTACTCCGTGTTGGCGTGCGGTGCTGAGGGCTTCGGGATAGCCAGCGTCGGCGTGCCGCACCACGCCCATGCCGGGATCGCACGTCAGGACGCGCGCCAGCCGTTGGTCGGCTTCGCGCGTGCCGTCTGCCACGATCACCATACCCGCATGAATTGAGTAGCCAATGCCGACGCCGCCGCCGTGATGCACCGACACCCACGTGGCGCCGGCCGAGGCGTTGAGCAGCGCGTTGAGGATCGGCCAGTCGGCGATCGCATCGCTGCCGTCGCGCATGCCTTCGGTCTCGCGATTCGGCGACGCCACCGAACCGGTGTCGAGATGATCGCGGCCGATGACGATGGGAGCCTTTACCGCGCCGTCTCTCACCAGCTGATTGAGGCGAAGACCGAACTTCTCACGCTCGCCGTAGCCGAGCCAGCAGATGCGCGCCGGCAGCCCCTGGAACTGCACGCGCTCGCCGGCCATGGTGATCCAGCGCGTCAATGCCTGGTCGTCCGGGAACAGCTCGAGCACTGCGCGATCGGTGACACGAATGTCCTCCGGATCGCCGGACAAGGCGGCCCAGCGGAAGGGTCCCTTGCCTTCGCAGAACAGCGGCCGGATGTACTCGGGCACGAATCCCGGAATCTCGAACGCGTCGGTGACGCCGGCCTTCACCGCCTGCGCGCGAATGTTGTTGCCGTAATCGAACGCGATCGAGCCGCGCCTCTGCAGCTCGCGCATCGCCGCGACGTGGCGGCCCATTGCCGCAATCGAGCGGCGCTGATACTCGTCGGGATCCGTGGCGCGCAGCCGCGCCGCGTCGGCCAGTGACAGGCCGTCCGGAATGTAGCCGACCAGCGGATCGTGCGCGGACGTCTGATCGGTGATCACGTCCGGTGTAAAGCCGCGCGCCACCAGCGCCGGCAGCACTTCGGCGGCATTGCCGAGCACGCCGATCGACCGCGCCACGCGGTCCATCGCATACCGGCGGGCGGTGGCAATGGCGGCGCCGACATCTGCCGTGCTCTCGTCGAGATACTTCGTAGAGAGGCGCTTGTCGATGCGGGCAGGATCGACCTCGATGACCAGCGCGACGCCGCCGTTCATGGTGACCGCCAGCGGCTGGGCGCCGCCCATGCCGCCCAGCCCGGCCGTGGCGACGATCTTTCCGCTCAAGGTGCCGTTGAAGTGCCGCCGGGCGACCTCGGCGAGCGTTTCGTAGGTGCCCTGGAGGATGCCCTGCGTGCCGATGTAGATCCAGCTGCCGGCCGTCATCTGGCCGTACATCGTCAAACCGCGGTCTTCGAGGTCCCGGAACGTCTCCCAGGTGGCCCACTTGGGGACCAGGTTGGCGTTGGCAATCAGCACGCGTGGCGCACCGTCGTGGGTCTTGAACACACCGACCGGTTTGCCGGATTGCACAAGCAATGTCTCGTCGTGTGCCAGGGTTTTCAGCGATTGGACGATGGCGTCAAACGCCTCCCACGAACGCGCGGCCTTGCCGGTGCCCCCGTAGACGATGAGTTCGTCCGGCCGTTCGGCCACGTCGGGGTCCAGGTTGTTCATCAGCATCCGCAGCGCGGCTTCCTGTGGCCAGCCCTGGCACGTCAAGGACGTGCCACGCGGCGCGCGGAGTGAATGAGCAACCATGGTCATCGGCAGTACGACTGATCCGAGCGGGCGGAAATCCAGGATAAGAAACTAAGCAGTGCTGCTTCGGTTGTCAAACTGATTCTCAAAACCGAACATTTCACAAATCAGTTGACAACAATCCCGGTCGCGTATTCAAGTTGGCCGGCGCGAATCATTTCCGCAATCGCATCGAGATCCGCCGCCGGCGGACGATCCTCAACCAGTGTCGAGACGCGTTGGCGCACGATCTGGTGCGCGCGCATCAACGGCGGCGAGCTTTCGAGCGGCGCGCGCAAGTCAATCGCCTGGCAGGCACACAACATCTCGACCGCCAGCACGTGGGTGGCCAGCTGCAAGGCTCGTTCCGCCTTCAACGCGCCGTGCATGCTCATGCTGACGTGATCTTCCTTGTTCGCCGAGGTCGGAATCGTATCGACTGATGCAGGATGCGACAGTGTCTTGATCTCGGACGTCAGCGCCGCCGCCGTGACTTGCGCGATCATCAGCCCGGATTGCAGTCCGCCATGCCGGGTGAGGAACGCCGGCAGCCCGCTGAGCGCGGGATTGACCAATCGCTCCGACCGCCGCTCGCTGATCGTGGCCAGTTGCGCGACCGCCATGACCAGCAGGTCCGCGGCCAGCGCCAGCGGCGCGCCGTGGAAGTTGCCGCCCGAGACGATGTCCCCGGCGGCCGCATCCGCCGCAGGGCCTGCGAACACCATCGGGTTGTCCGTGGCGGCATTCATCTCGATCTCGACGATGTGGCGGATCCAACTGAGCGCTTCGCGCGCGGCGCCGTGGACTTGCGGGGCGCAACGCATGGAATAGGCGTCCTGGACGCGTCCGCAGTCGAGGTGCGCGGCATTGAGAGCGCTATCGGCCAGCAGCCGCAACAGGTTGTCGGCCGACGCGGCCTGGCCGGCGAACGGCCGGGGCTGGTGAATGCGCGACTCGAACGGATGCCACGAGCCCATCAGCGCGTCGATCGACATGGCCGCGGTGATGTCGGCGGCTCGGCTCAGTCGCTCCGCGCCGGCGAGCGCCAGCGCCAGCACCGCGGTCGACACCTGCGTGCCGTTGATCAGCGCGAGTCCTTCCTTGGCCTCGAGCGTCACGGGCGTCAGTCCGGCCTCGGCGAGCGTCTTGCCGCCGAGGACCGCACCCTCGCCGACCAGCACCAGTGCGAGGTGCGCCAGCGGCGCGAGATCGCCACTCGCCCCCACCGAGCCGCGGCTGGGCACGCGCGGATGCACGCCGCAGTTGAGCATGGCCAGCAGCGCGTCGAGGGTGTCGACGCGAATACCGGAATAGCCCTTGGCGAGCACGTTGGCGCGGAGCGCCATGGCGGCGCGCACCGCGCGAACCGGCAACGGCGTGTCGACGCCGGCCGCATGACTGCGCAGCAGGTTGAGTTGCAGCGCCGCCAGGTCCTGCTGGTCGATGCGCGTTTCGGCGAAGTTGCCAAAGCCGGTATTCACACCGTAGACCGCGGCCTGGCCGTCGGCTTTGGCATCCACCACCGCGCGTGACGCCGCCACGCGCGCGCGTGCATCCGCCGCCAGACCGACCTCGGCGTGGTCATCGGCGATCGCCAGCAGCTGGCGCAGTGAGAGATCCGATCCGTTGAGAAGAATCATCGTCACAAAGTGAGAAGTGAGAAGTGACAGGTGAGACCTGCTTCTCACCTCTCACTTCCGACTTCCCTAGGTTACAGTAGAAGCGCTATGAACATCGTCGTGCTCGGCGCCCAGTTCGGCGACGAAGGCAAGGGCAAGATCGTCGACCTGATGACGCCGAAGTTCTCGTGGGTGGCGCGCTACCAGGGCGGCCACAACGCCGGCCATACCGTATACGTCAGCGGCAAGAAGTTCGTGCTGCACCTGATTCCGTCGGGCATCCTGCACGACGGCGTGATGTGCGTCATCGGCAACGGCGTGGTGGTGGATCCGAAGGCGTTGTTCAAAGAGATCGATGAGCTGGCCGGCCTCGGCATCGACGTCGGCGATCGGCTGTTGATCAGCGACAAGGCGCATTTGATTCTGCCGTATCACCGCGAGCTCGACGTGCTGAGCGAAGCCCGCCGCGGCGAGCGTAAGATCGGCACCACCTCGCGCGGGATTGGCCCGGCCTACGAAGACAAGATTGGCCGCCGCGGCATCCGGGTGTGCGATCTCGTGGACACCAAGGCGCTGGCCGACGAAGTGCGCGCCAACGTCGATGCGCGCAACCAGATCATCAAGGACTCCACGCTCGACTGGACGCAGGTCTACGACGAGCTGCTGGCGTCGGGCGCGCGGATGCGGCGGTGGACCGGCGACGTGTCGCTGGCGCTCGACCAGGCGATGCGCACAGGGCAGCGCGTGCTGATCGAAGGCGCGCAAGGCGCGATGCTGGACATCGACCACGGCACCTATCCGTTCGTCACCTCGTCCAACGCGACCATCGGCGGCGCCTGCACCGGGCTCGGCATTCCGCCGAAGGCAATCCAGGGCGTGCTCGGTGTCGCGAAGGCCTATCTGACGCGCGTCGGCGAAGGGCCGTTCCCGACTGAGTTGTGTGGCGAGATCGGCGAGCGCCTGCGCGAGACCGGCATGGAGTACGGCGCGTCGACGGGCCGTCCGCGCCGCTGCGGCTGGTACGACGCGGTGGCCGTCCGCTACGCGGTCCGCGTGAACGGCATCGACAGCATCGCGCTCACCAAGCTGGACGTGCTCGACGACCTGAAGACCATCGACATTTGCACCGGCTACAGGATTGGTGACCGCACCGTCACCGAATTCCCGTCCGACCTGAACACCTGCGGGCCGATCACGCCGAGCTACGAATCGTGGCCGGGCTGGACGACGCCGACCAAGGGCGCAACCTCGTACTCGCAGTTGCCTGCCGAGGCGCGGCGCTACATCGCGCGGCTCGAAGAGGTGAGTGGCGTGCCGGTTGGCCTGATCTCGACCGGCTCGGATCGCCACGAGACGATCATTCGCGACGACTCGGTCGTGGCGCGCTGGTTGAACTAGGTGCTGGCTGCTGGTCGCTGGTTGCTCAGCAGCCACCTTCGTCACCAGCCACCCATGACCGAGCTCTACTCTTGTTGGTGTCGCCTCGCGAAACCGTCGATGCCCGCCGCATCGGCGGTGGTGCCGAAGTCAATGCCGGCGCGGTATCGGGTGGGCATGCCCTTCGGCATTTCGAACGCCGCCCAGGCGATGGCGCCCCGGCACTTCACCGGGTTCTTGGCGTCGCCAATCAGCACGCGCACGCGCTGATTGGGTTTGAGGATGGTGGGCGACACGACTTGCGCGCCGACGGTGGACAGGTCGACGAGCGTCGCGGGGCTGCCGTCCACCACCACCTCGACGCCGTCCTTGATGCGCACGCGCGGTGCACGGCGCGTGCCCTTCTGATCGAGCGCCGGCGCGGGTTGATCGATCGCCACCGCCGGTCCACCGCCACCGGCGCGCGGCACCGCCACGCGGTGCTGCGCCGCGTCGCGCGCCAGCACGCGCATCTCGCAGTTGGCGAGGGCCGGATCGTCCTTGATGCGGTTGATCAGCGCCTGGCCGCGCGAGGTCTCGGCGAACTCGTTCTGCATCGCCACCAGCGCGGGCCTGGTGCGCATGATGTAGTCGAGTGCTTCGAGCGCGTCGCTGTCGGTGAAGGTCTCGATCTCTGCGGCCGGGGCCAGCCGCTCCTGGAGGGCAGGCAGCGAATCAGCCGGTCCAATCAACACGCAGCGCGACGGCACAGAACGGAAAGTGTACCACGGCTCCCGATCGTCGGGTGTCGTCGGCGGCCACGGCGCTGGAGAGAGCGCTGATCTCGTCCAACGTTGCCGTCTGTCGCCCCGTGCCTACTGCCTGGTGTCCTGCAGCGTCGACGAGACGGCGCGCAGCAGCGCACGGGGCGAGAACGGCGTGAGCAGCACCTGCGCGTCGGCTGCGGAGCGGTGGAGCGAGTCGCTGTGCTCCACCACCCCGTGACGAACAGAATCGGCAGGTCCGCATGTGTCTCGCGAAGCCGCGCGGCGAGAGCAATGCCGCCCATGCGCGGCGTCGGCGGCCTGGCGGTCCGCCATCTCGCGCACCAGCGCTTCACCGTTGATGTCGAGGCCTTCGGAAAGGACGAGCAGGCGGACGGGATCATCGGCCGCGAGCGCCTGTGCCAGCGCGGCGCCGGCCGTGGCGCTGTCGGCGGCGGTCACCGGCAGCCCGGTCCCCAAAGACCGGCACGAGCTGGGCGTCGCCCAGCGCCGGCGTACTGCTCCAGCTCTCGGTGGCCGACCACGTGCATTGCTCGACCTTCATGGCAGCGTGAGGGTCACTATGCACAGGGATTAGGAATTAGGAATTAGGAATTAGGGACTAGGAAGTCCCCAGCCAGTAGCCCCCAGCCCGCTCCTCAGCCCTCGTGCTGAGCGGCGTACCACTCGAGCAGGAACCGCTGCGAGTTCAGCGGCGGCACACCCTCCGGGGCGGTGGTCCGGATGTAGGTGCCGTCGGTCTGCAGCGTCCAGGCGCGATCCGTGTCGCTGAGCAGCACTTCGAGCACGGCGTCCCGCAACAGTTGCCGCATGGCGGGGTCGTGGACCGGGCACAGCACTTCGACACGGCGGTCGAGGTTGCGCTCCATCAGGTCGGCGCTGCCGATGTAGACCTCGGGCGACCCGCCGTTCTCGAAATAGTAGATGCGCGAGTGCTCGAGGAACTGGCCGACAATCGAGCGTACGTTGATGCGCTCGCTGATGCCGGGAATGCCGGGCCGCAGGCAGCAGACGCCGCGGACGATCATGTCGATTGGCACGCCGGCCTGCGAGGCGCGGTAGAGGATCTTGATCATGCCCGAGTCGGCGACCGCGTTGTTCTTGACGATCACCCGCGCCGGGCGGCCGGCCTTGGCGTGCTCCATCTCCCGCTCGACGAGCGCCCGCAGGCCCTGCCGCAGGCCGCCCGGCGCCACCAGCAGCGCGTTGTACGAGCGGCGGTTCGAATACCCGGTCAGCGAGTTGAAGACCTCGGTCATATCATCCAGCACGGCCTCGTCGGCCGTGAACAATCCGAGGTCCGTATAGACCTGTGACGTGTTGCGGTTGTAGTTGCCGGTGGAGACGTGCGCGTAGCGGTGAATGCCGTCGGCTTCACGGCGCACCACCAGGCATAACTTGCAGTGCACCTTCAGGTTCATCAGGCCATAGACGACGTGAATGCCGGCCGCTTCGAGCCGCGTCGCCCAGGCAATGTTGTTGCGCTCGTCGAAGCGGGCCTTCAGTTCCACCAGCACGGCGACCTGCTTGCCGCGCTCGGCCGCCTCGATCAGCAGATCGACGAGCGGCGAGTTGGCGCCGATCCGATACAGCGTGATCTTGATGGTAATGACGTGCGGATCTTCGACCGCAGCGCGCAGGAACGTCTCAATCGACGTGAACGAGTCGAACGGATGGTGAATCAGGAAGTCCTGGTCGGCGATCTGGTCGAACACCTTGTCCGCATCGTTCGGCGGCCACAGCACGCGCGGCGTGAAGGCCGGGTACTTCAACACCGGGCGGTGCAGCTTGTAGAGCGAGTGCCAGTCTGCGTAACCGAGCCGATCGGTGGTGCGGACGACGACGTCGTCGTCAACCTCGAAGTTCTCGATCAGGATGCTCAGCACGCGCTTGGGCATGTCGGACTCGACCTGCAGCAGCGACGGCGCACCGTAGCGCAGTTGCTTCAGGCCGCGATCGACGGTCTCGAGCAGGTCGTCGGCTTCGTCCTCCTGGATCACCATGTCGGTGTCGCGGATGATGCGAAACAGGTGCGCGCCTTCGACCTGCGTGCCGGGGAACAACTGCTGGATGTTGCGGCGAATCACGTCTTCGAGGAACACGTGCGAGACGCCGGGCTGCGGCGACATGCTGTCCGGCAGCGCGATGAAGCGCGGCAGCATGCTCGGCACCTTGACGCGGGCGAACTTGGTGCGGCCGGCATGCCGGACGCGCACCGCGAGGTTCATGCTGAGGTTCGAGACGTACGGGAACGGATGGCCCGGATCGAACGCCAGCGGTGTCAGCACCGGGAAAATGTGGTCCTGGAAGTAGTGCGCCAGCCACGTGTCGATCGCCGGCGTGTAGTCGCCGGGCTCGAGGAAGTGAATGCCTTCGGCCGCCAGCAGCGGCCGCAGCGACCGGCTCCAGCAGTCGGTCTGATCGGCGATCTGCGCCAGTGCGCGGGCGCGGATCGTGGCCAGCTGTTGATCGGTGGTCTGGCCGTCGATCGAGACGTCTTCGATGCCGGCGCGGAACTTCTTGAGAATGGTCGCCACCCGGACCATGAAGAACTCGTCGAGGTTGGTGCCGGTGATGGCCAGGAACCTGGTGCGCTCGAGCAGCGGATGCGACGCGTCCTGCGCCTGCGCCAGGACGCGCTCGTTGAAGGACAACCAGCTCAGTTCACGGTTGATGAACAGGGCCGGACTGCTGAGGTCGTTCGGGTCGAGGTTCGACCAGTCCTGCTGGACGGGGGGTGCCGGCGCCGCCATGGCTTCAGCCGCGCGGCGTTTGCGCGAACGTCGGCTGAGGGCGGTGGGCGGGTTCATAAGAGCGTCAGTCTATCAAGGGATGTAACCAGGATGGCGGGTTACTGGTTGCTGGTTACTGCTACTGAGTTCCAACAACCAGCAACCAGCAACCAGCAACTAATTCGGCCCGATCTTCAGGATCCGCCCTCGTGTGTAGCTGACCAGGTAGAGTTCGCCGTCGGCATCCACGCCAAACGAGCTGATCAAGCCCAGCTCGGTGGAGCCGCCGAGCAACTGCGTCAATTCGAGGAGATCCACCGCGCGCGCTTCCTGATGCTCGTCGAGCGCGACGCCAATCGTATAGACGCGGCCGGCGACATAGTCGGCGAAGAAATAGCGGCCGTTGAGTGACGAATCCAGTGCGGCGCCGCGATACACGAACCCACCGGTGATCGACGTGCCGTCGGCGCGCGGGTAGTCGTGAATCGGTTCCGTGAGGGGTTGATATGCCGCCGGCGTGCGGGTGTCGTAGCTCAGACGGCCTTCGCGGACGCGCCAGCCGTAATTGCGGCCACCCGCGCCGCGCGGTTCCCAGTTCACTTCCTCGCGCGCGGTCTGCCCAACGTCGGCCATCACCAGCGCCCCGGTGCCGCCGCGCGTCCAGTCATCGAAGCTGTAGCGCCACGGATTGCGCAACCCGAACGACCAGATTTCCGTGAGCGCGGCTAGCGGCTGGCGATCGACGAACGGATTGTCTTCCGGCACCCGATAGCCGCGCCGATCGTCGTCCGGCACGTTGACGTCGATGCGCAGCATCTTCCCGAGCAGGCTGTTGGGGTTCTGCGCGTGATTCAGCGGGTCGCCGCCGCTGCCGCCGTCGCCCATGCCCACGTAGAGATAGCCGTCGGGGCCAAACGCCAGATGGCCGCCGTTGTGATTCGAGAAGGGCTGCTCGATGAAGGCGCGGCCGTCAGGCCAGACCAGATCGAAACGGGAGCTGGTCTCGACGGCGCCTGCGAGCGTGCGCGTGAATCGCGACACGACGGAGTGGCCGGCGGGATTGGTGAAGGCGACGTAGAAGCGCCGGGACACGACGGCATCCGGTGGGAAGGCGAGGCCGAGCAGCCCGCGCTCACCTCCGGAGGACAGCTGTCCACGAAGATCGAGAAAGAAGGTGGTGGAGACGGTGTTGTTGCGCACGGTGCGGATGGTGCCGCGCTGTTCGACCGCGAAGAACGTCGCACGGTCGGCCGGGTCGACCACGAATGCCACGGGATTGGTCAGTCCAGTTGCCACCACCTGTGTTCGGACCTGGGCGTGGCCGACCGTGGCCCACGCCACCAGCAGCCAGCAGAGCACGAACGGCGCAATGGAGTGCACGTCTGCCAGCATACGGCAGCCTGCGCAGAAAGTGCACAACGTGCATTGCGCTCGCCTGAGGGTAGAATCGGCACGTTTGGGCTCACTCAAGCGGGCAATCGGCCTTCCCGGCGCCACGGCGCTGGTCGTCGGCTCCATTATCGGTTCGTCGGTCTTCGTCCAGGCCTCAGAGCTCACCAGCCTGGTGCCGGATCCGGTCTGGGTCGTGATGGCCTGGCTGGTGGCGGGCATCCTGACGATGGTCGGCGCGCTGGTGTGCGCCGAGCTGTCATCGGCATATCCACGCACCGGCGGCGTCTACGTCTTCTTCAAGGAAATCTATTCGCCGGCGCTCGGCTTCCTGTGGGGCTGGGCGATGTTCTGGACCATGCACAGCGGCATCCTCGCGGCCATCGCGACGGTGTTTGCGCGCTATGCCGGCTACTTCGTCGAGCTGGACGTCACCGGCCAGCGGCTGGTGGCGGCATCCGCAATATTGGTGCTGTCGGCCGTCAACTATCGCGGCGTGACGTTCGGCGCCAACCTGCAATCCGCGTTCACCCTCGTGAAGGTGCTGGCGGTGATGGCGATCATGATCATCGGCTTCGCGCTGTTCCGCGGTGCGCCGCCGGCGCCGGCCGAGGCGTTGCCACCGGTGACGTTCCCGAATTTCCTGCTCGCCGTCGGCGCCGGGTTGTTCGCCTACGGCGGGTGGCACATGGTGACCTACACCGCCGAGGAAACGGTCGATCCGACGCGCACCATTCCGCGCGCGCTGCTGATCGGTATCGTGGTCGTGACGCTCGCCTACATCGGCCTCAACGTGGTCTACCTGACGGTGCTGCCGCTGACGTCGGTGATGACGTCGACCCGCGTCGCCGCGGACACCTTCGAGGTGCTGATTGGACCGGCTGCGGCGGGTGCCATCTCCGCGCTGGTGATGTTCAGTTCGTTCGGCGCGCTGAATGGCATCGTGCTGGTTGGGCCGCGCGTCTACTACCAGATGGCCCAGGACGGGCTGTGGTTCAGGTTCAAGGGCCACCTGCATCCGAGATTCCGGACGCCGGATCACGCGATTATCGTGCAGGCGATCTGGTCCTCGGTGCTGGTGATGACCGGCACCTATCGCGACCTGTTCACGCGCGTGATCTACACGGAGTGGATCTTCTTCTCGCTGCTGGCGCTCGGCGTGGTGCTCATGCGGCGCCGGCCGGGCTACGCGCCGGCGTGGCGCATGGCGCTGGTGCCGGCCGCGCCGGTGGCCTTCATCATCGTGTCGCTGATGATCGTCGTGAACCAGATTCGCGTCGACGTGTTGAGCGCCGCCCAGGGACTCGGCATTGTCGCGACCGGGTTCCCGGCTTATTATCTGTGGGCCCGCCGCAAGCGATGAACATCGACTTCCACAATCACTACTATCCACCTGAGTATCTTGCCGCCGTCAGACGCGGGCCGACGCGCGTGCGCATGGATGTCGATGCGGACGGGAATCCGCGCCTGCACTATCCCGGCGACTATAACATCCTGGTCCCAGGTCATCGCGATCTCGACGTCCGCGAGGGCGTGCTGACGAAGCATGGCGTCGACAAGCAGGTCATCACCTTCACGACGCCCGGCACGCATTTCGAGGAGCCGGCGGTCGCGGTGGAGATGGCCAGGCACATCAACGATGCGTTCGCGACCGCGGTCAGGCAGCGGCAGCATTTCCTGTCGCTGGCCACGCTGCCGCTCAACGATCCGGCCGCGTCGGTCAGCGAACTGGAGCGGGCCAACAAGACGCTTGGCCTGCCCGGCGCGATGGTGTTCAGCAACGTCAACGGCGTGCCGCTGGCCGACCAGGTCTACGAGCCGCTCTGGCAGAAGGCCAACGAGCTCGACGCCGTCATCTACATTCATCCCGCGCACCCGCTCGGCGTGGAGGCGATGGAGCAGTTCTGGTTGATGCCGCTGGTCGGCTTCCTGATGGATACCACGCTCGCCGCCGCGCATCTGGTCTTCGCCGGCGTTCCCGAGCGCTACCCGAAGATCAAGTGGGTGCTGTGCCACATGGGCGGCGCAATACCGTACCTGGCCGAGCGATTCGATCGCGGCTACGAGGCGTTTGCGGAGTGCCGCCAGCACATCAGCCGGGCCCCGAGCAGTTACCTGAAGCAGTTCTATTACGACACGGTCAATTTCGACCTCAACTGCATCGAGCTGGCGATCAAGTTCGCCGGCGCGGATCACATCCTGGCCGGCAGCGACTATCCGCATCAGATTGGCAGCATTCCGAAGATGCTCGACGCCGTCGGCCGCCTGTCGGTGACACCGGCCGAGCGAGAGGGCATTGCCGGGCGCAATGCGGCGGCGCTGCTTGGAGTTGGATAAGGAGAGCACGATGAAGACAGTATTCGCAGGAGTGGCCCTGGCCGTGATGTTTGCCGCCGGCGTGGCGGTGGGGCAGCAGACCAGCACGACCCGGCGCGAGCCGCAGTTCGAGAACAGCGAAGTGCAGGTGTGGAAGTCAACCATCTACCCAGGCAAGCCGCTCGGCCTCCATCGTCACGACCACGGTCGCGCGCTGGTGTCGCTCAACGGCGGCGTGCTGAACGTCGTGGACGGCGACGGCAAGGTGCTCGACACCTACCACCTGACGGCCGGCAAGGCGATGTGGCTCGATGCCGACAAGCCGGGCACGCAGCACGCGGACGTGAATCCGGGCAAAGATCCGGTGGAAGTGATCGTCGTTCAACTCAAGAACGACAAGCCGAAGATGTGATGCGTTGCGCCGCGATCGTCCTGGCCGCGCTGGTCGGAGTGTCTGATGCCTCTGGCACCCAGGCACCAGGCACCCAGGCACCTGCCGCCCGGCCACCCGCTCCGCCGCCCGGAACGGACATTTACCTCGTGCCGCTGACGGATGGTCTGGCCTCGCTCGAGTCCGCCAGGCCGGTTGCGGTGTCGGTGGCGCCCGGTTACGACAACCAGCCGAACTTCAGTCCCGATGGCAGCCGCATACTCTTTGCGGCCAATCGAGACGGCAAGCAGATCGACATTTACGCGTTCGATCGCGGCACCAACCGAGTCACGCAGTTGACGCAGACGCCGGAGAACGAAAACTCCCCGACCTTCGTGCCGTCCGGCGCCGGTCCCGCCGGCAGCTTTGGCGTGGTGCAATCCGAGTTCGACAAGAACGGCAACCGGCCGACGCCGGCGATTCAGCGGTTGTGGCGCTTCAATGCCGAAGGACGGTCACCGTCGTTGATCCTCGCCACGGTCGATCCCGTCGGCTATCACGCGTGGATCGACAACGACCGGCTCGTGCTGTTCGTGCTGGGTGCGCAGGGCAAGCCCGCCACCCTGCAGATTGCGAGCGTGAAAACCGGCAAGGCGGAGGTCGTCACGGCCGGCGTCGGCCGCTCACTGCATCGGATTCCAGAGACGCAGCTGGCGAGCTTCGTGCATCGCGAGGGCGATGACTACACCGTCAAGCAGATCGACATCACCTCGAAGAAGATCGATCCGCTGGTGAAGGCCGTGGCCGGCAGCAGCGACCGCGACATGGCGTGGATGCCGGACGGCAAGACGATGCTGATGTCGTCGGGCACGAAGATCTTCGCGTGGCCCCGCTTGCCCTCCGGAGCCTCGTCGAAGGAGGGGGGCGCAAACGGCTGGACGGAAGTGTTCGATGCGTCGGCGCATCGGCTTGGCGCCGTCACCCGTCTCGCCGTGTCGCCCAAGGGGGATGCGCTGGCGATCGTCGTGGCGGAGCCCGTCAGGAAATAGCACTCGAGCGCACTCGCCACGCATAAGCCGAGGCGATGAGCGCCAATCCCAGCACCCATACTCCGGTGTAGAAGTAGGGCGGTACGAAGGTGAACGAGTACCGTCCTGTTCTCCCCGGTGCGATCGTCACGCTGGATAGCTCGTTTTGCCGCCCGACCGCAATCTCGCCCGCGTCGGTGCTCCAGCCCTGGGCCCAGTTCTGATTCAAAACGATCCGCGCCGGCTCCGACCCGTCGCGGACCGAGAACGTGAAACGGTTGGGCGAAAAGTCAAGGTCGGCCACTCGAGCTGACGGGCTGGTATCCAACACCTGCGGGCCGGCGCTCGCCGCTCGGGCCACTTGCAACGATTCGTAGCAGTAGAAGAACGCGCGATCGTTCATCAAGGCTCGCAGCATCGGCGAGTCCTCGGTATAGGGGCTGCTGTCGGCGTCGGTCGAAATCTGGCGCGGCCCGCCGTTCCACCGCATCGACGTGTCGAACGGCTCGCGCGTGAAGACGCCCCTCAGGTTCCACTGATTGACGACGATCAGGTGTGCCGAGGCGCCAAGCGCCACGACCGCAATTGCCGCGCGGGCGGCTGGCGGCAAGCCGTAACGCGACACGATCGATCGGAACGCCCAGCCCAGCGTCAGTGCCGCAAACTGCAGGAACGGGATCGAGTAACGGCTCGGGATGCGGAAGCTCGAGAACAGCGGCAACTGCTGGATCAGCACGGCGGGGGCCAGTGAGCTGAATTCACCCAGCGACACCAGGAACAGCAGCACGGTCGTGACGGCGAGCGCGCCGCCGAACCATCGACCCTCGGACGATCGGCGGAACACGACCCAGAGCAGACCCGCGGCCAGCGCCAGCGCGGATCCGATTCCGATGTAGTTGCCGTACTCGTGCCAGCCGTGCCGCTGCATGCGCAGGCGCCCGCCGACGTCCTGCGTCGGCGTGAGGTAGACCTGCTGCAGCATCTCGAGAGTGACCAGGTCGGGCTGTTCGGTTGGGTTGCGCGTGTCCCAGAACTGTTCGCCGGTCACGTATTGCACCACCGGCAACAGCTTGGGCGCCGAGTAGGCGAGCGCCGCGACGCCGAACACGACGGCAAACGCGATCGGCCGCCAGTCACGCCGGGCGAGCGCAGCCGCGATCGAGAACACGCCGATTGCGGCAATTGACATCGGCAGAATGTGGGTGCCGCCGTTGAAAATCATCAGCGCCATGGTGGCCGCGGCGAGCAGCACGTATTTCCACTCGCCGGTCTTGAGCGCCTTGAAGAAGAAATACAACTGCAGCGGCAGGTAGAACCCCGGCAGGAACACGCTGTGGCCGACACGCAGGTGAATGGCCGGCGCTCCGGCGGCCGTGACCAGCGTCGCCAGGTAGATCACGGCCGGCAGGAACCTGACGCCGATCGCGCGCGCCGCCAGCAGGTGCATGCCGATGAATCCGATCCAGACGTGCAGGACGATGTTGATCTTCATCGCCAACGGCAGCGGCATGAACAGGCTCAGCGGATAAACGGGGCTGAGGATGGCGATCTGCGGGTTCTGCCACATCACGTTGCCGCCGCAGTACCACGGATTCCAGAACGGCATCTGCCCGTACTCGACCACGTTCTTCAGCACCACGCCGTAGTAGAACAGGTGCTGGTCCCAGTCGTTGGTGCCGAGGGCCAGCGGCTGATCGAACAGCGGCAGGCAGAAGACGAGGCTGAGCGCCCCGTAGAGCGCACCCAGGCCGAGCCGGCGCGTGGTGATCAGCGGCGGAATCCTGCGGACCCTTCTGGGTTGAGCAGCCATTCGATCGCTTCGCGCGCTGGAACAGCCGCCGAGCTAGCGCTTGAATGCCACCTTGCCGCCGAGGATGGTGTAGACCACGCGCGTGCTGGGAATCTCGTCTTCGGCCACCGTCATGATGTCTTTCGACAGCACGGTGATGTCGGCGAGCTTGCCCACGGTCAACGAGCCTTTCAGGGCTTCCTCCTTGGCGGCGTAGGCGCCGTTCCAGGTGTATGACTTGAGCGCCTCGGCGCGGTTCATCTTCTGCTCGCCGTAGAACACCGAGCCGTCCTTGACCTTACGGGTCACCGTGGCGTGGAAGTTGGCCATGGGGTCGATGCGCTCAACGGGCACGTCGGTGCCGTTGGCGATGATGGCGCCGGTCTTCATCAGCCTCTGCCACACGTAGGCGCCTTCTTCGGCGCGGCGCGCGCCCAGCCGGGCCGGCACGTACGGCGCGTCAGAGGTGGCGTGCACGCCCTGCATGGCCGGGATGATGCCGAGCTGCCCGAAGCGCGGGATGTCGGCGGCGTTGATGTGCTGCGCGTGCTCGATGCGCCAGCGCAGGTCCGTGAGATCAGGCCGGCTCTGGTAGGCGCGCTCGTAGACGTTCAGCACTTCGCGGTTGGCGCGATCGCCGATGGCGTGCACGCACAGCTGCACATCATGCTCGAGCGCAATGCGCGTCGTCTCGGCAATCCGCTCGATCGGCGTCGTCGGCAAGCCGGTGCTCGACGGCGAATCCTCGTACGGCGCCAGCATCCAGGCGCCGCGCGAGCCGAGCGCGCCGTCAGAGGTCACCTTGATGGCGGCGACGGTGAGGTGATGGTTGTGGAGGCCGACGGCGCGGTATTGCTTCATCCGGGCGCTCAGGTTCTCGTTGGTGTCACGAACCATCACCCACAGGCGGATGGGGAGCTTGCCCTCGGCGGCGACGCGCTTGAAGATGTCGATGGTGGCGAAGTTCGCGCCGGCGTCGTGGAAGCTGGTGATGCCTGCTTCGAGTGCCGCTTGTGAAGCGAGCTCGATCTGCCGGAGGGCGTCGAGGTCGCGATCGGCCGCGGTCTTCTTCGATCGCCACGTGTCGAGCGCGCGGCCCGCCAGGCCCGACGCGGTTTCGCGCAGCAGGCCGATTGGCCGGCCCTGAGGGTCTTTCAGGATTTCGCCGCCCGACGGATTCTGCGTGCTGGCGGTGATGCCGGCCTCCTGCATCGCCCTGGCATTCACGAAACTGGCGTGGCCGCTGGCGTGCGTCAGCAGCACCGGGTTGTTGGGGGACGCCTTGCTCAGCGTGTCGTGATACGGGAAACCTTCGACGTTGGGCTTCGGCACGCTCGACCACTTCTCCTGGTGCCAGCCGCGCCCGAGGATCCACTCACCGGGCTGCGCGCGTTTGGCCGCGTCGCCGACCATGGTGACGATCTCGTTCCAGTCCTTCACGTCCATCAGGTCGAGATTCATCTTCGACTGGCCGAGGCCCATGAAGTGGCCGTGGCTCTCCACGAGGCCAGGAATCGCCAGTTGCCCCTGCAGATCGATGACCTGCGTCAACGGTCCGATGTAGCGGTGGATCGCCTCATTGGTGCCGACCGCGACGATTCGATCGCCGCCTACGGCAATCGCCTGCGCTTCGGGCAGCTTGTCGTCGACGGTGACAATCTTTCCGTTACGCAGGACCAGCGTGGCCGGTTCGACAGCCGGCTGGGTGAACGAGGTCAGGACGAGCAGGAGCAGCAGCGCAGCAAGAGGTGTCACAATCCGCGAATTCTACTTCAGCGGTCAGAAAACGGCTGAAACCGACCGTGCTACAATCGACTGTTCTCACCTCTGCGTCCCCGTCGTCCAGAGGCCTAGGACGTGGCCCTTTCAAGGCTAAAACACGGGTTCGAATCCCGTCGGGGACGCCACCATAATTGCCCATTCATTTCCAAACAGGTTCGCCGGGCTCGCCGCACCGACGAGGACGGGCTGATCGCCATCTCCGGCTTCGAGTCGGAAGGGCCGCGCCATCAGCTTCTTGACGATTTGCCGCGCCTGCGGAATGTGACCACGAAGACGAGACGATACGCCGTATGAGCGGCCTCTGGTGCACCGAACGCCGGTTCGCGGACCCAGCCCTTCGTGGCGTCGCGTCGCAAGATCTGCGCTGGCCCCAATCATGTCCAACCAAATCAATTGGACCATCAATCTTTCGAAGCTCTGAAACGAGCCAATCGGCATATGTGTCCTTGTTGGGCGCGAAGCCGTCAGGGCGCTTGTTGCCGAAGCCAGGTAGCGAAAGACATGCGACGTCGCTGCGGCGGATGCTGGAGAGTAGAGGATTCCAAATTTCTGAGGTGTCGGGCACGCCGTGGACAAAGACTGCTGGCATGGGGTCGCTTCCTCAGGTGGCGGATATGGACATCGGTATCGCTATCGCCAAAGTGTTGGGGGGCAAAGCGTCGCATTGGGGTCGAATGTCGCCTTTCGGCGATACTTGGACCGTTCGGCGGAGTGGGACCCACTGACCGGGTTGGGCGGGATCGGGAAAAATCCATCCATGGATTTACGGGGTTAGGTCGACACTGGCCTCGCCAGCGGAATGGATGTGAGACATTGTTCCTTTAGCAAGCGGGGGATAAAGGATGCTGTTGCACCGCGTGATCGCGCACCTGCGCAAGCAGGAATGGACCGCCATCGCGATCGACTTCCTTATTGTCGTGGTAGGTGTTTTCGTCGGTCTCCAGGTCAACAACTGGAACATGGCGCGTGTCGAGCGATCAGCGGAGATCAACTATCTCTCGACGATGGAGGAGGATGTCGTCTACTCCATTGGCAAACTGGAAGAGTTGATCGCAGCGTTGGAGCGTCAGGAAGAGGCGCGCGCGGCGCTCTATACCTTCAGCCTTGATCCGAAGGCGACGATGGAGCCGCACCTCCGGGACCGCCTGGTGGCCCACGGCCTCTTTCACCTTGCCACCCTAAATATCCGGCAGGTCACCTACGAGGCGCTGAAGGGGTCGGGCCGATTGAATGCGATCTCAAGCCCGCCGCTGATTTCCGCGCTGCAATCCTTAAGCGCAGAGGTTGCCGACGCAGTGCGCCGCGAGCAGGACGAAACCCAAATAACCTACTTGTTCTCCGACCCGCCTCTCATATCCGGCATCGATATGGCGGGCCCCTTTCGGCATCCCAATGTCAACGGCGCGCCGCCCCCGATCAGCTGGCTGCCCGACGCCGCACCGTCGTCCATATCGCCGGCCGTGATGAGGACGCTAGCGTTCAGAAACGCCATTCTTTATCGGTCCTACATGACTTCCGCTCGCCTCCTCGACGTGAGGCGCATGCTCGAAAGTCACAGGCGCATCGCCGGCCTAATCGACCAGAGGCAGGCTGAAATCGGGGCGCCGCAATGATCCTGCGCCGCATCATCGCGCATGTGCGCAAGCAGGAATGGACCGCCATCGCGAGCGACTTCCTTATCGTCGTGACAATACGATAAGCCGTATTAGGCCATAGCTACTCCTCCTCCTTCGCGCGCGCCGCTCCTCGCGGAGCGCGCGCTCGTCGGCACCTTCGCGGCGATCCGAGACCCGGCGACCTCGGGTTCCTCGCGGCCGGCGGCTTCGAGACAATCGTCATCGACGGCGAGCACGGCGTCATGAACCCGGAGACCGTGGGCACGCTCGTGCTTGCGGCGCATGGAGCGCATTGCCCGGGCGGTGCACGCAGCGGGGAAGTCGTTCGGCACGTTCATCGGCAAGCCGGAGGAGGCGCGTCGCGCGCGTGAGCTCGGCGCGAAGCTCCTCGTGCTCGGCGGCGACGGCGGGCTCCTCTTGCAGGCGGCGTCGGACGCAGCCGGCGTGACGCGCAAGGCGATGGGCAAGGGGTGAAGTCCGCCTTGAAGGTCGCGGTCGTCGGGGCAGGGCCCGCGGGAGCCTTCGTGGCGGGCGCGCTCGCGGAGCGCGGCTTCGCGGTGCAACTCTTCGATCGTAGGGAAAAGCCCTGGGAAGAGCGTGGTGAGGGCAGGCCCATCGCGCTCTCGCTCTCGCCGCGCGGCGCGCGATCGAAACGATCCGTCAGCACGGTTTCTCCTGCAGCGACATTGTGGCACTGCGGTGTGACGGAACGGGTCACGGCGCGATCGAACTTCCTACGCCACCCCCCGGTTCCACACCTGCGACAGATCCGTGAAGTGCCGGCCGCGGCCGAGCGCCGCATCGAAGCTCGTCGCCCCATACCGCTCGCGGACGGCCGAGTGCGCCAACCACGACGCAGTCTGCCGATCCCCGCGCCCGTCCATCTCGTATACGACGTCCAGCGGCAGGTCGCGATTGGGCGCATACGCGAGCGTCACGCGGCACTCGCGCGCGCCGGACGCCACGGCCTGGACCGCCGCCTGCCGCGCCGCGTACGCGGCCGCGCGATCGATGTGGCTCAGGTCCTTGCCTGAGAGCGCGCCGCCGCCGATCGGCACGCGCGGGCCGTAGTAGTCCACGGCCAGCTTGCGCCCGGTCTGGCCGTTGTCGCCGTCGCTGCCGCCGTTGACGAGCGGGCCGTTGGGATTGACGAGCAGTTCGATGTCGTCGAACGGCGCCGCCCACCGCCGGTCGCGCGCGCGCACGGTCTCGTACGACGCGCGCAGTTCCGCCGTCGTCCACGCGCACAGATCGACGAAGCGCGTGTCCGGCAACTGCTGCAGCGTGACGAGCACCTGCTCGACGTGCCACACGTCGCTGCTCTCGCGCACGCGCACGAGCAGCTTGCCGTCGGGCCCCTGCCCCGCCAGCCGCCCCGCGCCGCAGCTTGACGCGAGCGCCTCCCCGAGCGCATGCGCCAGGTAGTGCTCGGGCGGCAGCCACGACACCTTCTCGTCGTAGCCGGCCCAGCCGATGGTCACGCACTGGTCGTTCACCTTGTCGGTCCAGCGCCGCGGATCCTGGCGCTTCTGGCGCACGGTGTCGCCGACGTCGTAGCGCGCGGCGTCGATGGCGTTGGCGCCCGTGTAGCCGATCTCGCGCCCGACGGTCTTCACGATCTCCGCCGGCGCGCGCCGCAGCGGTCGTCGCGTCACGATGCCGCCGGTCAGGAACACCTGGTCGGCCCAAACGCTCATCTCGACTTGACAGTAGGCGCGCGGGTCCGCGCGGTAGCACTCGGCCACGATCGCGTCGACGGCCTGATCGCAGAACTTGTCCGGATGGCCGGGCAGCACCACTTCACTTATGCGGATCATTGGGGAACCTCGCCAGTTGGGTATACGGCAGTCCGGCGGCCGCGATCGGCGTCGTGGTACCGTCGCGCGTGACGATGACGTGCAGCCGGGTCGAGGCGACCGCCGCCGCGGCGTCGGCGCGGCTGACGGCTTCGATGTATCCGTCGGTCACGACGACCGCGGCGCGAGGCCTCGTGCAGGCGACGTGCTCGAGCACGCAGGCCATGCTCGTGCCGCCGGTCGTGTCCGCGATCAGGCGGCCCTGCTCGATCCGCGCCGGCGCCACCTTCGTGCTGAACGCCCAGAACGGCCGGCGAATGCAGCGCGACAGCCGGCCGAGCAGCGCGACGATGTGCGGCATCTCGGCGTGCATCGACCCGCTCACGTCCAGGTAGACGTGCGCGGACCCGGCACGCGACGGTTTCGCGGTGTTCCACCGCGCGTCTGGCAGCAACGGGCTCCAGCGCGCCCGGAGCGCGGCCCGGCGATCGCCCGACGACAGCACCGGCAGCGTGTAGTCGGACGAAGCGTGCTCGCGCGCCGCCGAACGCGGGTCGGGCACGAGGTGCCGCCGCAGCACGTCGTAGGTCTGCCGGCGCCAGCGTTCGACCGCCGTGTCGGCCTGCCTGAACTCGGCGGCGTACGCCTCGGCGCCCAGGCCGCGGCCCTTCGGGCTTCGGAATACGCCGCTGCCGTTCATCGCTTTCAGTGAAGTTTCGAGCGCGGCCGCCAGGACGTCGTCTGCGGCGGCGCTCACGCCGGCGCCGTCGCTGTCGTGGTCGCCGATGAGCAGGAGCCTGGTCTGCTGCATCTGCGACTGCAGGTCCTCGATCAGCTCGCGGATGTCGTCGGCCACCAGTTGACCGTTGTAGAGGCCCATCCAGGCTTGCGACACCTGCCGCGGGCTGCCACGCTTCGGCAAGCTCCGGCTCCACCGAGCACTCTCGGCCTTGCTCCGCTCGTCTTTGGTCGGCGGCCGCAGCAGCCGGCACACGCCCTTCTCGTTCGCGTAGTACCGGCTCATCATCGCGCTGGCAGACTCGCCCATCGACCGGTGGATGATGGCGTTGATCACCGCGTCGAAGGCGATGTGCTCGGCGCGCGTGGACGGTGTCAGCCGTTCCGTGTGGCGCAGCAGGACGTGCAGGAACTCGTGGCAGACGACGGCCTTGACTTCCGCGGGGCCGCGGCAGTGCTCGCTGACGAACTTCAGGTTGACGAGCAGGCGCGGGCGTCCCTCGCAGGTGACGGCCAGCGTGGGCACGTCCGTCGTGAACTCGACGGCGAGGATCTTCAGCACCGCCCGGACCGCGAGCGGGTTCTCTTCGATGAGTTCCCGGTAGAGGTCGTGAAACTCGTGGGGCTTCATGCGTAGAACCCTCCTCCGTCGTAGAGCACGAGACGACGCGTGAGGCTCGTCGTGGTCCAGAGCACCGGCCGTGCCGGGTCGTAGAAGCTGGCCGTGCACAGCCCGAGCACGAGCGCCAGGCCGAGGCCCTCGAGGGCCGTCAGCGAACCGGCGCTGACCGGCACCGGGTGGGGATCGACCTGGCAGATGCACCGGCGATCCGGCAGCGAGACGATGGCGCGCGCTTCGTTCCCCGTCTCGAAGCCGGCCGCGCGGAGCCACCGCTCGACGCATCGCAACGGGCTCTGCCGGCCGAAGTCGATGGCCACCCGCAGCACTTTCGGGCACCGCACCGGGCCATCGTCGTCTCCGAGGACGGTCGTGCGGATGCGTTCAGAACGCGTGCGGCTGCACGGACCGCCGCTGTTCATCAGCAGGCCGGGACCGTGGAGCGGCCAACCTTGGTCCGCCGCGAGCGTCATGACGCCACCTCCCGCGCGAAGACACGCACGCAGCGGTCGAACTCGGCTTCCAGCTTGCGCGGATCGGCCACGGCGATCTTGGCGACCGCGCAGTACCAGAGCAGCTGTTCGGCGCGCTTCCGCCGCGCTTCCTCCAGCGGCTCGAGCACGGCGGCGTAGGCCGCCAGTTCGGGGTGCGTGGTGTTCGCGTCCGACAGACGCTCCTGCCATGTGACCTCGCCATCGACCGTGAGCAGCGGCTGGGCGGCGCGGCCCAGGTCGTTCACGCCCTCGGCGCCAATCGGCAATCGTCCCGCCAGGGCCGCCGGGAACGCCGCCAGCGCGAAGGCTGCCGCGCATGCCCTCGGTTCGTTCGCCAGGAGCTGCTCCACGGCGAGTGTGCCGGTGTCGGCGTCCGGGCAGTGCTTCAGCAGCAGGCGCGCCTTGCGGTCGAGCGCGCGCTCCAGATGGAACTGGTGCAGCCACCGGTCGCGCGGACTCGCCATCGTCGCGTTCCACGCGAGCGTGTGGGCGGCCAGCACTTTGTCGGCGTCCGGGGCAACGCCCCACGCCCGGTGCGGCAGGCTCCCATCGAGGACGAGACGGAACAACAGGTCGGTGCGCCGGCTGCTGACGTCCGTCAGCGCGTCATCGTCGATGACGAGCGCGGCGACGAGCGTGCGCGAGAGCAGGCGGGCGCGGCGCGGCGAGATGCGGATGCCGGCGTTGTTCAGCGCCGTCGCCACAGCCGAGACGTAGCCGATGACCTGCGGCGGGCAGTTGCGCAGGGCGGCCGCAAAGGCGGGTTGCCACTGCGCCAGCTTCGCGCGCAGCGCGCCGCCGTCGTCGGACGTCACACCCTCGCCGGCCGGGTCGGCCACACGCCGGCGGTCGGTCTCGTCGAGCGACGTCCAGTCGCCGACGTCGAGGATGACGGCGAACCGGTCGGCCAGCGCGGGGTCGAGCGGTTCCGAGCCGAGGTATTCCTCGCCCGGCGACTGGTCGGTCGTGCACGGGTTCATCGCGGCCCAGCGGTAGCGGAGCGACGCGAGCGGCAGCCCCTGGATCTTCTTCTCGTGGACCAGCGAGAACAGCCGGTTCTGGTGTTCCGGCTTGCAGCGGGAGATTTCGTCGATCAGCACCGACTCGGCGCCCCATACCGTGGCCGGCGTTTCGAGGAACCGGACGGCGGTCTTCTCGTCGTCCGGGTAGGGAAAGCCGACGAGGTCGTCGAACGAGATCAGACTGGCGTTGTAGTGCCGGTGTTCGAGCCCGAGCGCCTCGCTGATTGAATTCAGGAGGAACGTCTTGCCCGTGCCGCTCTTGCCGATGAGCAGGAGCGGGTCGCCGGTGACGAGCGCGGCCAGGATGAGGGGTTCTTGAGTTTCGAAGCCGTACGCGCCAAGCGTGGAGAGACGTGTGTGTGAGTCCGTCATCGCTTATCTCCCCCGGCCGTGCCGGGCAGGAATTAGCACCGTGACGCTTGCCGTCCGGTTGCTGTGACGTCGTCGGGCCTGTGCCCTCGGTCACTCTGGATAAGTCCCGCGGTCGTGCGGGAATGACACGATAGTACGACATGAATCTACATATGTCAATGCGTTGAGTCACTAAGGGTATGATGAAAATCATGACTCGCATGCGCACTACGGTCGCGCTGTTCTGGCTGATCGGTACCGCGGTGTCGGCGCAGATGAAGCACGTCGACATCAAGGATGCCAAGAGGACCAACGGCGGGACCGCGCTGCCCGTTCACGAGCGGGCGGACGACGGCAAGACCGAGCCCGGCGGCAACCCCGGAACCCCGATCGCCTGTGGAGTAATCATCAAGTGACGAACACCAATCGACCAGTCAAGCTCATCGCGGTCGCGAGTGTAACGTTCGCGGTGCTGGCCGGTGCGGCGTGCGGCGGATCGGCGCCCGCGTTCGCGCCCGCCGCGGAGTCTGCCCCGGCAGTGGCGGCGCCCACCGCCACCGCCGACGGCCCCGGCGTCCTCACCGGAATCGTGACCTTCGACGGCACCGCTCCCAAGCCCCGCCCGCTGCCGATGGATTCCGACCCGCAATGCAAGGCCACCGAACCGGGCGGCACGGTGTCGGAGGTGCTACTTGTCGGCGCCGGCAACGGAATCCAGAACATCTTCGTGTACGTCAAGGACGGTCTCGGCGACCGCCGCTACGCCGCGCCCTCCACGCCGGTGACCCTCGATCAGAAGGGCTGCCGCTACGTTCCCCACGTGTTCGGCATCCAGGTCGGGCAGACGCTCCTGGTCTCCAACAGCGACCCGCTGATCCACAACGTGCACGCCCTGCCGGCCAACAATCGGGAATTCAACTTCGGACAGCCGGCGAAAACACCCCCGGTGGAGCGCGTGTTCCAACAACCCGAGATCGGCTTGTTCTTCAAGTGCGATGTGCACGGCTGGATGGCCGCCTACGCCAACGTGGTGACGCATCCGTTCTTCGCGGTGACCAAGGAGGACGGCAGCTTCGAGATCAAGGGGTTGCCAGAGGGCCGCTACACCCTCGAGCTGTGGCACGCGCGGCTCGGCACGCAGACCGTGTCCGTCACCGTCACGGCGGCGGTGCCGGCCACAGTCGCCGCGTCGTTCAAGATTCCAAACTAGGAAAAGGCGGCAGATTCGCGGCGGGCAACGTATAATCCCGAAGCTGCTGCACTTGGGGTGTGCTTACAGAAAAGGAGTCGCAATGAAGATCGTGAACGCCGTGATCCTGGGACTGGGGACTATAATCGCGGCCGCCTGCGGCGGCACCGAAACGCCGCCGGCGTCAACCGCCAGCGCCCCTGCCGCGAGCCCGCCGGCCAACCGGGTCTTTTTCGTCACGCCGACCAACGGCGCCTCCATCAAGCCGATGTCGACCATCGAATTCGGCAGCACCGGCGTCACCGTCGGCGCTGTGCCGCCCGGCGAGCTGAAGCCCGAGCAGGTGCGCCCGAACATCATCCACTACCACATCGCCGTCGACGCCGACTGCCTGCCGGCTGGCGAGATAATCCCGAAGGCCGACCCGTGGGTGCACTTCGGCGACGGCAAGAACGTGATCGAGATGTCGCTGACGCCCGGGGCGCATCGCCTGACCGTCCAGGCCGGCAACGACATGCACCGGACCATCGCCGGCCTCTGCGAAACGATCAACGTCACGGTCGCGCAATAGCGCGACCGGGCGTCGGGCAGTGACCCCGGATCATTTCCCGACCTGGTCAGCGCCGCGGCACTGCGCCGAGCACCCGAGGCGATGAAGGCTGCGGCCGGAAAGAAGAAGTAGTAGAGGGCGTCCTCCGGGCCCTCAGCCACGCTAGGGTTTCCGGAAGACGACGCGGCCGTCGAAGACCGTGGCGGCGACGGAGATGGCATCGGGCGTCGCCGGTGGTGCGTTCAGCACATCGCTGGTCAGCACGACCACATCGGCCAGTTGCCCCGGGGCCAGGAGGCCTTTGCGGCTCTCGTCGAACGAAGCCCATGCGGCTTCGGATGTGTAGGCACGAAGCACATCGGCCATTGGCATCGCCTGCGGCACATCGCCGGCCGTGCCCGTGCGGGTGGTGGCGAGCCAGAGAGCGGGACCCGGGTTGAGTGTCGCCACGGGCCAGTCGCTGCCAAACACCACGCGCGCGCCCTGCCGGGCGATGCGGCGCCACGCCCACGCTCTCCGCTGCCGCTCGGGGCCGACGTTGTCGGGCCACGGACCGGACGGGGACGGGCTGTTCATGTCGCCCAGCACCACGTGCATCGGCTGCATCGAGGCGACGACGCCCAGCGCCTGGAAGCGCGCAATGTCGGGCTCACTGATCGTTTCGACATGCTCGATGCGGTGGCGACGTCCGCGCGCCGGCGCGGGGTTGACCTGGGCCGCATGGGCGAAGGCATCGAGGGCCATCTGCACTCCGCGATCGCCCGTCGCATGAATCTGCACCTGCAGGCCCCGGCGATCGAGCAGCGTGACGACGCGCGTGAGGTCCTCGGGTGTCAGTTGCGGTGTGCCGCGCTCGGCCGAGCCCGGGTACGGATCGATGAGGGCGGCGGTGCGGCTCTCGATGACGCCATCGGCGAACATCTTCACAATCCCTGTCCTCAGCGTGGGCCGCTCGTCGCCGATCCGTTGCCAGGTCGCCACCATGGCGTCGGCATCCGCCTCGGTGGTGGCACCATGGGCCCGGAACGCTGCATACGTCCGCAGCGCAAGGTCGCCGCTGTTCCGGGCGGCTTCCAGCAGGGCCATGTCAGTGAGTGATGTGCCGGCATTCTGCACGCTGGTCACGCCCAGCCGGTGTGCGTGGGTGACAGCAGCGCGGAGGGCAGCCTGGCGCTGGTCGTCAGTCGGCGGCGGCATGGCCCGTCGCACCAGGTCGGCTGCGGCTTCCTTGAGGTGGCCCGTCGGTCGATTCGTGCGCGGGTCGCGCACGATTTCGCCGTTGGGAGGATTGGGGGTCTTCGCCGTAATGCCGGCGGCCTCCAGTGCGCGCGTGTTCACCCAGAGGCTGTGTCCGTCGTAGCAGTTCATCACCGCGGGCCGGTCGGCCACGGCGGCGTCGAGCTGCGCGGCTGTCGGCGAACTGTCGGGAAACGGCGCATACGGCCAACCGAACCCCTCGACCCATGGCGCGTCGGGATGTGCGGCGGCGAACGTGCGGATGCTCTGCTGAATCGCCTCGAGGCTGGCGAGGCCGGCCAAATCCACCTGACCGAGCGTGAACCCGCCCGACAGCAGGTGGAGGTGGGCATCGTTGAAGCCCGGTGCCACGAGGCCGCCGCGGGCATCGATGACCGTAGTGGCGGGGCCTTGCAGCCGGCTGAGTGCGGCGGTCGGCCCCACCGCTGCGATCGTGGTGCCCCGCACAGCCACCGCGTTGGACGGGCCACGGTCGGCGTCGCCGGTGAACACCCGGCCATTGATGATCAGCAGGTCGGCCGGCGGCTCGGCCGGAGCAGCAGGGGAGCAGGCGCTCAGGGCGACAGCGCCGGCCAGGGCCGTGGTCAGCAGGCGGGTGAGATGGCGGGTGGGCGTCAGGCGTGTGCGGGTCATGTCGTTGGGGGCCTCCTCTCCGGCGAGCGCCCTATGCTAGCCCGAACGCGACGCGCCGAGGGCGTGCATTACAATCCCCACGCGCATGACAACAGGGGTGATGCCAGCGGCCCGGGCCGTCTACCGGCGTGTCCTCGCGGATGGGCTGGTGGTGACCAGCGCCCGGCCCGAGCACGCGCCCGCACTCGAGGCCCTGCAGTGTGTGGTGTTCCCGACCCTGGCGGACGAGCAGCGCTTCAAGGCCCGCCACTACCTCCGGCATCTCGAGCTGTTCGCCGAAGGACAGCTGGTGGTGCTCGACGGCGATCGCGTCGTCGCGGCCACGGCCACGATCCGACTCACCTTCGACTTTGCACACGTCACGCACACCTTTTCCGAGATCATTCAGGGCGGGTGGCTCACGTCCCACGAACCCGAGGGGCCCTGGCTCTACGGGGCCGATCTCGGCGTGCATCCGTCCTACCGCCGACGCGGCCTGGCGCAGGCGCTGTATGCGGCGCGGCAGCAACTGGTGTGGCGACTCGGCCTGCGCGGGCAGGTGACTGCCGGCATGCTCAGCGGCTATGGCGCCGTGCGGCACCGGATGTCGGCCGAACAGTATTATGAGGAACTGTGTGCAGGGCGCCTTACGGATCCGACCCTGTCCATGCAGCGCAGCATCGGGTTCGAGTTCAGGGGACTGCTCAAGGACTACCTGAACGATCCGGTCTGCGACAACTACAGCGTGCTGATTGTCCTCGACGCGTCCATCCCGGTGCCCGGGGCGGTGCGGCCGGGCGGCACACCTGATTACTGGAGGAGAGACGTCATGGGTTCCATTCGCCTCGTGAGCCCGGTGCCAGGGCCCCGCAGCCAGGAGTGGCTGGCCCGCCGTGCCGCGGCGGTTCCGAACGGCCTCGGCCGCGCCACCGACGTCGTGGCCGACCGTGCGGAAGGCGCCCTCGTACATGACCTCGACGGCAACACCTTCATCGACTTTGTCGGCGGTATCGGCGCACTGGCCGTGGGCCACTGCCCGACGCCGGTCGTCGAGGCCATCCAGCGGCAGGCGGCCTCGCTCATCCACCTCGGATCGCTCGTCGGCACCTACGACTCCTATGTGCGCCTGTGCGAGCTGCTGAACGAGGTCACCCCCGGTATCTTCCCCAAGAAGACCCTGCTGGCCAACACCGGCGCGGAGGCCATCGAGAATGCCATCAAGGCGGCGCGGGCCTACACGCGGCGGCCGGGCGTCATCTGCTTCGAGGGCGGCTATCACGGGCGCACGCTGCTCACGCTGACGCTGACCAGCAAGTACAGCCTCTTCAAGAAGACGATGGGGCCATTCGCCTCGGATGTGTATCGGCTGCCGATGCCGAATGCCTATCGCCGTCCGGCGGGCATGACCGCCGAGCAGTCCCTCGAATTCGGGCTGATGCAGCTTGAGCAGGCGTTCACCGCGCAGGTCGATGCGAGTGAAGTCGCCGCTATCATCATCGAGCCGGTGCAGGGCGAGGGCGGGTTTGTGCCGGTGCCTCCGCGGTTCCTGCAGCGCATCCGCGACCTCTGCACGGCGCACGGCATCGTCATGATTGCCGACGAGGTGCAATGCGGATTCGCCCGGACGGGCCGCCTGTTCGCCCTCGAGCACTACGGCATCGAGGCCGACATTATTGTCACGGCCAAGTCGCTCGGCGCGGGAATGCCGATCAGCGCCACGACGGGCCGGGCCGATATCATGGATGCCACGCACACGGGTGGCATGGGTGGCACCTACGGCGGCAATCCGCTCACCTGCGAGGCGGCGATCGCGGCCATCGAGATGATGCGGCAGCCGGCCTTCCTCGCACGGGCGACCGAGATCGGGGCGCACCTGCGCGCCACGCTCACCGAGTGGCAGCTGCGGCATCCGCTGATTGGTGACGTGCGCGGCCTCGGGTCGATGATGCTCATCGAACTGGTGAAGGACCGGCAGAGGCGCGAGCCTGCTCCGGACGAAACGCTGGCAATCATCCGCGCGGCCTGCCAGCGCGGCGTCATCGCGATGCGCGCGGGCCTGTTCACGAACGGCATCCGCTTCCTGCCGCCCCTGACGATCACCGACGATCAGCTGGCCGAGGGGCTGGCGGTGGTCGAAGCGGCCCTGACCGAGGTGGAAGCGCGTGCCGGCCTCAGTCTGCAGCCGGCCTGATGCGCACGGGCACCGGCGCATGTGCCGTGTGTCTCCCCCCGCCTGAGGCACCGCATGCGCTCTGCCGACACGCTGTTTCTCGGGGCGACGCTCTGGACCGGCACGCCGCAGGCCCGTGCGGCGACCGCCCTTGCCGTGACGGGCGGTCGCATCGCCGCCATCGGCACCGACGATGACGTGGCGTCCCTGCGGGGGCCGCATACGGAGATTGTGCGGGCCGACGGGGCGACGCTACTGCCCGGCTTCGTCGATGCGCATGCGCACATCTGGAAGATCGGTCACCTGCTGACCACACTGCTCGATCTTCGCGAGGCCGCAAGCATCGATGATCTCGGCGTGCGCGTGCGGACACGAGCCGCCATGCTCAGTGAGGGCGCCTGGCTCTATGGCCGCGGGTTCAACGAGACCCGGTTTCCGGATCGCCGTGTCCCCACCCGCGACGACCTTGATGCGGTGGTGTCCGATCGGCCTGTGGTGCTGATGCGCACGTGCGCCCACATCATCGTGTGCAACAGCCTGGCCCTGCAGCGGGCCGGCCTTGACGACACCACGCCCGACCCTCCGGGTGGCGAACTCGGGCGCGATGCGCAGGGGCGGCTGACCGGCGTGCTGTCGGAGCGTGCCCTGGGCCTGGTGCTGACGAAGATGCCCGCACCGACCGACGCCGACTACGAGGCCATGATTCTGGCTGCGCTGGCGCACCAGGCCTCACGTGGCATCACGTCGACGTCGGATACCGGCGTCGCCCCTGACCTGCTGGCCGTCTACCGTCGGCTCGATGCCCGGGGACGATTGCCACTGCGGGTCAACGTCATGGCCCTGCGCACCGTCGAGGGCGAGGGCGTGGCCCCGCTTCCCGAGATCTGCCGGACCGAGTGCCTGCGCATCGACACGGTCAAGTTCTTTGCCGACGGCGGGCTGAGCAGCGCGACGGCGGCGCTGAGTCAGCCGTATCGGCATGCGCCCTCGCACGGCCTCCTGCGGATGAGCGATGACGAGTTCCTGACGCTGGCGCGTGAGGCGCACGCAGCCGGCCTGCGCCTGGCCACGCATGCCATCGGGGATGTCGCCATCGACCAGGTGCTGCGCGTGTACGCCGCGCTGGGGCCGGGGCCGGTGCGCCACCGCATCGAGCACTTTGGCCTGCCGGGGCCCGCGCAGCTGCGCGAGGCCGCACGTCTCGGCATCATCGTCGTGCCGCAGACGATCTTCCTGCATGAACTCGGTCGCAACTTCCGGCAGTATCTGCCGGACGACTTTCTGCCACGCGCCTATCCGGTGCGCGGCATGATGGACGCCGGGCTCACCGTGGCGCTGTCGTCCGATGCCCCGGTGGTCGTCAACGATGCCCCGCTGGCTGGCATGCAGGCGGCGATCGGGCGGCGTGATGCCGACGGTGTCGTGCTGACGCCCGCCGAGGCGGTGACGCTGCACGAGGCGCTGGTGGCCTATACCCACGGCGGCGCTGTTGCGTCCGGCGACGCGCATGAGCAGGGCCAGCTGCGCGAGGGCTGGCGTGCGGATCTCGTGCTCGTCGAGGGCGATGTGACCCGCTGGGACACCACGGCTCTTGAGTCGCATCGCATCAGGCAGACCTGGGTGGGCGGCCGCTGCGTCTTCGCGGCGTGATCCTGCCGCACGCCATTGAGAGGAGAGCAGGGCATCGTGACCTATCGACAGCTGGTGAATGGGGCCTGGACGGACGCGATCGGCGGCTCGACCTGGGACGTGATGAACCCGGCGACCGAAGCGATCGTGGCGCGCGTGCCATTCGGGGCACGTGCCGATGCCGAGGCGGCAATTACTGCGGCCACCGCCGCGGCGGACCCGTGGGCACGACTGACGCCATATGAGCGCGGCGCGCTGCTGAAGCGGGTGGCCGACCGTATGCGCGGGGATGCCGATGCCCTCGCGCGTATCACGGTCGCCGAATCGGGCAAGCCGCTGGTGCAGGCACGAGGCGAGTGGCTCGTGTCGGCCGATCTCTTCGAGTGGTTTGCGGAAGAGGGCACGCGTGCGTACGGGCGCACGATTCCCTCGCGGGTGCCTGGCAAGCGGATGACCGTGCTGCGCCAGCCCGTCGGGGTGGTGGGTGTGATCACGGCCTGGAATTTTCCTGCCTACAATCCGGCGCGCGCATGGGCGGCGGCCCTGGCCGCCGGCTGCACGGTAGTGGCGCGCCCATCGGAGTACACGCCGCTGACGGCGATGGCCATGGCGGGATTGCTGCACGAGGCTGGCCTGCCGGCAGGCGTCCTCAACCTCGTGAACGGCGATCCCGGCCCGATGGGTCAGGCCATGCTGGATGCCCCTGCCGTGCGGAAGATGCACTTCACGGGCAGCGTGCGCGTGGGCAAGCTGCTGATGGACGGCGCCTCGCGCACGGTGACGCGGCTGTCGCTGGAACTGGGCGGCAACGCGCCGGTCATCGTGATGCCCGATGTCGACCTCGAGGCGGTGGCCGCCGGGGCCATCACCAGCAAGTTCCGGAACAACGGACAGGTGTGCGTCGCCCCGCAGCGGTTTCTCGCGCATCGCTCGGTGGCCGAGGCCCTGGCAGCGCAGCTGGCACAGCGCGCGCGGGGCCTGCGTCTCGGTGATGGCCTCGATCCCGACGTGCAGGTCGGCCCGCTCATCAACGCCCAGCAGCGCGACCGCGTCGAAACCCTTGTGCAGGCGTCGGCGTCGGCCGGGGCCGAGGTGCTGACCGGCGGACATCGGCCCGCCGATCGCGACTGCGGGTTCTTCTTCGAGCCCACGGTGCTCTGGAATGTGCGCCCCGGGACGCCGGCGTTCGGCGAGGAGATCTTCGGCCCGGTGCTGCCCCTCACGGTATTCGACGAGGTCGACGAAGCCCTGGCCCTGGCCAACGCCACTCCGTACGGGCTGGCCGCCTACGTGTGGACACGCGATCTGCGGCATGCGACGCTGCTGTCGGAACGGCTCGAATTCGGAATCGTCGGCGTCAACGAATGGGCGCCGCATGCCACCGAGGCTCCCTTCGGCGGATGGAAGCAGAGCGGACTGGGGCACGAGAGCGGGGCCGAAGGGCTGTCCGAGTATCTCGAAACCAAGCTGGTGTCGATCGGGTCGCTCTGACCCGGGTGGTTGCCATCGGAGTTGCCGCGCGGTCTATACTGCCGGCCATGGCCAACTCCGACGATCGTCACCTCGGCATGCACGTCCCCGTGACACGTCGCGACTTCATCAACGGCATGGCGGTTGGTGTCGGGGCGACGGCGGCGTCGCTCTCGCTGCCGCCCGGCGTGGCCGACCTGCTGGCGCAGGACGCGCCGTACCCGCCCGCCCGCACCGGGCTGCGGGGCTCGCACGCCGGCTCGTTCGAGACGCTGCATGCGCTGCGCGACGGACGCTTCTGGGAGGCCGCCGGCACGCCCGTGTCCACGGGCGAAGAGTACGACCTCGTGATCGTGGGCGCAGGCCTCAGCGGACTGACGGCCGCCATCACCTACCGCGAGGCGAGGCCGGATGCACGCATCCTGCTGATTGAGAATCACGACGACTTCGGCGGCCACGCGCGGCGCAACGAATTCACGGCCGGCGGTCGGCGCCTCATCGGCTATGGCGGCACGCAGTCGATTGACAGCCCGGCGCCCTACAGTGCCGAGGCGAAGGCCTTTGTGGCCTGGCTCGGCGTGGATGTGTCGAGCTATCGCCGTGCCCTCGACGGCACGCTCTACTCGTCGATGGGCCTGCGCGGTGGCATATTCTTCGACCGCGAGACCTTCGGCAAGGATCAGTTGGTCATTGGCGATGTGCGCGATTCGGCGGTCCGCGAGGCAGCTCCCTTCTCGCCCGCCGTCAGGCGTGACCTGGGCCGGCTCTTTACCGAAACGCCGGACCCGATGCCGGGGCTGTCGCCGGCCGAAAAGAAGGCGCGGCTGGCGCGCATGACGTATCTGCAGTTCCTGACGGATCACTGGAAGCTCGACGCCGGTGTGCTGTGGCCCTTCCAGACACGCACGCACGGACTCTTCGGGGTCGGCCTTGACGCGGTCCCTGCGCAGGATGCCTTCGGTCTCGGCCTGCCCGGGTTCCAGGGCATGGGCCTCGATCCGGCGGCGGGCCCCGGGCAGAACCACGATTCCATCAGGTTTCCCGAGGCCGATGACTACTACTTCCATTTTCCCGATGGAAACGCCACGCTCGCGCGGCTGATGGTGCGCCGGCTCATGCCGCACGCTCTGCCGGGGACGACCGTGGAAGACTGCGTCACGGCCCGTGCGGACTACGCGCAGCTCGACGTCGCCGGTCGCCCGTGCCGCCTGCGGCTGAACAGCGCGGTGCTGCGTGTGCGGCACACGGGGCCGGCCGGAGGCGACCAGCGCGTGGAGGTCACCTATGCTCCTGCGGGTGCCGAGTCGGCGCGGGGCCTCGCGCTGTCCACGGTGCGGGCCCGATCGGTCGTGCTGGCGTGCTGGCACTCGGTGATCCCGGCGATTTGCCCCGAACTACCGGCAGCACAGAAAGAGGCCCTCGACTACGCCATCAAGGTGCCCATCGCCTACACGAGCGTGCTGATTCGGCAGTGGACGGCGTTCCGTGCGCTGGGTGTGCAGCGCTTCACAAGTCCGCGGTTCTGGCACCGGTCGGTGAATCTCGACTTCCCGGTGAGCATCGGCACCTATCGCCACCAAACCGATCCGGCGCAGCCGATCGTGCTGCACATGACGCGTGCCGCCTGTCAGCCGGGGCTGCCCGTGCGTGAGCAGCACCGGGCCGGTCGACGCGAACTGCTGGCGACCTCGTTCGACACCATCGAGCGTGACATCCGCGACCAACTGCAGCGCGTGCTGGGGCCGGGCGGGTTCGAGTCGGCGCGCGATGTGCTGGGCATCACCGTCAACCGCTGGCCGCACGGCTATGCCTACCAGTACAACTCGCTCGATGACGAGTTCTGGCTGAAGGGCACCGAACCGCCGTGCGTCCGGGCGCGGCAGCCGCATGGCCGCATCGCCATCGCCAACTCCGATGCGGCGGCGTACGCATACACCGACGCCGCCATCGACCACGGACGCCGCGCCGTGCGCGAACTGCTGGCGCGGACGTGACGCAGCGGCGCCTCGTGAGAAACGGGGACCGTGCGGCATGACCGCTCCTGACGGCATCGGGGGCACCCGGCGCACGCTCGGTCTGACGGACCTGGTGCTGCTGGGCACGGTGGCCATTGTCAATGTCAACGTAGTACCCCCGGTCAGCGGTTTCGGCCGGGCCACACTGGGCCTGTGGCTGCTGGCGTGGCTGGCCTTCTTCGTTCCTGAAGCCATCGCGGTGCTGGTGCTGTCGCAGCGCTATCCCGGCGAAGGCGGCGTCTATCGCTGGTGCCGCGCACACTTCGGGGCCAGGCACGGATTCATCGCCGGGTGGTGCTACTGGACCAACAGCCTGCTCTACGTGCCGGTCCTGCTCGTCTATGTGGCCGGTGTGCTGACCTACGCTGGCGGTCCCGCCACGCGGGCGCTCATCGACAGCCGCGTGTTCATCGGCGGCGTGTCGATGACGTGGCTGGCCTGCATCACGGCTGCCAACATCCGCGGGTCGTCGGTGGGCAAGTGGCTCAACAACATCGGAGGCATCGGCGGGCTGGCGACCGTACTGATGGTGGCAGCTGTGGCCGCCGAGGCACGGCGGCGGGGCGTGGCCGTCGAGGTGCCGGAAGTGGCGGGCACCCCGGCCGACATGCTGGGGGCGCTGGGGGTGATGTGCTTTGCCTTCATCGGTATCGAGCTGGCCAGCACGATGGCCGATGACATCAGGCACCCCGAGCGCGATGTGCCGAGAGCCGTCGCGCTGACGGGACTTACGGCACTGGTGGCGTATCTGCTGGTGGCCGATGCGCTGCTGGTCATGGTGCCCTCCGGCGACATGGGCAGCCTGCAGGGTGTGATGCAGGCCATCGAACAAGGGGCGACGCTGGCCGGCCTGCCCGGGGTGGTGGCGCCGGTGGCGGTGCTGATGGCGATTGCTGTGGCCGGATCGGCCTCGGCGTGGTTCGCCGGCCCGGCCCGCATTCCCTTTGTTGCCGGTCTCGATCACGCCTTGCCCGAGGTGCTGGGTCGCCGGCATCCGCGCTGGGGTTCGCCCTATGTGGCGCTGCTCGTGTGCGCCGCCGTATCTGCGGTGTTGACCGTGATCTCGCTGGCCGGATCGACAGTGGCCGAGGCGTATCAGGTGCTGCTGCGCGCCGCGGTCGTCATCAACCTGGTGCCCTTCGTTTACGTGTTTCTGGCAGTGCTGCAGCTGCGTGATCTGTCAGCACCCGTGCGTGCGTCGGCCGCCATCGGTCTGGTGGTGACCGCCTGTGGCATCGCGGCGGTATTTCTGCCGACGGGGGAGGTGGGCAACGTCGTGGTATTCGAACTCAAGATGCTGGGCGGCGTCGGCGGCATGCTGGGGCTGGGCCTGTGGCTATTCCGTCAGCAGTGAGCAGTGCGGGTCCCGCAAGCGCGGTATTGACAGCCGCACGACGTGCCTTCTATGAACCCGCACCAAACGGTGCGCCCTCCGGGGGCGTTTGCGCAGCCAATATTGCCTGTGAGGCCGCCAGTCCGCTGATGCCGCCTACGATGATGAGCTCGCAGGTCTCGCGGCCGTTGATAGCGCCGCCGGGTGGGAAGACCCCTTCGCGCATCCCCTGCGTCCATTCGAAGGAGCCTTCGCGGTCGCCGCGCAGCCCGGAGCGTGACGGCGGGCAGTCGCCCGCCACCTCATCCCAGTGCCGACTCCGGTAGCACGGGCGGCCTGGATCGATCGCAACCACAACGAAGATTTCACCGACGATGGTGCGCCGTGCCCGCATCAGGGGACCGGACATCTGCGTCGATCTTGACGGCAATGGACGCTGCGCCGATGACGAACGCGTGACGCCTGCGGGACGCTTGACCGCCGGGACCGCCTCCTACCGGATCACGGTCCGTTAGGGCGGGGTGGTGCAGCCCGGGGACGTGCCCCTTGGCACCGCAGCCGGCACCTGTGGAACTCAACCGGCAACCGCCAACTTTCTACCGCCCACTACTTGACTTCCATCCCCTACCCTCGTACCGTGCTCCCGTGTCCGCATCCAGTCGCTGCATAGCGGCGTGAGGCGCGCGGGCCTTCCTGCGGCGCCTCCTACCTCCACGTCCGGCGGCGCGCTTTCTCATTCTCGAACCCGCTTTCATAACGTCGTCTCGTTCACCCCCCGCCGCCGACGGGGGTAGAAATGCTGTCGCGGTCGTCCCGTTCAAAGGGGGTCAGCTATGCGTCGTGGCTTCTTGGCACTGGTCTTCGGGCTGGTGCTTGCCGGTTCGGCGTTTGCACAACAAGGACAGTCGTCCATCCAGGGGAAGGTCATCGATGCGTCGGGGCTGGCACTGCCCGGCGTGAGCATTCTCATCACCCACGAGGGCAGCGGCGTGTATCGCAACCTCGTCACCAACGCGGACGGGTCGTATTTCGCGACCGGTCTGGTGCCAGGGCCGTACCGCTTCGAGGCCGAGCTCGCCGGGTTCCGGAAGTTCGAGCGGGTAGGTCTGCTGCTGCTGGTGGGCAGCAGCCTGTCTCTTGAGATCAAACTGGAAATCGGCACACTCGAGCAGAACATCACCGTCACCGGCGAGTCGCCGATTATCGATGTCACGTCGACCCAGGTGGCGACCAACATCAACAACCAGGAGCTGCAGGCGCTGCCCATCCTCAATCGCAACTGGTTGCAGGCGGTCTCGCTGGCCCCGGGCATCCAGTTACAGTCGTCGACCGCGTCGTTCGCCTGCGAATCCATCATTGTCGGCGGTGGCAGCAACCGCAGCGGCAACTTCTCGGTGGATGGCGGCGGCAACAACGACGACTACCTCGGCTCTTCGTGCGGCAGTCAGACCAGGACGGCGCTCGAGGCGGTGCAGGAATTCCAGGTGCTGACCAACCAGTACGACGCCGAGTTCGGCCGCACCGCCGGCGCCGTGATTAACGCCATCACCAAACAGGGTACCAACGCGTTCCGCGGCAGCGTGTTCGGCAGCTATACCGACGCCAAGATTACGGCGCGCGACTTCTTTGTGGCGCAGAACAACCTGCGGAAGCCCGATACCTCGCAAACCGATTGGGGCGGCACGCTGGGCGGACCGGTCCTCAAGGATCGCGCACACTTCTTCTACAGCCTCGATCGGCTGATCTACGAGGAGGGTCGCAGCAACACCTTCGCCGCGCGCCCGGAGCTGGACTACAGCAACACGCAGCGGATGAAGCTGTGGAATCACCTGATCCGCTTCGACCAGCAGATCAACGGCACGAACAGCTGGAGCGCGCGGTATCTAGTGGAAGTGTCGCCGACCTACGACCGCATCTCCGGGCGGGTCACGCAGTCGGCGCGCGACCAGGAGTACGACGTCGACCGCACCGCGGTAGCGATGTGGAACGGAGTGTTGGGCAACACCCGCTTCAACACGCTGCGCGCCGGGTATACCTGGGAGAGGAACGGCTTCACGGCGAAGGAAGTGCAGAACGGCATCGCGATGACGGAGTTGCCGCCAACGCTGACCATGCTGACGTTCACGGACGGTACGAACCCCGGCGCGCTGTTCCGCATCAACGGCGCTTACGAGGTCAGCGATTCGTTTTCCTGGTTCGTGCCGCACAAGCTCGGCGGGTCACACGACCTCAAGTTCGGCGGGCAGTACATCTATTCGACCATCGAGCTGCCCGACCAGAGCCAGATGAACGGCCGCTTCGCCTTCTCGACCGACCTGGCGTTCAATCCGAACAACCCGCGCACCTATCCGGAACGGCTGTTCATCCGCGTGCCGGCGGCCAGCGCCACGTTCATGCCGACGCACGTCGGCGTGCTGTTTGCGCAGGACAAATGGGCGATCGGCGACCTGACCGTCAATCTCGGCCTGCGCTACGACATCGAAGCCACGCCGATGCAGAACGGTTTCAATCCGTATTTCTCCAAGGGCGACTACCCGGTCGACAAGAACAACCTCTCGCCGCGCATTGGCCTGGCGTGGAGGCCCAACGGCTCGTCGACCCAGCTGGTGCGCGGCGGATGGGGCCTGTTCTACGACAAGATCACGCTGATCACCACGACGCCGTTCATCAACCAGGGGACCTACAGCGACTCGTTCGTGGCGGCGTTTCCGACCGATCGCGCCGATGCCGGTCCGAGCGCCGGCCGGCTGCCGACCGATCCGATGCTGGTCAACGGACCGGTGGTCAACCGGAGTCTGGTTAACGCGCTGTTCCCTCCCGGGTCGCTCGGCCGCAACACCGGCACCGTCTTTATCGACCATCCCGACCGCGGCGTGCCGCGGACCAGCCAATTTACCTTTGGCTACGAGCGGCAGCTGCGCAACACCATGGCTGCCACGGTCGACTACGTGCACAGCTGGAACCAGAATCAGCTGATCACCTATAACCTCAATCCTGGAACGCGCGTCAACACGACGCGCACCGGCGCCATCACCTATACCGATCTCGAAGGCATCGCCGGCAGGCTTGGCATCACCCCATTCGGCAACCCGGTGTACACGCGCGTCAACGACGGCAGCTCGCAGTTCGACGGCGTGAACGTCTCGCTGGAGAAACGCTACAGCGCGGGCTGGGCGGCGCGCGTCTCCTACGCCATCGGCCATGCGCGCGGCAACGCCGAAGCCAACCAGACCTACATCAACCAGCTCCAGGTGGGCGCCGATCCGCAGCTCGATCGGAGCTTCGGACCGCTCGACAACGATCGCAAACAGAATTTCGTGATCAGCGGCCGCTACGAAATCCCGCGCACCGGCGGGCTCCACGTCAGCGGCGTCTATCGTTGGATGACGGGCAGACCAATCACGATCGAAGACACGACGTTCGATCTCGATCGCAACGGTATCCTGTTCGACCCGGTCCCGGCCGGTGAGTACTGCGGCACAGGCGTCAACGCGATCTGCGTCGACAACAGAGGCGGCCGCAACGGCGCACGAGGGCCGTCGTTCCATCAGGCCGATATGCGCTTCGGCTATCGCTTCCGCAGAGGCGGGAACCAGACATACGACGTAAACTTCGAACTTTACAACCTCGCCAACACGGCGAACTTCGACAATCCGACGGGCGATCGGCGCTCGACGGATTTTCTACGCCTTACGGCGCTACGTGGCGGCAACGGCCAGCCGCGGGCGGCGCAGTTCAGCGTGAGAATGGGCTTCTAGGCCGCAGAGAGACGATGGGTACTGCTCGTTACAAAAAGGAGGATTTATGGCTGAGGGACAAAAGTGGACAGTTGACCGTATCGGCGGAGCGTTAGGACTCGCAGTCGCCATCGTCGGTGCGTTTGTCGACATTCCGAATGCTGCAGTGATTCTGCTCGTGTTGGGTCTCGTCGCAGGATGGGGCTATGCGGCGGATGCACATGTCAGAGTTATCGTGAGTGCACTTGCACTACCGGTAATGGCTAAGGCGTTCGACGCTGTTCCTCAGGCAGGAAGTTATCTGGCTGCAATCGTCACCAATATCGGTGCGGTTGCCGTGGGAGCCGCGCTCTGTATCATGCTGAGGAATATCTATCGAAGATTTGTAGCGGCTTAGTTCCGATCACTTCGGCAATAGAAGCCGGCGGGCGTGCTGCTCGGCGGCTTCTTCTTTTGTAGTGTTCAATTGCTTGCGACAAAGCCGCACTTACCGACTGTTATGACCGGACACCGGGGCGCTCGGCGGCTCCGGTGGTCAGCATCGTGCTTGACCTGACCGCCGCCGATCCCCCTGCAAGGCTTTCCTTGAACGGTGTGAAATCGAACGACGCTCGACTTTATTAACTCGTCCACTGAATCGGATCAGGCCCACCGGTGAGAACTCAACGCCTGAATCGTCCGCGACGTGTGCAATAATCAGGTTGCAGCCGCTCGCAAGTTATTGATTCCAAAGACGGAGAGATGTCCGAGTGGTTTAAGGAGCACGCTTGGAAAGCGTGTGTACGGGAAACCGTACCAAGGGTTCGAATCCCTTTCTCTCCGCCATTCATTCCATGGTCCATTCCGGTCACATGGGTGCCATTTCATTCCGGGCACATAGGTAACACTTTCCGCCAAAACGGATTCTCGATCGGTTCCAGGCGGCACGTGTCGTCATCAAAATATCCCAAGTCATAGTCCATGAAGCTGACGAGCCAGATGTGCTCGCTGACTTGCGAGACCCCG
>Ga0194128_10000750_pt1 | contig 57928 bp, 47 predicted proteins | sample TA2KigCa65mmetaG_FD_148650 | JGI IMG/M metagenome (GOLD analysis project Ga0194128, IMG submission 148650) | Freshwater microbial communities from Lake Tanganyika, Tanzania - TA2015037 Kigoma Deep Cast 65m | ecosystem: Environmental > Aquatic > Freshwater > Lake | place: Tanzania: Lake...
ACACGGTCACCCAGCTGGGCCATGCGCTGCCCGATCACTGGTGCGTCGTTTACCGTCAGGACCTCGAGCCCGCCATCCGTGACGACGAACCCCTCGTCGATGGGATCGACGAAGGCTCGGCGGGTCTCCCCCTCCCACAGGACGATGTCCGCGCCCAGTCCGCCCGCACTCACCCCATCCTCGGTCAGGGGCACCGCGATGCCCGAGCTGAGCTCGACCAACTGCACGCGGACGGGACCGCTCATCGGGGCGCGCTACGCAGGGACACCATAGGGGGAAGCTACGGACCCCGACGGGGGAGCGGCAAGCGTCAGCGCGTCGGGCCGGCGGACACGGCACCCGATCTGTGGGGTTCAGCCCCGAGTTGGAGCCGATAGAGCCGCGCATAGAGGCCGTCGGCCTCGAGGAGTGCCCGATGCGTCCCGCGCTCGCGCACCTCCCCGTGATGCAGCACCACGATCTCCGAGGCGCCGATGATGGTGCTGAGCCGATGAGCGATGGCGATCGTGGTCCGCCCCTGCATAAGTGTGGCGACCCCCCGTTGGATCGCTACCTCGATCTCACTGTCGACGGCGCTCGTGGCCTCGTCGAGGAGAAGGAGTGCGGGGTCGGCGGCGATCGCACGGGCGAAGGAGAGGAGTTGCCGCTCCCCAACGCTGAGACTCGCCCCACGCTCCCCCAAACGGTGGCCGTAGCCCTCGGGAAGACGCTCGATGACCCGATCCGCCCCCACCCGAGCCGCCGCGGCCCGCACCGCCTCGTCGGTGACCGGGTTCCCCAATCGGATGTTGGCGGCGATGTCGCCGGCGAAGAGGAAGATGTCCTGCTGCACATAGCCGACGAGACGCCGCAGCTCCTGCACGGGGATCTCCCGCAGGTCGCGCCCGTCGAGGAGGATCCGCCCGCGCTGCGGGTCGTAGAATCTGAGGAGGAGGCTCACGATCGTGCTCTTCCCCGCCCCAGTATGCCCCACTAGCGCGAGGGTCTCGCCAGGCCGAACGGTGAACGAGACCCCCTTGAGCACCCAGGTCGTCGGTGCCGACGCGTCCTCATACGAGAACCAGACCTCCTCGAAGGTCACCGTGACCCCACCCGCGCGGGTGACCGGGGTCGCGGACCGGACGACATCCTCCGTCCCGGGCGCGACCGGTGTATCGAGGAGACGAAAGATCCGCTCCGAGCTCGCCATCGCCTGCTGCAAGGTGTTGTACTTGTCGGAGAGGTCCTGCAACGGTTGATAGAATCGCCGCGCGAGCTGCAGGAAGGCCGCAACGGTCCCGACCGTGAGGAGTCCCCCCTCCACGCGCGGAGCCGCCGAGACGATCAACGCGGCGAGTGCGACCGTCGTGAGGATCTCGATCGCGGGGAAGTAGAGGGCGTAGACCGTGATCGACTGGAGGTGCGCGGCGAGGTGCGCCCGATCGAGGGCGGCGAAGCGCGCGACCTCATCGCGCTCGCGCCCGAAGAGTTGCACCACGCGCATCCCCGTCACCCGCTCCTGCAGGAAGGCGTTGATCGCCGCGAGATGCTTGCGGATGTCGCGATACGCCTCGCGGACCCGCACGCGGAAGACCTTCGAGACCCAGAGCAAGGCCGGCACCACCAGATAGGCGGCGAGGGCCAGCCGCCAATCGACGAGCACCATCATTACGGTGATCGCCGCGAGGGTGAAGAGGTCGCCGATCCCCGCCACTACCCCGGAGGCGAAGAGCTCGTTGAGCGACTCCACGTCGGAGGTGACTCGGGTGACGAGCCGCCCGACAGGGTGCTTATCGAAGAAGGGGATCGGGAGCCGCTGCAACCGCGCGAAGAGCTCACGGCGGAGATCGTGCATCACCTTCTGCCCGAGGATCCCGGTGAGGAGCGTCTCGAGGTACCCACAGCTCACCTGCAACAGGAGCGCCCCGACGAGGATGAGCGCCGCATCTCGGATACCCGCGGCATCGCCGGCGGGGATCGCGACATCGATCACATGGCGCGTGAGGAGGGGCGGAGCGAGCTGCAGGACCCCTTCCATCATCAGCACCGTGAGCGCCCCGATCACGAGCCCCGCATAGGGCCGCACGTACGCCAAGAGGCGCCGCGCGAGTCGCCGGTCGAAGGCGCGGCCGACGACCTCCTCGTCCGGGGTCGTCACGACCGCGCCGGTGAACGCCCTGCTCGGCTCAGCGCGGGAAGGCCTTCGCGTCGAGCCCCGGGACGACCCGGAGCGCGTTCTTGTAGTAGACCTTCTTCAGGACCTCGTCTGGCAGTTCGAGGCCGTACATCGACCAGAAGGCGTGGTACTTCTTGTGATACGGGAAGTACTCGTCCCCCGACTCCAATACGCGGAAGTAGGTCTTGTACTCATCTGGCACCCAGGAATCCTTCCCGAAGAGGATCCGGTCCTGGTACTTGATGAAGAACTGCCGCGCGAACTTCGGCTGCCGCGCGGGCTCAAAGATCACCGCACCGAACTCCGTCACCATGTTCGGGTAGCGCTCCATGAGCTGCCCGAGCCGCACGAGATCCTGCCCGTACCACCCGAGGTGGGCGTTGATGAACGTCGTCTTCGGGTGCTTCCGGAACACATCGTGCTGCTCCGCCATCAACGGCTCGAACGCCGGGTTCTCCGGGACGGGACGGCGACGCCCGGGATAGAGCGTCAACTCGAGCCACCGCTCGTTGCGCTCGTCCACCGGCTCGAAGAACATCACCGGTTCCGCGGTGTGGATCAGCACCGGGATCCCAAGCTCTCCCGCCTTCGCCCAGATCGGATCGAATTTGGGATCGTTCGTCGGGAAGCGGCGCCCCTGTGCGTCACGCACATCCATCCCGAGGTTCTTGAAGATCTTGAGCCCCTGCGCCCCACCGACCTTCACATCGCGCTCGAGCTGCGCCGCCGCCTTGGCGCTCCAATCGGGAGCATCGATCCCGCGGAAGTCGAGGTTCGCGAAGACCACGAAGCGCCCCGCCTGTTTGGTCCGATAGGTCCGGACCTTCTCCGCCAATGCGTCGCCCGTCCCACCGCTCAGGTCGACCATGATGCGGAGATTGAGGGCATCCATCTGCCCGACGAGCGAATCGACGCTCGCCACGGTCCGACGCGGCTGGTGATTGTGGATGTCGATAAAGGGGAAGCGCGCGCGCAGCACCTCCCCCCCCGGCACCTTGAGGGTCGAGCGCGGGTTATATGCCTCGAACGACATCACCGGGCGATCGGCCGGGGGACGTTGCTGGGCGGCCATCGGCGCCGCGGCGAGGGTGAGCAGGCCCGCCACGAGGGCGGACCGAAGGGACAGGACGGACGACGGCATCACGGACTCCACGGGTGAGGCGGGGGGCATGCTCGCAAGGTCGCATCGCCAGGGGCGCATGCGCCACCCCTTGCGACCCTTCTACTACCTTTCCCCTCCCATGAAGGACCGCATCGTCGTCCGCGGGGCTCGGCTCCACAACCTCAAGGACCTCGACCTCGACTTCCCGCGACGGGCGATCACCGTCGTCACGGGGCCCTCGGGGTCGGGGAAGTCGTCGCTCGCCTTCGATACCATCTACGCCGAGGGGCAGCGCCGCTACGTGGAGTCGCTCTCCGCCTATGCGCGCCAATTCCTCGAGCGCATGCCCAAGCCCGACGTCGACCGGATCGAGGGACTCTCCCCTGCCGTCGCGATCGAGCAGAAGAACCCGACGCGGACCTCGCGTTCCACGGTCGGGACGGCGACGGAGATCTACGATTACCTGCGCCTCCTCTGGGCGCGCGTCGGTCACACGCACTGCCTCACCTGCGATCGGGTACTGCGGCCTGAGTCAGCAGAACGCGTGGCGGAGCAGCTGCTCGCCCTCCCCGCTGGGACGCGCCTGCACATCGCCTTCCCCTTCGCCAGATCGTCCAAGCTCACGCATACGCAGATCGTCTCGCATCTGCAGGCGAAGGGCTTCCTGCGCGTGCTCATCGACGACGCGGTCCATCATCTCGATGAGCTGACGAAGGCGAAGCCCAACCTCGCGAAGGTCAAGTCGCTCGCCGTGGTCACCGATCGACTCGCCATCAGTGCGGAGGGGCGGTCGCGATTGGTGGAGGCGCTCGAGACCGCCTTCGCCGAGGGGGATGGCGATGCGGTGGTGCTGATCGGTGATGTGGGAGCCAACGAGGCCGGCGCCGACCGTGCGACGGTGCGGCGCTTCACCACCGCCTTCCGATGCCCCGACGACGGCTACGTGGCGCCCGCCCCGACGCCGCAGCTCTTCTCCTTCAACAATCCGCGCGGCGCCTGTGGCACCTGCAACGGCTTCGGCGCGACCCTCGAGTACGACGCCTCGTTGATCGTCCCCTACCCCGAGCGCTCCCTTCGCGACGGGGCGCTCCAACCCTGGACGATGCCCCGCTACGAGGGGAAGCGACGCGCCCTCGCCGAGTTCGCGAAGAAGGAGGGGATCCCGCTCGACCGGCCCTGGCAGTCGCTCACCAAAGCGCAGCAGGAACGCCTGTTGCACGGCAAGGCCAAGGGCTATGTGGGGATCTTCCCCTTCCTCGCCGCGCTCGAGCCCAAGAAGTACAAGCAGTACATCCGCGTCTTCCTACGGCAGTATCAGACGGCACAGACCTGCACCACCTGCGGCGGGACCAAACTCCAACCCGCCGCCCTCCAGGTGCGTGTGGGAGGCGAGACGATCGCCGCCGTCGCCGCGAAGCCGGTGGGGACACTGCGCCCCTGGATCGATGCGCTGACCCTCTCGGAGCAGGAAAGCGCGATCGCGGGGCATATCCTGCGCGAGGCACGCGACCGCATCGCCTTCCTCTGTGACGTGGGGCTCACCTACCTCTCGCTCGATCGCGCGACACGCACCCTCTCCGGGGGCGAGGCCCAACGCATCGGACTCGCCAACTCCCTCGGCGCGCGCCTCGTGGACACGTTGTACGTGCTCGACGAACCGAGCATCGGGCTCCACGCGCGTGATCTCGATCGCCTCCTCGGCCTCCTCGCGCGCCTCCGCGACGGCGGGAACACCGTCTTAATGGTCGAGCATGATCTCGAGGCGATGCGGATGAGCGATTGGATGCTCGAGCTCGGCCCCGGCGCCGGGACGCATGGCGGCGAACTCGTCTTCAGCGGACCCACCTCGCGCGCATCGGAATCCCCGCTCACTGGGCAGTACCTCACGGGAGCGCGCACCATCCCGCGCCCCGAGACGCGCCGCCGTGCGGGACCACAGTGGCTCTCCATCAGCGGCGCCCGCGCCCACAACCTGCGCGATGTCACCGCGAAGATCCCGATGCGCACCCTCACCGTCGTCACCGGCGTCTCAGGGTCCGGGAAGAGCACCTTGGTGCACGACATCCTCTACCGTGCGCTCGAGCATCACCTCACCGGGGAGCACAGCGCACGCCAGCACCTGGGCGAGACGGTCGGCGAGTATACGCGACTCGATGGCGCCGAGTTACTGGACGAGGTGGTGCTGATCGATCAGGAGCCGATCGGACGGTCGCCGCGCTCGAACCCCGTCACCTATGTGAAGGCCTTCGACGAGATCCGGAAGCTGTTCGCCGATCTCCCCCTCGCGCGGCAACGCCGCTACACGGCGGGCACCTTCTCGTTCAACGTGGCCGGAGGGCGCTGTGATACCTGCGAGGGCGCCGGTGCCCTCGAGGTCGAGATGGTCTTCATGGCCGATGTCTTCGTCCCCTGCGAGAGTTGCGGAGGGACGCGCTACAAGCCGGAGGTCCTCGACGTCACCTACATGGGGAAGCGGATCACCGACGTCCTCGAGATGACCGTCGATGAGGCGATCCGCTTCTTCCCGCACGAGGAGAAGCTCGGCCAGGCGCTCTGGCAGGTGCAGCAGGTCGGGCTCGGCTACCTTCGCCTCGGTCAGCCCGCGACGACGCTGTCCGGTGGCGAGGCACAGCGCCTCAAGGTCGCGCGCGAACTCGCGCTCGCTGCGAAGCAGCGTGGGCGAAAGCTCTACATCCTCGATGAGCCCACGACGGGGCTCCACGCGCGGGATATCGAAGTGCTCTGTGATGTGCTCGACCGATTGGTGGACGCGGGCCACACCGTGGTGTTGATCGAGCACAACCTCGACGTGATCGCCCGAGCCGACTGGTTGATCGACATGGGCCCCGAAGGGGGCGACGCGGGGGGGACGGTGGTCGCGATGGGGACGCCGGAGGAGATCATGAAGGTGCCGGCCTCATACACCGGGCGGTTCCTGGCGCCCCTCCTCGACGGGGGAGCCACCCCACCGAGGGGTACTCCAGTCGGGAGCCGACCCCGAGGGCGCCCTCGAAAGGGTTGAAGCCCCTTTCCACCGCGACTACCTTTCCAAATTCTGGCCGCGTAGCTCAGCTGGTAGAGCAGGTGACTGTTAATCACCGGGTCACAGGTTCGAGTCCTGTCGCGGTCGCTCTCGTGTGCGGGCCCCTCTCACCAGTTGTGAGGGGCCCGCTGTCATTCACGGAACGGCGTCTCGAGACCGAACGTTCGCACCCATATGCCTTCCTCTTCACGCCCCCTCGCCGACGCTGGTGCATTCGTCATCCTCGGTGCCGCCGGTGGGATCGGTTCCCGCATCGCCGAGGCCCTCGCCGCCGACGGCGCCACGCTGGTCCTCGCGGGCCGCACCCTCGAGAAGCTGACTCCGCTCGCGTCGACGCTGGGCGCTGAGGTACACGCCGTGGAAGCCTCGGACTTCGCCGCGGTCGAGGCGCTCGTCGCCGAGGCCAAGGCCCGCCATGGACGCGTCGCGGGGATCGTGAATGCCGTCGGGTCGATCCTCCTCAAGCCCGCGCATCTCACCTCGGAGGCAGAGCTCGCCGAGACGCTTCGGGTCAACGTGCAGACCGCGTTCGCGGCGGTGCGGGCGGCGGGCCGCGTGATGACCGATGGTGGGAGCGTCCTCCTCTTCTCGAGCGCGGCCTCGGAGACGGGGCTCCCGAACCATGAGGCGATCGCCGCGGCCAAGGGGGCGATCGCTGGGCTCGTGCGAAGTACGGCCGCCACCTATGCGCCCCGCAAGCTGCGCGTGAACGCGCTGGCCCCGGGCCTCGTCGAGACCCCGCTCGCGGCGCGAATCACCGGGAATCCAGCATCGCTCGCCGCCTCGGTGGCGATGCATCCGGCGGGGCGGATCGGGCGAGCGGAGGATCTCGTTGCACCGGCCCGCTGGCTCCTCGACCCCGCGAGCGACTGGGTCACGGGTCAGGTGATCCCGGTGGATGGTGGGATGTCCAAGATCAAGGCGCCGGCGCGGTGAGCGTGCGGCGACGGCGCTGGATCGCTGTAGCGACCGCCGGTCTGCTGCGGGTGTCGGCGCGGCCTGCCGAAGCACAGGTCTCCATCCGCGGAACCCTCGTCGACTCGCTCCGTGGCGGTCAGATTGTCGGCGCCACCATTCAACTACTCGGCGCGTCACGGTCTACGACGACCGATCGCCAAGGGCGCTTCCAATTCGAGGGTCTCGGCGCCGGCCCTTGGCGGCTCGGCTACTGGGCCCCGTGGCTCGACTCCCTTGGCCTCCCGGCGATCGAGCGAGCGATCCCCGCGCAGTCTGCCGGCAGCATTACCATCACGCTCGCGACGCCCTCCCTCGCCACCTATCAGGCGGCCCGGTGCGGCACGAGGCTCCCTGATGGCCAAGGGATCCTCCTTGGCGAGATCCGCGGAGCCGACGGGGAGCCGATCGGATCAGCAGGAGTCAGCGCCCGTTGGGAGGAGACCCGACTCGGCCGCGGGATGCTCGATCGGTCACCGATGGCGACCATCGACTCCACCTCCGGTGACGGGATGTTCTTCCTCTGCGGTGTCCCCGTGGGGAGCGAGGTTACGGTCCGCGCGACCGCGGGCGAGCGAGGCCGGAGCAGCGAAGTCGTCGTCCGGATCGGGAGTGCCGTGCAGCGCCGCGACCTCACAATCGCCCCTGTGACCCTGACTACACGGCTGCGCGGGCGCGTCCTGAATGAGTCGGGGGCGCCCATCGCCCTCGCGGCGATCGTCCCGCTCGGCGATTCCCTCCTCTCCGCTCGCACCGATAGCACCGGCACCTTCACTCTCGACGGGTGGCCACGGCGCTCCTCGCAACTCTTGGTGCGTGCCCTCGGGTTCGAACCCCGCACCCTCGACATCGAGCCCACCGAGGCCGTGGTAGATCTCGATACCCTTCAGCTCTCGCGGATCCCACCGCAGCTCGCCGCCGTGTTCATCGAAGGGCGGGAAGTGAGCGTCGAGGAGCTCGAGTTCGACGCGCGCCGTCGGCTCGGCCTTGGGACTCATCTGGGCGACAAGGAACTCGGCCGCCTCCCGATCATCTCCGTCGATGCGGTCGGGAATATGATCCCGCGGGCCCAGGTCATCGGGAACGCATTCACTCGACAGATCGTCTTTCGGCGAGTCACCATGACGGCCGGTACGATGAGCCAGTTCTGCAGCCCCCAATTCTGGATCGATGGCGTGAATGTCCGGAACCTCGAGCCTGACGAGCAGTCGCTCTATATCCGGAACGCCAAGCGGATCGAGGCCTACGTGGCGAACGTCGCCCCGCCCCGCTTCACCGACTTCAACGGATGCGGCTCGGTGGTGATCTGGACACGCTGACGGAGGTGTCCCGGGCCTCGCGGTCCCACCTCATCCTCCCCCGACCCGCTATTTTTCTCCCATGACCGCCTCCGCCTCGCCCCTCGTCGGCGTCATCATGGGCTCGAAGACCGACTACGAGACCCTGAGCGCCGCCTGCGACCTCCTCACGGAACTCGAGATCCCCTTCGAGGCGAAGGTCGTGTCGGCGCATCGGACCCCCGATGAGATGTTCGCCTACGCCGAGGCCGCGGAAGGTCGTGGTCTGCTCGCGATCATCGCCGGGGCCGGCGGCGCGGCCCACCTCCCGGGGATGGTCGCCTCGAAGACCTTGGTCCCGGTGCTCGGCGTCCCCGTGAACGTCACCGCCCTCAACGGGATCGACGCCCTGCTCTCCATCGTGCAGATGCCGGCAGGCGTCCCCGTCGGGACCCTCGCCATCGGGAAGCCCGGCGCGACCAACGCTGCCGTACTCGCAGCGGAGATCGTCGGGGCGCATCACCCCGCGGTGCGTGAGCGGCTGCGCACCTGGCGTGCCGGGCGCGCCGACACCGTCCGCGCGCAGACCCTCCCATGACGCCGGCGCCCGTCCCGCCGGGCGCGACCCTCGGCTTCCTCGGCGGCGGCCAACTCGGCCGCATGACGGCGATGGCGGCTCGCACGATGGGTTACGATGTGCGCGTACTCGATCCCGAGCGCGACTGCCCTGCCCGACCCGTGGCGTCCCACCTGATCACCGCGCCCTGGGCCGATGCGATCGCGGCCGCGGAGTTGGCACGCGGCTGTTCCGCCGTGACGCTCGAGATCGAACAGATCCCGCGCGCCTCGCTCGAGACGGTGGCGGCGATCGCCCCGCTCCATCCCGGGGTCGAGCCGGTAGTGATCGTGCAGGAGCGTGCCCGGCAGAAGGAGTGGTTGCTCGCGAATGGCTTCCCCCTCGGCCCCTTCCGCACCGTGCGCGATGCCGCGAGCACGAGCGCCGCGGTGACCGAGCTCGGTCGCTCGATCGTGAAGAGCGCGATGGGGGGCTATGACGGCCGCGGGCAGATCCGTGTTCGCACGTCGGATGAGGGGGCGAAGGCGTTCGAGACGTTGCGGGCCCCGGTCTGTGTGGTGGAGGCCTTCCTCGATATCGCGACGGAGATCAGCGTCCTCGTCGCGCGCCGGGCCGATGGGGTGATGGTCGCCTACCCTACCTCGCGGAACTTCCACACCGATGGCGTCCTCACCTGGGCGGTGACCCCATCCGGTGTCGATGCCGCGCTCGAGACGCAAGCCGCGATGCTCGCGCAGCGGATCGCCGAGCGATTGGGGATCGTCGGGCTGCTCGCGACCGAGATGTTCGTGCTGCGTGATGGGACGCTCCTGGTGAACGAGCTCGCCCCGCGGCCGCACAACACCTATCACCATTCGGAGCGGGCGCACCCCACCAGCCAGTTCGAGCAGCTCGTCCGGGCGATCACCGGGCTCCCGCTGGGCGCAACGGCCGTGGTGCGCCCGGCCGCGATCCATAATCTCTTGGGCGATCTCTGGGCGCATGGTGCCCCGGATTTCACGAAGGCGCTGGCGATTCCCGGGGTGCGCGTGCATCTGTACGGAAAGCACGAGGCGCGCCCCGGTCGGAAGATGGGCCACCTCTCGGCGGATAGTGCGACGCCGGAGGAGGCGCTGGAGCGGGTCTGCGCGGCGTATCACACCCTGACCGTCTGACGGGAGCTCCGACCATGCCGACGCCACGACCGACCTTCCGCGAGCTCACCCGCGACGACGCGCTCGCCCTGCTGGCGCGTCATCAGGTGGGACGCCTGGCCTTCGCGCACCAGGATCGGGTCGACATCGAGCCGATCCACTACACCTACGCGGAGGGATGGCTCTACGGTCGGACCACCCCTGGGACGAAACTCGAAGCGGTCTCGCACAATCGGTGGGTGGCGTTCGAGGTGGATGAGGTCGACGCGCGCTTCGATTGGCGCTCGGTCGTTGTGAAGGGGGCGGTCTATCTCTTGCGCGCGGATGGGAGCGAGATGGAGCGGGCGCAGTATGCCACCGGGGCCGAGATGGTCCGGCAGGTCGTGCCCGAGGCCTTCACCCCTGATGATCCCATCTCCGAGCGGGCGATCCTCTTCCGCATCCACGTCGACGAGCTGACCGGTCGCACGGCGACCACCCGCTAGTGCCGCTCGTCCCGCTCTATGGCCATGAGGCGGTGCAGGCGCGCCTCGCCGCGCTCGCCGATCAGGGGACGCTCCCCGCGAGTCTCCTGTTGCAGGGCCCCCCTAAGATTGGCAAACAGCGTCTCGCGCTCTGGCTCGGACAGCGCCTGCTCTGCGACGTGCCGAACGGTCCGTGCGGGACCTGCGTGCAGTGCCGCCTCACGAGCGAACTCCAGCATCCCGATCTCCGCTGGTTCTTCCCGCGCGAGCGGATCACCGGGGATCCTGATGCGGACGAGGTCGACGAGGCGTATCGCAGTGAGATCCAGGAGCGAGTCGCGGCGCACGGACTGTACCCGCGTCCGGAAGGCTCGACCGGGATCTATCGCTACGTCGCCAGGCTGATCACGCGACTCGCCGCACTCTCCCCGTCGCTCGCGAGACGAAAGGTCTTCGTCTTTGGCGATGCGGAACGCATGGTGCCGCAGGAGGCGAACCCCGAGACGGCAAATGCCATCCTCAAGTTGCTCGAGGAACCACCTGCGGACACGACGTTCATCCTCACCTCGAGTGAACCCGGGACCTTGCTCCCGACGATCCGCTCCCGCGTCGTCGCCTTCCGCATCCCGACGGTCCCGGAGTCGATGGTCCGTCGATTCATCGACGATCCCCTGGTCAAGCCCGCGCTCCCCTCGGGATCCGCCGCCGACCTTGTTCGGGTGGCAGGTGGCGCGCCCGGCGCATTGATTGGTGCATTGGACCGCTCGGTGGCAGTCGATCGGGCTCGGCAGCTACTCACCGCGGCTGAGATGGGACGCGAGGCGATGCTCCGCGCGGCCCTCTCGAGTTCATCCTCCAAGGCACGCGGGAGCTTCAGCGATGTGCTCGATGCGCTGACCGTGTTGCTCCATGAGCGCGCCCGCGATGCCTCGCAGCGGGGCGACGATTCCACCGCCCGACGCGCGGTCCGCGCGATCCCCGAGGTGGAGGAGGCCAAGCGCTTTGCCGAAGGGAACGTGAATCCCCAGCTGATCACCGCGCGCTTGATATTCGCTCTCGCTGGTCACCCCGTCTGATGTGCTGACGGCTCCCCCACTACGACCATATCACATGCCCACCGATCCCGGCGCCTCGCTATCGCATCTCGTCACAGATGGATCCGCCTCGATGGTCGATGTCAGCGATAAGACGGCGACCGTGCGTCGGGCGCTCGCCGAGGGCCGCATCGTGATGCGCCCCGAGGCCTTTGTCGCCGTCCGGGATGCGCAGATCGCCAAGGGCGATGTGCTTGGCGTCGCACGCGTCGCGGGTGTGATGGCCGCCAAGCGCACCGGCGATCTGATCCCCCTGTGTCACCCGCTGATGCTGAGCGATGTCCAGGTGCGGTTCGATCTGGAGGCGGCGACGCACAGCGTGCGGTGCGAGGCCGAGGTGCGCCTGGTGGGAACGACTGGCGTGGAGATGGAGGCCCTCACCGCGGTCTCGGTCGCTCTCCTCACCGTCTATGACATGGCGAAGAGCGCGGATAAGGGGATGCGGATCGAGGGGATCCGATTGCTGGCGAAGGAGGGGGGGAAAAGCAGGTATGAGGTGTCAGATATCAGGTGACAGGAACGGCGGGGGCGAGATGTCGTCCCAGTTCCCTGGCCCCTGTTCCCTCCTATCTGACCCTGAGCCGCTGTCCCGGCCGAATGGTGGTGCCACGCATGCGATTGAGCGACTTGAGCCGCTGCACGCTCGTCCCATAGCGCCGCGCGATCGAACCGAGCGATTCTCCGTTCTTCACGAGATGGATCCGCGCCGCGGACGAGCCATAGCGCTCGACCTTGGGATCCGGGATGTCCCTCGCGGCGGCGGCCACATCGCGGCGAGGGACCAGGACGCGCTGCCCCGTCACCAGATTCCCGCTCTTCACGCGACGTAATCCGGGGTTATACCAGTTGAGCTGCCGTGCGGTCAGCCCATTGGCCTGTGCGATCTTGGCGACATAGTCGCCCCTCTTGGAGACGACGGTGCGCACGGCGGACCGCTCATCGAGATCGAGGGCGTCGAACCCCTCGGCGAATCGCTGCGCCGACCCGACGGGCACCCGCAAGAAGAGCTCGCCACCGGTCGGGGGGGTCATCCCGCGCAGGATCTGCGGGTTGTACTCCTTGATCGTGTCCAGCGGCACATCGAGGGCCTTCGCGATCGCGGCGAGTGGCGTAGCGACCGGCACACGGACTGAGTCCCAGCGGAACGGGAGCAACGAATCGCCGCGCACCCCGTAGCGCGCCGGATCCTTGCCCACGAGGGCTGCCGCGATGAGCTTCGGGACATAATCCTTCGTCTCCGCTGGGAGCGCATTGCGCTCGGCGAGCCCGAAGAACAGATCATCCCCCGCCGTGCCCTCGAGGGCGGTCGCATGCTGGGCCAGCCCCCGGGAGACCCGTCCCGGTCCGCCGTTGTACGCCGCCGCGGCGAGGTAGACCGACCCGAACGTCTCCGTGAGTTCGTTGAGGAACCGGATCGCGGCATCCGTCGAACGGACCGGATCACGTCGCTCATCGACCCACCAGTCGACACGCAGCCCGACCCCGCGCGCCGTCGTCGTCATGAACTGCCACATCCCTACGGCAGCCGCACGGGAATACGCATGGACGTCATACCCGCTCTCGATGAGCGCCAGATAGAGCATGTCCTCAGGCAAGCCGCCTGCCCGAAGCTTGGAGGTGATCATCTCCGCATAGCGGCTCTGCCGTGTGAGCGCCCGTTGCAAGGAGCCCCGCGCCGGACCACTGAAACGCCCGACGAAGTAGGCGACGCGGTCCTGCGCCTCGTACGAGGCGACGTCGATATCCCACACGGGTGTCGCGACCAGCGGCGAATCGGCCCCAGCGGGAACGACCTTTGAGGCCGCTGGTTCCGAGCCGAGATCGCTGCCCGTGACGATGACGGGGTCAGCCTCGACGAATAGCGTCGGCCCGCCATCGGTCCGTGCCCCTGCGCCCTCGGGCACAGGGGCGTCGATCACCGTCGGGACGCCGACCTTCGCGCGTTCCGGAAGCGGCATCGGACTGCCGGGACGCAGGCCGGAACGACCGCACCCGGCGGACAGCAGAAGGGCCGTGCAAAGGAGAAGTCGGGTCACCGATAGTAAGTTCATCGGATGAAGCGCCTTGTGCCACCCCTGATCGCCCTCGTCGGCGCCGCATGCGTGACGACGGGCGGGACGCAGGCCTCACCGGCCGTCGCCCCTCCCACGGCAGCCCCCGTACGCGCCCCCGTGAGCGCCGCCACGGGCAGCTCATCGCCTGTACCCTTGGCACTGCGCACGCGACTCCTCGCGCGCATCGCCGAGGTCCCGGGCGCACAGGTCGGTCTCTATTTGCATGACCTCGCCACCCACGAGACCCTCGGCATCGACGACACCGTCACCTTCCATGCCGCGAGCACGATGAAGGTGCCGGTGATGGTCGAGCTGATGCGTCAGGTCGACACCGCCGCGGTCACGCTCGACGATCGGATCCCGCTCGTGAACACCTTCGCTTCGATCATCGATGGGTCCCCCTATCGACTCTCGCGCGACGGCGATTCCGATCCCGCGCTCTACGACCGCGTCGGCGCCCCGATCACCTATCGCGAGCTCACCGAACGGATGATCGTCCGCTCGAGCAACCTCGCGACCAACGTCCTGATCGAACGCCTCGACCCGACGCGGATCACCGCGACCGCACGCGCGCTCGGTGGCGAGGGCATCGTGGTACGACGCGGGGTCGAGGACCAGAAGGCCTTCGAGGCGGGTCGCAACAACGTCACGACCGCCCGCGGACTCGGCCGGCTCCTCACCGCCATCGAGCGAGGTGACGACGCCTCAGCGTGGGCCACCGCCGCGATGCGCGCGACCCTGCTCCGGCAGGAGTTCAACGACGAGATCCCAGCGGGACTCCCAGCGGGCGTCCCCGTCGCACACAAGACGGGGTGGATCACCGCGACGACGCACGACGCGGCGATCATCTACCCCCGCGACCGGGCCCCACTCGTGCTCGTGATCCTGACCCGTGCCATCCCCGATCGAGTGACCGCGCAACGGCTCATCGCCGATCTCGCACGCCTCGTCTGGGTACACTGCGCCACAGAGGTGACACCACGGTGCGCTGCGTGACGAGGATGGGAACGCCCGCGCCAGGGGTCGGCCAGCGATCCATCACGGTTCGTGGTGATGATGATCATCGATCGGATTCCCGTCCCTGTCATACCGCATCACCATCCCACGTGGCATCGTCTGGGTCGGGAGCGCCGGGAGGAACCCGACGACGGGCCCGCCCTGATTCTCGAGCCCCATCGTGAGCGACATCTTCTTCCACCCCTCGATGGTCATGATCTGCGTGGTGTCATCGCGATAGGCATCCACCGCCTCGAGGATCAGCGCGCGCTTCTCCCCGCGTGGCACCGCCGGATTCGCGAGGATGTCGGAGATCACATCGTGCAGCGAATGCAGGTTGTCGAAGATGATCGCGAAGGTGGGCCACTTCGACGAGAAGGTGGGCGCGATCGCCGCCGTCATCGGCATCATCCCGGGATAGTTCTCGGGGGCTCCGGGGATCATCTGCTTGAAACGTGCGACCGCCGCCGCGACCCCCGCCTGCCGCTCCGCCGGCGTCTGTCCGACGACGAGCGGTTCGTAGATCCCGACCTGCAACCAGTGATAGGCCCAGATCAGCCCGTTGAACTTGGGATAGCGCTGCCGGAAGGCAAGAGAGTACGGCATCTCCTGCATCAGTGCCATGTTCTTCGGGAGCGCGCTGAAGGCGAGATCGGGACGGGAGCGATAGTACGCCGTGAGCCGCTGGAGCTCGGCGTCCTTCGCGGCCTCCGAGAGGCGTTCGTCGGCGAGGATGTCGTAGACCTGACGATGCAGGATGTGCGCCCACTCGAACATCGCCTTCGCTTCGGGCGCGAGTCGCGCATAGAGGGGCTCGATCGCGTCCTCGGCGAGGGGGAGCCGCGGCGGTGCGGAGAGCACCTCGGTGGTCAGCTGCGTATAGACCGGTCCTTCGAGCAGACGCTCCGCCGCATCGGGCTGCGTCCAGAGCGTCTCGTAGAGCACCGCATGACCGAAGTCGAAGGCGTTGAAGAGTCGATCGGCGCCGGGATACATGCGTCGGAAGACGAAGTTGTGCTCCGCCTGCTGATAGAACTGATCCTGCACCGTCGACCACTGCGGGGCGCTCGTCGCGAGCCCGCTCCCGCGCACCGATCGCACGACAGCGGGTCGCGCCGGCGCGGTCGCGGCAGGACGCCAGGGCTTCGCGAAGGCGTAGGCCGCCCCCGTGGTGAAGGTCCACCCCGCCTCGCCAGCGGAGACGCGGCGTCGGAGCCCCGCATCGAAGGCGAGGCGCGGCGTGACCTGCTGCCGGAGCCCGACGCCGGCCTGCCACTGAGTCGCCGCATCGGCGAACTGTCCACGCCGCGCGACAAGATCCGCCCCGACGAGTAGTGACCGGAAGAAGAAGGTGTGATCGACGGCCACACCGGCCTCCCAGCGCGCGGCCTCCGATGCACCGGGATCGTTCACCGGGAGATCGTCGCCGAGGCCCATGGTCGCATTGAGATGCACGCGGCCCCAGCCGAGGGTGCGCGTCGCGAGCCCACGCACCGAGGTGAGGGTGCGTGAGGGCGCCATCCCACCCACCGGGAGATGCGCCCCCGCGCCCAGCGCGAGCGCCGGCCACCGTGTGGTCTCGGCGTTGAGCTGGTGGAGGAGTTCGAGCTCCACCCCACCGAGCCCGATGGTCGGCGTGGTCCCGACGCCTTCATCCGTACGGAGCATCGGGAGCGCGAGTTCGATCTGCGTACGAGGGAGCACCCCCCACGCGAACTCCGGGGCGACCGCGAGGTGTGAGGCGCCACGGCGCACGCGCTCCCAGGTGAAGGGCGCTGCCTGCAGCTCGAAGGCGCGTCGTTCGACGACGAGCGCGTCCTCGACGCGGAGCGGGCGCCCACGATCGGTGTTGTAAAAGTCGGTCTGGGCGGCGAGCGTCGTAGGCAGCAGGGTGATCGCACCGCAGAGCGATCGGGTGACCCAGCGCGCCGCGCGCGCCGAAAGGTGTCGTGTCATGGGAATCGTCCGGAGGGGCCACGAAGGCACACCGCACCTGATGCGCGATGACCTCGTGACGTCAGATCGTGCGGGGCGGCGACCGAACGCCGCAGGACGACTCAGCCGCGCGGAGGGGGCGGCTCGACCGTGAGCGCCGGCGCGTCAGGCGCCGAGGCGAGCGTGATCCGTGGTGCGTTGGCAGGGATCGATGGCACGGGGCGCACCAGCGCCACCTGAGGGAGCGCGATCATCGCGCAGCTCGCCCAGTCATCACAAGGCATAGGGACCGATGCGGGGAGATCCTGCGCCGGCGCCTCGGGTTCGACGGCCGCGACCATCTCATGGCCAGCATGCGCCGAATGATCGACGGCCTCCGTCACTGAAGCGAGTGCCTCGTGATGCGCCTGCGCCTCATGTGACGTGTGAGCCTCGGGCGCCATATCGCACGCCACGGTCGACCGCAGCGGCGCCACGAGGAGCGCGACCACGGCGAGGAGGGTGCCGAGTGGATGCAGGCGGTGCCGAACCATGATGACCCGGGTGGGGCTCGAACCCACGACCTACGGCTTAAAAGGCCGCTGCTCTACCGGCTGAGCTACCGGGTCGGATTGCCCTGCGGGCGATCCTCACGGAAGATAATGGGTCGTCCCCCCTCTCTCACGCCTCCGCCCCGATGCCCCTCCCCCTGCGCCGCCTCGCCCTCCTGGTCCTGACCGCCCTCCCCGCGACGGCCCGCGCCCAACCCGCCGCCGAGGCCATCTGGTACATCCGGAACGACTCGGCCGGCATCCAGAGCTTTGCCGCCAACGCCTCCCGCATCACCATCATCGCCCCGCAGGCCCATAGCATCGATAGCAGTGGGACCATCCGCGGCGGGATCGACCCACGGATCATCACCATCGCGAAACAACATGGGGTGCGGCTCATGCCCCTCGTGATGAACCCCGGCTTCGATCTCGGGATCCTCCACCACATCGTCACCGACCGCACCGCGCGCACCCACTCGGCGCGCAGCATGGCCGTCCTCTGCCGCGAGCTTCAGGCCGACGGGATCCAGCTCGACCTCGAGAACCTACATGTGAGCGACCGCGACGCCTTCACCACCTTCGCGCGCGAGGCCGCCGACTCGGTACACGCCGCCGGTTGCCGGCTCTCGGCCGCCGTGGTCCCGCGCCCAGACGACGTGCGCGGGGCGCTGCCCTATCACCACTACATGTCGGATTACTGGCGCGCCGCGTACGACTACAAGGCGCTCGCCGAGGTGCTCGACTTCCTCTCGTACATGACCTACGCGCAGCACACCGGGGGCACGACGCCTGGACCGGTCGCGGGCTATCCCTGGATGGAGGCCTCGCTCCGCTACGTGCTCGCGCAGGGGGTGCCACCCGAGAAGCTCTCGCTCGGGATCCCCGCCTACTCGGATTACTGGTTCACCGACTACGACGAGCGCTCGGGCTCACGGTCGCGTGGGGTCGATATCGATTATCCCACGGTGATGGGGATCATGCGCGCCGCCGGTGGGGTGCCCCGCTGGGATCCGGTGCAGCGGGCGCTCGTCGGGATGTGGGAGCGCCACGGGGTGTACGAGCATGCCTGGATCGAGGACGCGCGCGCCTTCAAGGAGAAGTTGCAGTTGGTGCGCCGCCACAAGCTGCGCGGCTACTCGGTCTGGCTGCTCGGGAGCGAGGATCCCGCGACGTGGGCGATCGTGGGGCCGGTGGCGCGGTGAGGCTCGGCGCGCGACACACCGCGCGCCGAGGACGCCGCACTCACCCATTCGCGCGCGACTCGTAGCGCCACAACGCCGCCGCGACGAGCGCGAGCACCACCGCCCCCACCTCCGCCACCCGATCGGCGCCCAACAGGACGAACCCGACGAGGAAGGCGCTCGACACGAGCAGCGTGAAGACTCCCACGCGCGCGCCGACGGTGGTGAATTCACCGAAGGTGACACGGATTCCCTGCTTCTCCGCCATCCCAAGGGTGGTGACATTCGCCGACGCGCCGATCGGGGTGCCATTCCCGCCGAGACAGGCGCCGAGGGAGAGCGCCCACCAGAGGACCGTCGCGTCGCCCGGGAGCTCCAACGTGAGCGCCTTGATGATCGGGATGCTCACCGCGACGAAGGGGATGTTGTCCATCACCGCAGAGAGGAGCGCGGCGACCCAGGCCACGAGGAGCGCGGCAAAGATCAACGTCCCCGCCTCACCCAGGCCGAAGGCATCGCGCCCCGCCATGATCCCCTGCTGCAGGAGCGAGGCGAGGGTGTCGATCAACCCCGTGGCCACCGCGGCACCGACGAGGATGAAGAGGAAGGCGAAGAAGACGAGCGTGGGCCACTCGATCTCGCGCTCGATGATGTGGAGGATCCCGTGGCGCCGCTCCTCGTGCGTGGGATGCGCGGTCCGCAGATAGAGCACATCCTGCACCAGAAGCGCCGCCGTCGCGCCGATCACCGCAGGGACCGCCGCCGGCATGTGCGTGATCCCGTGCGTGACGAACCCGACGAGCACGAAGGCGCTGATCCCGCCGAGCCACTTCAGGAGGAGCGGGTCGGTGATGCGCGGGCCATACCCCGGCTCATCTGCCGCCGCGGGAAGATCTGCCTGCCTACCCATCGCGGCACGCAGCCGGCGTGCCCCCCACCAATGCAACCCGCACATCATGATGAGCACGGGGATGGTGAGCTCCTCGAGGAACTGCAGGAAGGTGAGCCCTGCCCCCGACCCGATCATGATGTTCGGCGGATCGCCGATCAACGTCGCCGTCCCACCGATGTTCGCCGCCATGATCACCGGGAGGATCACGAGCAGTGACGGCGCACCCACGCGCCGCGACGCGGCGAGGACGACCGGCGTCACGAAGACCACCGTCGTCACGTTATCGAGGAAGGCGGAGGCGATCCCGGTGAACCACCAGAGGAGGACCATCGCCCGCGCGGGCCGCCCCCCGAACCGCTCGAGGATCCGCTCCACCGCCCACCCGAAGACCCCTGTCTCCTTGAGCACACCGACCAACGCCATCATGGCGGCGAGGAGGAGGAGCACATTCACGTCGAGCGCCTGGGCGGTGGCCTCGAAGGTCAACAACCGATAGGGCGTGGCGTAGCTGATCCCCCACATCAGGGCGACCGCCCCCATCACCACGAGGACGCGATGCGCCTTCTCGAGCGCCAAGGCGACGAACATCGCGACGAGGAGCCCGCCGACGAGGGCCTGCGAGATGGGGTCAGTCGTGCTCGCCAACGCGAGATCAGAGTGCATGGAGGCAGGGATCAGGGACTAGGGACCAGGGTGCAGGTACCTGACCCCTGGCACCTGTCACCTACCCCCTGAAATTAGCCTAGAGCTCGAGCTGTCCGCCGAGCGCCGTCCGGCAGAAGGCGACCCGATGGTGCGCCGTGAGTCCACGCTCCCGAAGCCCCGCGATGTGCGCGGGGGTCCCATAGCCGGCATTGGAATCCCACCCATACCCCGGATGCCGCGCCGCCAACCGCTGCATCAACCGGTCACGCACCACCTTCGCCACGATGCTCGCACACCCGATGGTGTAGCAGGTCGCGTCGCCGCCGACCACCGCGTGATGCGGGACCCCCAACGTCTTGATCGGCTTCCCGTCGACGAGTACCTCATCCGGGCGCACCGCGAGCCGTGCGATCGCCCGGGCCATCGCCCGGGCCGTGGCCTGATAGATGTTCCAGCGGGCGATCTCCGCCACCGAGGCCGCGGCGAGCACCACCGCCACCGCCTCCGCGTGGATCTGCGCCGCCAACCGCTCGCGCTCCGCGGCCTTGAGCTGCTTGGAATCGGTCACGCCGGCGATCGCGCGCCGATCGGCGGGCATGATCACCGCACAAACGACGACGGGGCCCGCCAAGGGGCCCCGTCCGACTTCATCCACGCCTGCGATGTGCGAGGCACCCGCGGTGCGGAGCGAACGCTCGAGCGCGCTCCACCCGCCGGCCATCGCGACTCAGCCCTCGGCCGACCCCGTCGCGGGGACCTGCACGCGGACCTTCTTCTCGGCGATACGCGCGGCCTTGCCGGTCACGTTGCGAAGGTAGAAGAGCTTCGCGCGACGGACACGGCCACGACGCACGACCTTGATGTCGGCGAGCATCGGGGAGTGGAGCGGGAAGATGCGCTCGACACCGACGCCGTTCGAGATCTTCCGGACGGTGAAGGAGGCCCCGACGCCGTTGCCGCGACGGGCGATGCAGACGCCCTCAAAGGCCTGCAGACGCTCCTTCTCCCCTTCCTTGACGCGGACGTTCACGCGGAGCGTGTCGCCTGCGCGGAACGCGGGGACGGTCTTCAGATAATCCTTCTCGGTCTCGGTGAACGCGTGCATATGGGACTCCGGGCGCAAAAGCGGCCCGCTGAGGTGGCAGTGCTAAGCCTCGTAAGGTACTGCGGCGTCACGGGTTGCGCAACGGGGGCAAAGGCTGAAAGCTGGAGGCCTAAGGCTGAAAGCGGGTGCTCAGGACTCGACCTACCCCCGCTCCTGGGTCCGCCGGACCCCCTCTTCCTCCCGCCACTTCTCGATCGCCGCGTGGTTCCCGCTCAGCAGGACCTCCGGGACCCCGAACCCTCGGTACTCCGCGGGCCTCGTGTAGGAGGGGGCGGAGATCCCGCGTCCGAAAAATGAGTCCGTCCGGGCGCTCTCGATGTCGCTCATCGCCCCGGGGAGGAGTCGGACCACGGCATCGACGATCGCCAGCGCCGCCGGTTCCCCCCCGCTCAAGACGAAGTCCCCCAGGGAGATCTCCTCGGTCGCCAGATGGTCGGCCACTCGCTGATCGACGTCCTTGTAATGCCCGCACAGCAGGGTCAGCTCGGTCCCCGCCGCGAAGCGCTCGGCGTCGCCATGCTGGAAGACCTTCCCGCGGGGGGAGAGGAGCACGATCGGCGCTGTGGCCCCCACCGACTCCACCGCCTCGAAGAACGGCGCCGGCTTCATGACCATCCCCGGCCCGCCACCGAATGGGGCATCATCGACCGTCCGATGCTTGTCGTGCGCGAAGTCGCGCAGGTCGATGCACCGGTACTGCACCAATCCCGCCTCCGCCGCCCGCTTGGGGATGCTCAACCCCAACGGCCCGGCGAAGAAGTCGGGAAAGATCGAGATCAGGTTGATCGTGAGCATCAGAGCTCCAACAACCCGTCAGGAAGCCGCACGGTGATGCGCCGACCCTCTCGATCCACCTCGTCGACGAACTCCTCGACGAACGGGACCGAGTGCGTCCCCTGTGCGCCGCGGAACTCGAGCAGCAACCCTTGGGGGAGCTCAAAGACCTCGGTCACCTCGCCGACCTCGGCGCCGGTCACCGCATCGACAAGCATCATCCCGATCAGCTCATGCGTGAAGACCTCGCCCGCATCGGGCTCGGAGAGCTCCTCCACCGGGACGAGCAAGAACCGGCCGTTCCACTTCTCGGCCTCGGTGCGGTCGGCGATCTCCGCGACGGTGAGGAGCCACCCATCATGCACCGGACGAAGCTTCGTCACATGCAGCTCGCGCGGCTGACGCGTGCGCGGATCGAGCCAGAGGGCCCCGTCCGGCGTCCCCTGAAAAAGCCGACGACCGGAGGCGAGGATCGCCTCCGGCTCGTCAGTCAACGCCTCGATCGCGATCTCTCCCCGCACGCCATGCGGCCGGCGGACCCGCGCGACACTCGCGCAGTCGGGGAGCGTCATCGGCGTTAGGCCTTCACCGGCACCGCCGACGCGGCGAGCTTCGAGGCAAGGCGCGCCTCGTGCCGCGCCTTGAGCACCCCCGCCTTGCGGAGGAGCGAGCGGACGGTGTCCGACGGCTGCGCGCCGTTGTCGAGCCAGTAGTTGGCGCGATCGGCCTTGAGCTGGAGCGCCTGCTCACCCGAGCGGGGGGCGTACTGCCCGAGGATCTCGATGAACTTGCCGTCACGGGGCGACCGGCTGTCGGCGACGATGATGCGGTAGGTCGGCGACTTGGTGCGGCCCTGACGACGGAGACGGATACGAACGGCCATGCGATGATCCTCCAGGATCGGGTGGTGTGGTCCTGCGCCGAGCTCATCGCGCACCCGGAACTCCCGGGCCGCACTCGGGTCCTGCCACGAAGGGCTAGCGCCGGGCGCCAGCCATCCGCTTCATCATCTTCTGCATCTCGCGGAACTGCTCCAGCAGGCGATTCACCTCGCTCACCGGCCGCCCCGCGCCCTTCGCGACCCGCGCACGGCGCGAGCCGTTGAGCAGCGAGGGGTCCCGCCGCTCCGCCATCGTCATCGAGAGGACGATCGCCTCGGCGTGCTTGATCCGCCGCGGGTCAGCCTGACTCGCCTGCTGCACCATCTTGCTGTTCACACCCGGGATCATCCGCAGGATGTTCTGCATCGACCCCAGCTTCTGCATCTGCTTCATCGCGCCGAGGAAGTCCTGCAGGTCCATCCCCTCCTTGCGCACCTTCTTCTCGAGTCGCTTGGCCTCGTCGGCATCGAACGTGGCCTGCGCCTTCTCCACCAGCGTGAGGACGTCGCCCTGCTGCAGGATCCGCCCCGCCATGCGGTCGGGATGGAACTCCTCGAGCGCGTCGGGCTTCTCCCCCACGCCGATGTACTTGATCGGCTTCTTGGTGACCCCGTAGATCGAGAGCGCCGCACCACCGCGCGCGTCGCCATCCATCTTGGTGAGGACCACGCCGGTGACGCCCAACGCGTCGTTGAACCCCTGCGCGATCTTCACCGCATCCTGCCCCGTCATCCCGTCGGCCACGAGGAGGATCTCATCGGGCTGCACCGCCTCCTTCACGCGGCGTAGCTCGTCCATCATCGACTCGTCGATCTGCAGGCGGCCCGCGGTGTCGATGATGACCACGCGATCCCGCCCCTTCCGCGCCTCCTCCACGCCGGCCCGCGCGATGCGGACCACATCGGAGGTGGAGCGATCGGCGTAGACCGGGACCTCGAGGTCGCGCCCCAAGGTTTCGAGCTGATCGATCGCCGCCGGGCGATAGACGTCCGCCGCCACGAGGCGCGTCGGCCGTCCCTCCCCCTTCAACCGCCGCGCCAACTTGGCCGCAGTGGTCGTCTTCCCTGACCCCTGTAACCCGACCATCAGGACGACGGTCGGCGGGAGGGTCGACATCCGGAGCCCTTCCTTCCGCTCGCCGAGCATCAGGGTGAGTTCGTCGTAGACGATCTTCACCAGCTGCTGCGCCGGCTGGATGCTCTTGACCTGTGCGACCCCGACGGCGCGCTGCTCGACCCGCTCGAGGAACTCACGCGTGAGTTGGAAGCTGACGTCGGCCTCAAGCAGAACTCGGCGAACCTCGCGGAGCCCTTCCTTGATATCGGCTTCGGTCAGGACGCCGCGCCCCCGCAACTTGGCGAAGGTGGCTTCCAGCTTCTCGGACAGCTCTTGGAACATAGAGCCTTGAAACATAGGGACTTGGGGGGTCTGGGCCAAGGGACGGGACCCGGATCTTGCCCCGCGGGGACCCCTCGCCCGAACCCCACCCACGGGGGGGGCCGCGCGCCATACATTTGGACCGTGCCCGACGCCCCGTCCGCGCCCCAGGACACCCTCCCCCTCCTCGCGCTCCGGTCGACCCTGGTCTTCCCGCGTGGGCGGATCGCCGTCCAGGTCGCCAGTGACGACAACCAGGCGCTCCTCGCGGCGCACCCCGAGGAGGGAGCCCTCGTCTGCTGTGTCCTGACGCAGGAGGAGGGACCCGGGGGCGAGGTCCGCGCGGTCGGGCGCGTCGGGGTGGTGGCGCGGCTGACCGATCGCCGCGCCCCGATCGACGGGCTCCATCAGGTGACCCTCGAAGGGCTGCTGCGCGTGACGATCGCCGGGGTGCGACGCGAGGCCGGCGCGCGCTTCGCGACCGCGACCTTCCGCCCGGTGGAGGAGCCACTCGCCGATCAGGCGGCGGCGCAGGCCCTGATGCATCGGATCGCCCTCGCCGCCGATGCCCGCGCCGAGCGCGACGAGAACTTCCCCGCCGAGCTCCCTGGACTGTTGCGCCGTGAGGTGAAGCGTCCCGGGCGATTCGCCGATCTCGCCGCGGCTCGTGGCGCCCTGCGCGCCACCGAGAAGGACGAAGCCCTCCAGCGACTCGACGTCGTCTGGCGACTCGAGTACCTCGCCGAGCGCTATGAGCGCGAGGAGGCGCGCGCCACGGTGCAGCAGGAGGTGCGCCAGGAGACGGAGCGGCGGATCGATCGCCATCACCGCGAGTTCTTCCTGCGCCAACAGCTGCAGGCGATCAAGGCGGAGCTCGGTGAGGCCGAGGTCGGCGATCGCGACATCACGGAGCTGCTGCGCCGAATCGAGGAGGCAGCGCTGCCCGAGTCGGTCGCGACCGAGGCACGCCACGAGCTCGATCGCCTGCGTGCGCTCTCGTCGGCGTCGAGCGAGCATCAGGTGCTTCGCAACTACCTCGAGTGGGTGCTCGCACTCCCGTGGCAGCGCCGCGCCGGTGCCGATGCGATCACGCTCGAGCGCGTGGAGTCGGCGCTCGACGGGCGCCACTACGGCCTCCGCGAGGTGAAGGACCGGATCCTCGAGTATCTTGCGGTTCGCCAACTGCGCGGCGACGGTGGCCGCGATCCCGGCGCCCCGATCCTCTGCTTCGTCGGCCCCCCGGGCACGGGGAAGACCTCGCTCGGCGAGGCGATCGCCGAGAGTCTCGGGCGCGCATTCTATCGGATCTCCGTCGGCGGGGTGCGCGATGAGGCCGAGATCCGCGGACATCGGCGCACCTATGTGGGCTCGCTCCCAGGGCTCCTGATTCAGGCGATGCGTCGCGTGCAGGTCAGCGATCCTGTGCTGATGATCGACGAGATCGACAAGATGGCCGGCGGCGGGGCTGGTGGGGATCCAACCGCCGCGATGCTCGAGGTCCTGGACCCCGCGCAGAACGCGACCTTCACCGACCACTATCTCAATCTCCCGTTCGATCTCTCGAGCGCGCTCTTCATCTGCACCGCGAACAACCTCTTCGACATCCCGCACGCGCTGCGCGATCGTCTCGAGGTGATCCGCATCGCCGGCTACACGGTGGAGGAGAAGGTCGAGATCGCCTGGCGCTATCTCCTCCCGCGTCTCTTCGACTCGCACGGGATCACCGACCGCGACCTGCAGTTCACCGACGAGGTGCTCTCGCTGATCGCCGACCGCTACGCGCGCGAGGCCGGGCTCCGCACCTTCGAGCGGCAGCTCGCCGCGCTGATGCGACGTCGCGCGAAACGGAAGGCCGAAGGCGAGGCCGGCGCCTGGGTGCTCGACGCCGAGCGTGTCGAGGAGGTGCTCGGTCCGCCCCGCTGGGCACCGGAGGCGGCGGAACAGGAGCCGGAGATCGGCACGGTGACCGGACTCGCCTGGACGGCGAACGGCGGTGAGCTCATGACGATCGAGGCGCTCCGCATGCCGGGCACGGGGAAGCTGATCGTCACCGGGCAGCTCGGCGATGTGATGCGCGAGTCGGTCGATGCCGCGAGTTCGTATGTGCGCTCGCGCGCTCGCCAACTGCGCGTGGCCGACCCCGAGATGCGCGCGAGCGATCTCCATGTGCACTTCCCAGCCGGCTCCGTGCCCAAAGATGGTCCGAGTGCGGGCGTGGCGGTGACCCTCGCGATCGCGAGTGTGATGAGCCGTCGGCCGGTGCGGCGTGATGTCGCCGTGACCGGTGAGGTCACGCTGCGCGGGAAGGTGCTCGAGATCGGCGGGGTGAAGGAGAAGGTCCTCGCGGCGTATCGGGCGGGGCTCCGCACCGTGGTCCTGCCCGCAGCGAACAAGAAAGATCTGCGGGAGCTCCCGGAGGAGGTGCGGAGCGCGTTGCAGGTGCACTTCGCGGGGACGATGGACGAGGTGGTGGAGGTGATGCTCCTCCCCGCGCGGCCGAATGCGATGGCGGAGGATCTCCCGCTCTTCGACGACGTCGCCTCAACGATCGCCGACGCCCCGCCGGCGCCCTGAGATGGCGCGGCGTCCCTGGGTGGTGCGGCGCTCCGCGCGCCATGGCCGCGGCGTCTTCGCGGTCGCGACGATCCCCGCCGGCACGCGGATCATCGAGTACACCGGCGAGCTGATCAGCGAAGCCGAGGGGGAGCGACGCTATCCGACGCCGGCCGATGGATCAGAGGAGCCCGAGCACACCTATCTCCTCACGCTCGATGATCGGCGCGTGATCGACGCGAATGTCGGCGGAAATGAGGCGCGGTTCATCAATCACTCCTGTGAACCGAACTGCGAGCCGATCGCGTACGGTGACCAGATGTGGATCGTCGCCGTCCGCGACATCCGTCCGGGTGAGGAGCTCGCGTACGACTATGCGATCGAGCTCGACGAGCCGCACACCCCGGCGCGGAAGCGACGCTTCCCGTGCCGGTGTGAGGCGAAGCGCTGTCGAGGGTCGATCCTCAAACCGAAGCGGCAGCCACTGCACCCATTGGTGCGGCGGGCGCATGCACAATGGGGGCCGCACGCGACGGCGTAAGCGGCCGCGTGATCGTGTCGCGCTCGCTCGGGCGTTAGGGCGCGCCGAGCTGGATCGTCTCGAGCGTCAGCAGCGGTGAGGTGACCGCCGCAGGGGCATCTTCGAAGACCACAGCTGCTTGCCCCGCGATCCCCTGTTCGCGGATCGTGATCCGCCGCGCCGCGATCCCCGCGCCATGCCGCGCTTCGATCGCGCGCCGTAAGAGCCCGGCGAACTCTGCCGCCTCATCCGCCGAATCCCAGATCGTCACCCAGGCGAAGGCGGGCCCCGACGGCGTCTCGATCACCTGATAGCGATCGCCATCCCACCCCGCCGCGCCACGCACCGCCGCGGCCTCGTCCTGCAGATGGGCGAACAGCAACAAGCGCGTCTCGAACTCCCCGAGGTTGTCCTCGTGTAGGAGGGTGCCGGTGCGCGGGGCTCCGATCGTGACGCGCGTCGGGAGGTCCGGCACCGAATCGAGAAAGCGCTCGGGATGCAGGATCTGTTCCGTGGAGGCGGCAAAGGGCGCGAAGGGCGCGACACCCGGCCGCGCCCGCTTCACCCGACGCACGAACTCCGCCCCACTCAGATAGGGGAAGAGCAAGGTCTCCTGGATGAGCATCGGCGCACTCGTGAACTTGGGCATCGACGACTGCCCCTCGCGGATCATCTCGCGCACCCGCCCCCACCCACCTGGGATCTGCGGTTCGCCATCTTGGCCACCCGTCATCACCGCGAGCTGCTCGTAGACCGCCTGCCCCTCCACCACAGCCTGCATCGCGACCATTCTATCGTTGTCCCCCGTGAGGGATTCGATCTGCGTGAGGTCGGTGTGCTGGTCCTGCAAGGCGTGCATTAACTCATGCGTGATGGTGATGTCTCGCATCTCCGACGAGGCATCATCCACCACATAGAGCACCTTCGTCTCCGGGTCGTAGTAGCCCGCCACCTGCTCGGTGAGCAGGTCGAGCAGGAAGGCGCGCAGCTCCAGCGTGTCGGGGAGGAGACCAAGCAGTCGATACGCCGTCTGCGTCCCCGCCAACTCCAATGGCGTGAGCTGCGCGTTGAACTCCTGCTCGAGGTAGGAGCGGACCTCATCTCGGGAACGGGTCTGCAGGACCGGGAGCTTCAGGAATCGGAGCCCCGAGGCCTCCTCCAATTGGGGGATCGCCGCGCGCACCTGCTTTTTGAACGGCCCCTCATACCCCGGCGGCTCGACGGCGCAGGCGGTGAGAAACAGGGCCAAGAAGGTTGCGATGAACGCACGCCTCATGCGCCCAGCACCTGCGCGAGATACCACCCGATCATGGCATCACCGGCGATCAGCGTGACCACGCCAGCCGGTGCGAGGAAGACCCCGAAGGGCACCAGCGGCAACGCGAAGGTCTCCCCGCGCGCGCGGGCACGCGCCCACCCGATCGGCATCACCACCGCGAGGAAGACCACCGACGCTAACGCCGCCGCGACGAAGATCGTGAGGAGACTGCGCTCCGGACCGACCATCGCCCCCACGAACGCCATTAGCGTGATGTCCCCCTGCCCCATCGCCTCCTTCCGGAGCACGACCTCACCATTCCAGGCGACGATGGCGATCGCGCCGGCGCCGACACACGCGCCGAGGAGGGCATTCCATGGACCGGCGAACTGGGTCTCGCTCCCCAGCACGAAGGCGATCGCCGCTGACACGAGCGCGAAGAGGAGCCCGGTGACGGTGAACCCGTCGGGGATCAGATAGGTCGTGAGGTCGGTGACGGCGATGCCGAGGAGGATGGTCGCCGTGATCGCCACTCGCAGCGCCTCGAAGGTCGGCCCCCACGTCTGGATGCTGACCATCCAGAGGAGACCGACGAGGAGCTCGATCACCGGATACCGAATGGCGATCGCCTCGCCGCAGCCCCGACACCGTCCGCGCAGCAGGATCCAACTCACGATCGGGATGTTGTCGTAGCCGGCGATCGGCCGTTCGCATGTCGGGCAGCGCGAGCGCGGCCGCACGATGGATTGCTCCTGCGGCCACCGCACGATGCACACATTGAGGAACGACCCGATGACGGCGCCGAGGAGGAAGGCGAGGAGACTCATGCGCGTGGCCGCAGGGTGAAGAGGGTGATCCCCGCGGCGACGGCGACGTTGAGCGACTCCGCGCCCGGCGCCATCGGGAGGGTGACGCGCTCCGCGCAGGCGGCCCGGACCGCCGGTGCGAGCCCCGCCCCCTCATTCCCGACCACCACCGCGAGACGCGCCGGCGGTACGAGCATATCGATCGATGCCCCGCCGAGGTCGGCGCCCCAGAGCGGGATCCGCTGCGAGACGAGGAACGCAGTCAGCGCCTCGAGGGTACACTCGACCGTCGGGTGCCCGAGCTGGATCCCCACCGCGGCGCGTACGACCTTCGCGTTCCACGGATCGACGGTCCCCGGCAGTACGCAGGTCGCGTCGGCGCCGAGTGCGGCGGCGGTGCGCAGCAGGGTGCCGACGTTCCCCGGATCCTGGATCCCATCGAGGACCAGCAGGCGCGCCGTCGCGCCGAGGGTCAGGGCCTCGAGGGTCCAGGTCGGTTGCTCGGCGACGACCAGGACGCCCTGTGGCTGCTCGGTATCGCAGGCGGAGAGGAACTCGCGCTCGCTGACGCGCAGCACGTCGATGTCCCGTGCATGGAGCTGGGCGCCGAGGGCCGCGCCCCGCGGGGTACGATCGAGGAGGTCGCAGGTCAGTGCACCGATGACGCGCACCGAAGAGGCGAGCAATGCCTCGACGGTACGGACCCCCTCGGCGACGAAGCGGCCACTCCGCTCCCGCGCCTTGCGGCGTGTCAGGTCCCTTGCTACGGTCAATAAACCCATGCGTCGGCTCTCGCTTCTCGTCCTCACCCTCGGGCTCTCCGCCTGCGCCGTCTCCACCCAGCAAGAGGTGGAGATGGGGGCAGGCTATGCCCAGCAGATCGAGCGTCAACTCCGCCTCGTCGAGGATGCGGAGCTCACGCGCTACATCAACGTACTCGGGGACTCGATCGCCCGCATCGCCGACGCCCGGAACCTCGACTGGTCCTTCCGGATCGTCGATAGCCCCGACGTGAACGCCTTCGCGATCCCGGGTGGATTCATCTACATCAATCGCGGGCTGATCGAGCGCGCCACCGCCCTCTCGCAGGTGGCCGGCGTCATCGGGCATGAGATCGGCCACGTGACCATGCGGCACTCCATCAAACAGATGCAGAAGGCGCAGGGGACCAATCTCGGGGTGACCCTCGTCTGTGTCTTGACCAGTGTCTGCAATAGCGAGGCATCCCAGGCGATGATCAACATCGGGGCGAGCGCCGCCTTCGCCTCCTTCTCGCGACAGGATGAGGACGAGGCTGACGCCGAGGGTGTGACATACATGGTCGACGCCGGGATCGATCCGACCGGGATCCCCGAGATGTTCCAGATCCTTCTTGACGAGCGGGCCCGGAAGCCCGGGGCGCTCGATGCCTGGTTCCGATCGCACCCGCTGGAGGAATCGCGGATCGAGGCCTCCAAGGCGCGAATCGCGCAGCTCCCCCCGGAGCGGCTCCGTGGGCTGACACGCGACTCCCAGAACTTCCAGGCCTTCAAGGCGCGCCTCGCGGCGCTCCCGCCCTCCCCGCCAGCACGCTGACCCCCGCCGGGGGGGCCACATCGATGGGCTGGGCGCGCCGACCGACCGGGCGCGCGGTAACTTCCCCCCATGATCGCGGACGACGGCAATCTGGTGCGCATCGAGCGCCGCATCCTCGCGGCGCTCCTCGCTCTCGCGATGATCTTTGGTGTCGCGGTCGTCGGGTACCGTATCATCGGAGGCGATCGGTACGGGTGGATCGACGCGCTCTACATGTCGGTCATCATGCTGACGACCACGGGCACCAAGGAAGTCGTTCCCACCGAGACCGCCGCATCCCAGATCTTCACGATGGTGATCCTCGTGGTCGGGGCGACGGCCGCGGTCTATACCCTCTCGATGCTGACGGCCTTCGTCGTCGAAGGGGACATCACGCAGGGATTCCGGAGGCGACGGATGCGGAAGGCGATCGAAGGGATGACGGGCCATGTGATCGTGTGCGGGGCCGGCCAGACGGGCTTGACGGTGCTCCGCGAGCTGGTGCGCACCCAGCGCCCCTGTGTGGTGATCGAGGCGAACGAGGCGCAGCTCGAGGCGGTCGATGCGGAGTTCGCCTCCATCCCCTTCCTGCACGGCGACTGCTCCGACGACGAGACGCTGCTGCACGCGGGGATCACGCGGGCCGGTGGCGTGGTGATCTGCACCGATGACGACAAGACCGCCCTCGTGACGACGGTGCTCGCGAAGCAGCTGAACCCGGCAGTGCGCGTGACGGCGCGTGCGACGACCGAGAAGGCGGTCGTCCGCCTCAAGCAGGCCGGCGCCGATGGCATCGTCGCCCCTGCGCAGATCGGCGGGATGCGCTTGGTGAGCGAGATGGTCCGCCCGACGGTGGTGGGATTCCTCGATACGATGCTCCGCGACACCAACCGGAACCTCCGGATCGAAGAGGTCACCGTCCTGAGTGGGAGCGGGCTCGAGGGACGAACGGTCGGGAGCCTCCCGCTCTACGAACAGGGGAGCGGTCTCCTCTTGCTCGCCCTCAAGGAGGCCTCAGGGGATTACGCCTTCAATCCCCCAGCCGATGCTTTGGTGCGCGCCGGTTCGACCCTGATCGTGATGGGGGACCCGAACTCGGTGCAGGCGCTCAGAGCCCGCTGACGAAGTGCGCGACGAGGTCGCCGAATGCGCCAGCGGCCCGCTCCCCTTCCGCCATCACTTCCTCGTGATTGAGCGGCGTCGATGAGATCCCCGCCCCGGGGTTCGTGATCAACGAGATCCCCGCGACCTCCATCCCGAGGTTCCGCGCGACGATCACCTCGGCGACGGTGCTCATCCCCACCGCATCAGCGCCAAGCCGTTCCAGCATCCGCACCTCGGCGGGGGTCTCGAAGTTGGGGCCGAGCAATCCCGCATAGACACCGCTTGCGAGCGGGACGCCGAGCGCCTGTGCGGAGGCATCGAGTCGCTCACCCAACGCGACGCTGTACGCCTCGGTCATGTCATTGAAGCGCTGATCGCCCGGCTCGACCGGCCCGGTGAGGGGGTTCTGCCCCGTGAGATTGAGATGATCGACGATCCGCATCAGCTCACCGGCGCGGAAGCTGCGCCGCACCCCACCCGCCGCATTCGAGACGAAGAGCCGCCGCGCGCCGAGCGCGTGGAGGACGCGGATCGGAAAGGCGGAGACGCGCGCCGGATGGCCTTCGTACATATGGAAGCGACCGGCGAGGCAGAGCACCTCGCGGCCACCGAGCTGCCCGGCGATCAGCTCGCCACGATGCCCATCGACCTTCGGCGCGTGGAACCCCGGGATCTCGGCGTAGGGGACACGCGTGGCCTCGGTGAGGCGATCGGCGAGGGTGCCGAGCCCCGAACCGAGGACGATCCCGATCACCGGCGCGCGCACCCCGAGGCGGTCGCAGACGGCCTCAGCGGCACGCTGGGCATCAGCCGCCCCATGGGTGGTGGTCATCGCACTCATCGTCCCTCCTGCCGCAAGGCGGCGAAGTCCTGATCGACCCGGGCGAGGAGCGCGGCACGCTCCGCCTCGGGCAAGAACGCATTCACGAACCCCTGTCGCGCCAACGCCAGCAACTCCTCGAAGGTGAAGCCCAATCGGTGTGCCGCCAAGCCGTACTCGGTCACCAGATCGGTGCCGCTCATCAACCGGTTATCCGTGTTGAGCGAGACCTGCAGCCCCGCGGCGATGAACTGCCGGAGCGGGTGCTCCTCGACTGACTGGATGGTGTGCGTCTGCTCATTGCTGGTGAGACAGCACTCCACCGCGATCCCGTTGCGGATGAGCTCCGCCATCAACACCGGGTCATCGATGAGATGCGTCCCATGCCCGATCCGACAGGCGTGACAGAGATGCACCGCCTCGGCGATCGACTCCGCGCCCGCGCCTTCGCCCGCATGACAGGTGCACGGCAGCCCATGCGCCACGCAGTGATCGAAGGCCGCCTTGTGGAGCCACGCCGGGTTCCCTGCCTCGCCACCGGCGAGATCGAACCCCACCACCCTCTCGCCCTTGAAGTCGACGGCGGTCCACGCCGCCTCGAGTGAGGTCGCCGGGGGCATGTTGCGGATCGCACAGACGATCACGCGCGCGACGATCCCGTATTCCTTTTCGGCCTTCGCGAGCCCACGGAGCGGGAACTCCACCGCCTGCTCCATCGTGAGGCCGGCGCGGGTGTTGAGCACGGGCGCATAGCGGACCTCGATGTACCGAACCCCTTCCTTCGCGCAATCCTCGGCAAGCTCATAGGCGATCCGCTCCATCGCCTCGCCCTGCTGCATCACCGAGAGGGTGATCGCGAAGCGCTCGAGGTACTCCTCGAGACTCCGTGCGTCCTTCACCAACATGTAGTCGCGCAGCGCCTCGGCGTCATCGCGCGGCATCGGGGCGTGCAGGTCGCGCGCCAACTCGAGCATCGTGGCGGGGCGCACCGACCCATCGAGATGACAGTGGAGCTCCGCCTTCGGGAGTCGACGCAGGAGCTCGGAGGTGATCAGCATCGCTCAGTCGTCGACGTGGGCGGCACCGAGCTTCGCCTTCCCCGATACCAAGCGCATCACGAAGCCGCCGGAGACGAGGGACGCCGGATCGACGACGATCCCGCGACTGTCCGCGATGGCGCGTGAGCCGGTGGTGATCGCCGTCGCCGCCTGAGGATCGCTCGCGCGCACGGCGTCGAGCAGCGTACTGCCAGGGGGGACACTCACCCCGGCACCATTCACGAAGACACGGATCGGCTCGGTCATGGGATCGGCTTGATACGAGGGGCCTGCAGGGCCGGCGTCAGCGTGGGCCGTCCTCCGGGGAGCCCCTGGAGATGTTGGATGAGGGCGTCGAGATCGACGCGGTTCAGGTCTTCGATGCGCGCATCACGCGTCAGGGCCGCTCCGTCACCACCGGTGGCGAGGAAGTCGGTCATGACGATGCGGTACCGGCGTCCATTCTCGAGCGAACGCCCATCGTCGAAGCGAACCGACCGGAGGCGCGACCCACTCGGGGCCGAGGGATCGTATTCGATCGTCACCCCGCTCAGGTGATAGCGGATCCCGCGTCCATCGACCAACGCCTCGAGATACCGACGCAGCGCATCCCCACGGATCGTCACCGCGACAAGGCGGTTCCCGAAGGGTTGGACCTCGAAGAGATCCCCCCAGGTCACGACCCCCTGACGAATCTCGGTGCGGATCCCGCCATTGTTCATCACCGCGAGGTCGCCTCGCCCTGCGGCGCGCTGCGCATCGGCGATGAGGTTGCCGAGGGGATACTGATCGCCGGCGCGCGCGAACCGCACCTCAGCCGTCGTCACGGGGGCGGCGATGCGCGAGGCCACCGCCGCCTCGGCCTCCGCGACCAGTGCGGCGACCGCGGGATCGCGACGCACGCTGTCGCTCACGACGGCGCGGAGCTCAGGACGCTGCGGAGCCCCGCCCCCCAGGGTGATGTCGATGACCCCAAGCGCCTGCCCGTTCGAGCGTGCCTGCACCACCGGGATCCCGTTCACCACCGTGTTGATCGCCGAGTGGGTGTGCCCACTCACGATCGCATCGACGAAGCCGGCGGGGAGCTCCTTGGCGAGCTCGATGATCTCTCCCCGGCATTGGTCGGGGGCCGCGATCTCACAGAAGCCACCGATGTGCGCGACGACCACCACGGCGTCGGCGCCGCGCGCGCGGAGCGCCGCCGCGCGCTCACGGACATAGAGCGCGGGGGGCAGGAAGCGCAGGTTCGCGACGTACCGAGGCATCGTCGTCCGTGGGGTCGCCGGATCGGCGAGCCCGATGATCCCGATGCGCACCCCGTCACGGGCCACGAGCGTGTCATCAGGGATCCAGTCGATGTCCCCGCCATCGGGGTCACGCACATTTGAGCCGAGGATCAGGGGCTTCAACTCACGCATCCGCGCGCGAAGGGTATCCTGCCCCCAATCGAACTCATGGTTCCCGAGGGCGCCCGCCGCGACCCCGAGCGCCTCGAGGATCGGGACGACGGTCCGACCGAAGGCGAGGTTCGAGGCGGCGGTCCCTTGGAACATGTCGCCACCATGGAGGACGAGCGGGACACAGGTGGGCGCGCACGCCGCCCCAGCCTCACGGATCATCGTGGCGAGTTCCGCCACCCCGCCCCGGTTCCCGATGGTGCCGACCGGCCGCTTGGTGAGCGCGCCATGGAAATCGTTGATCGCAAGCACCCGCACCGTGCGGCGCGGCGGGAGCAAGCGATAGTTGCGCTCCCCGATCTCCTCTGGCTTCAAGACCCCGCGACGCCGCACCTCCGCGATCACGAGATCACGGATCTCCGTCGGGGACTCATAGACCACCGGGGCGCCACGAAGCATCGCGTAGCCGCCCGCGCCCCCCGCGCGATAGTTGTTGACCGCGACGGTGAAGGTGTCGGCGTCAGCGATCGGACGACCCTTGTAGGTGAGCGTCGCGATCCGCGATCCCATCGGCCGCGAGAGGTCCACCACATACTCGGCGCCGGCTAGAATGTCATAGTTGTAGCCCGGGATCGTCGGGTCGGGGCGCGTGCGGAAGCCACCGGCCCCATCCGCCTCAACGATCCAGTAGCGCGCGCTGTGTTCGAGGAAGGCGTGGAGCTGCGCGCCACTCAGTCGCAGTGCCCGCAGCGAGTTCTCATACGGATAGAGCTGCGCGATCTGCCGAACGGTGATCGGGCCCGGCTCCAACCGCGCGTCGAGCGTGAAGGCCGAGGCGATGCTGAGCTGCGCACCGGTGGCCCGGAGCTGCGCCGCCTGGATCAGGTCGATGAGCGGCTCATCGCGTACGCGCGCCGAGTCGGTGCGCCACGCGACATCGGTCCGACCGATCACCTCGTTGGCGTGCTTGACGGCCGACTGATGCGCGCGCGCCACCGCCTGCACCACCGCGGGTTGCTCGGCGTGTCCGCGGGCCGGCACCAGACGACCTCGACGGCTCACCACCTTCCACCCGGTCCCCTCCCGCTCGAGGGCGATGGTGGCGGCCGCCACGCTCGTCGCCCAGTTGCGGGGCTGCATGACCAACACCCCCGCGATCGTCGAATCTGCCACCTCCCGGTGGGAATGCCCGATCACCAACACATCGATCCCGCGAACCTCCCGCGCGACCCGAGCCATCGGGTTCTCACTCGCGAGCCCCGTGCCCACCGTGTCGTACGACGACTCCCCACCGAGCCCTGCATGGGCGACCACGACGACGAGGTCTGCCCCCTCGGCGCGGGCGGCCGTGATCTGCGGTGGGAGCGCGGCCACGATGTCGGTGACCTCGAGGCGCCCGCGCAAGTGGTCGCGATCCCAGACCATCGACCCCGGGGTCGTCACGCCGATGATCGCGATCTTCACCCCGGCGCGAGTGACCATCGTACGTGCCGGGAACGGGGTCCCGCCATCGAGCCGCCGGGTGTTGGCCGCGAGGAAGGGGAAGGTGGCGCCGGTCCGCGCCCGATCGAAGGTCGGGAGACCGTAATTGAATTCGTGGTTCCCGACGGCGGCCGCGTCGTAGCGCATCACGTTCATCGCCGCGACCACTGGGCTCGGGCGCGTCGAGTCGATGCGCGCCGCCACGTAGGTCATCGGGTTCCCCTGGAGCAGGTCCCCGGCATCGACCAGGATCACCCGCCCGGGGGCGGCGCGGCGGAGGGAGTCGACGATCGTCGCGGCGCGCGTGAGGCCGCGGTCGGGGTCGGGGCGGTCGGCGTAGTAGTCCCAGGCGCGCAGCCGACCATGCACATCGGTGGTCGCGGCGAGGGTGAGTTCCACCCGGGACTGGGCTCGGACGGGCGTGGTCCCCGAGGCCAGGGCGCTCGCCGCCAGAAGTAGGATGCGAGAGGCGCGAATCATCCTCAAATCTACCCGTCACGGTTCGGTATCAGGGAGGGTCCGAAGTTGCCCGGCCCGACCCGCGGCGAGAACTTTGGGGGATGAAGCCCCTCATCATCGGGATCGCCGGCGGCAGCGGGTCGGGCAAATCGACCGTGGCGAAGCGGATCGCCGACTCCATCCCAGGGGCGCGCGTCGCCTTCCTCGACATGGATGCGTACTATCGCGACCATCGGAAGCTCACCCTCGAGGAGCGGCGGCGGGTCAATTGGGACCACCCCGACGCCTTCGACCTCGACCTCCTCGCCGCCCATCTGGAGGCCCTCGGCCGGGGCGAGGCGATCGACAAGCCGGTCTACGACTTCGTCTCGCACCTCCGGGCCCCGGAGACGGTCCGCATCGAGCCGGCCGATGCGATCGTGATCGATGGGATCCTCCTCTTGGTCGATGAGCGGGTGCGCGAGGCCTGCGACGTGAAGGTCTTCGTCGACACCGATTCAGATATCCGCTTGGTGCGGCGGATCCGCCGCGATATGGCGGTGCGCGGGCGCCCCCTCGAGGAGATCCTCGATCAGTATCTGAACACGGTGCAGCCGATGCACTTCCAGTTCGTCGAGCCGAGCAAGCGGTATGCCGATCTCGTGATCCCGCGCGGTGGGCAGAACGTGGTCGCGATCGACCTCCTCCTCGCCTCCCTGAGCCGCCGCCTGAGCGGTCGCACCGGATGACACCGTCCCCCGCCGACGGTGAACGGATCCTCGTCGTCGATGACGAGCCGGATATCGTCGCCCTCGTCGTCTATCATCTCGCCAAGGCCAAGTACAAGGTCAGCTCGGCCACATCAGGGTCAGATGCGCTGGCGCTAGCCAAGCGAGAGCGTCCTGCGCTGATCGTCCTCGATCTCATGCTGCCGGGGATGTCGGGATTCGACGTCCTCGAGCAACTGCGCGCCGATCCCGATACCGCGTCGATCGCCGTGCTGATGCTCACAGCGCGCAAGGATGAGCCCGATCGCATCCGCGGCCTCGAGCTCGGCGCCGACGACTACCTGACCAAACCCTTCAGTCCGCAGGAGCTCGTCTTGCGGGTCGGCGCGATCCTTCGCCGCACGAACGCGAATGCCGCCGGGAGCGACCAACTCCGCATCGGCCCGATCGTCATCGATCGCTCCGCCCACCGCGTGACCGTCGAGGGGCATGAGGTCGAGCTCACCCCGACGGAGTTCAAACTCCTGCTCACCCTCGCCGAACGGCGCGGGCGCGTGCAGGCGCGTACCCTCCTGCTCGAGACGGTCTGGGAGGCCGCGCCCGATATCCAGACGCGGACGGTGGACATGCATGTGCAACGCCTCCGCACCAAGCTCCACCCCGCCGGGGACCTGATCGAGACCGTTCGCGGCTTCGGGTACCGGCTCCGCGCCGACTCCGACCGAGCCGAGTGAGCCTGCCGTGCGGCTGACGCAGCGGCTCCTCCTCGGCGCGCTCCTCCTCGTCGGGTTCCTCGTCGCACTCATCCTCACCGTCGTCGACCGCCAGATCAGCGCGCGACTTCGCGACGATGCCACGACCTTCCTCGCGCGCGAGGCCCAACTCGTCGGCGACCTCTGGAGCCGCGAACCGAGTCACCCGGACTCCCTCGCCGATCGTACGGGGCGCGCGCTCGGGCGGCGCGTCACCCTCGTCCGTGAGGATGGCGTCGTCATCGGGGACTCCGAGTTCGACGGGGACTCGCTCCGCAACCTGCAGAATCACGCCGAGCGGCCGGAAGTCGCCGCCGCACGGCGTATGGGGACGGGCATCGCCCGCCGTCCCTCGCCCTCGACCGGTGTCGTCGAGCTCTATGTCGCGGTCGCCGTATCCGGGCATGGCGTGGCCCGCGTCTCCCTCCCGACGGCAAGTCTCGATGCGGTGGTGACGTCCGCGCGCGCGGATATCCTCCGCGCCGCGCTCCTCGCCCTCCTCGGAGCACTCACCATCGCCTGGCTCTTCTCACGATCCGTCTCCCGACCGGTCGAGGAACTTCGTGACGTGGCGCAAGCGATCGCCGATGGCGACCTCGCGCGACGCCCCACCCTCGATGCCCCCGGCGAGGTGGGGGAGCTCGCCCGCGCCCTCCGTTCCCTCGCTGAGCAGCTCTCGGCGCGACTGCGCGCCCTCAAGGCCGATGAGCAGCTCCTCTCGCAGCTGACCGAGTCGCTTAATGAAGGGGTGATCGCCGTCGATACGCGGCAACAGGTGGTGCGCATCAATGAGACGGGGCGTCGGCTGCTCGGCGTCACCGCCCCCCTCCCCTTCCCCGTCGACCTCCTCCCGCGCGACGTCACGCTACGCGATGCCCTCGGCGCGGCATTCGACGGCGAGACGACGGAGGGGACCGAGGTCGTGATCACCGGGCGTACGCTCAACATCACCGCGCGGCCCCTCGCTGAGGGCGGGGCCGTGCTCGCGCTCTTCGACCTCACGCGCGTGCGGCGACTGGAGGCGGTACGTCGGGACTTCGTCGCGAATGTCTCCCACGAGCTGCGCACCCCCCTCACGATCGTCGGCGGCTTCGCTGAGACTCTTGCCGGCGAGGATGTCCCGCGGGAGATGCGCCAGCAGTTCGTGACGCGCATTCTCAGCAACACGCAGCGGATGCAGCGCATCGTCGATGATCTCCTCGATCTCTCGCGCATCGAGTCGGGGGGATGGGTGCCGAATCCGCGGCCGATCCCCGTCCACGGAGTGGCGGCCGAGGTCTTTGGCTCAGCGAAGGAGGCCGCCGAGGCGAAGGGGCTCCAACTGACCTCGGAGATCGGGGAGGACGCCCGCGAGGTACAGGCCGACCCCACCGCCCTGCGTCAGGTGCTCGGCAACCTCGTCGACAACGCGGTGCGACATACCAGCACGGGCGAGGTGGTCCTCTTCTCCCGTCGGCACCGGCGGGGCGTGGAGGTCGGGGTCCGCGATACGGGGACGGGGATCCCCACCGAGCATCTCCCGCGGATCTTCGAGCGCTTCTATCGAGTGGACCCGGGGCGCTCGCGCGAGGAAGGCGGGACGGGACTCGGCCTCGCGATCGTGAAGCATCTCGTGGAGGCACATGGTGGGCGGGTCCGCGCCGAGAGCACCGTGGGGGTGGGGACGACGATCACCGTGCTCTTCCCGGACGAGACGGCGTAGACGTCACAAACCGTCCGTCCGCCACGATCATGCGACGGGCCGTTACATAGCCGTGACCGAAATGTCGTCGGTCCGGTACCGGTCCAGAGGAGGTTCCAGAGGTCGGAGAAGGGGTCCGACACTCACGCTTCGAACCTCTCCACGAGACGCCCATGCGCCGTGTCCTGCTCGTCTGCCTCACGCTCCTTTGTGTGAGCACCATCCTTCCCGCCCAGTCAGCGACCACCGGCCGCATCGTGGGCCGGATCCTCGACGCCGCTAATGGCGCGGCCATCACCGATGCCGGGATCCAGCTCGTCGGGACCACCCAGGGCACCCTCTCCGGGGTCGACGGCCGCTACACTCTCGTCGGCGTGGCGCCGGGCACCGTCTCGATCCTCGTGCGCCGCATCGGGTACGCCCCGAAGACGGTGACGGGGCTCGTGGTCGTCGCCGGACAGGCCCTCCAGCAGGATGTCTCCCTCGCCCAAGCCACGGTCCAGCTCACCGCGAGCGTGGTGACGGCGGCGGTCGAGCGCGGCTCGGTGAACGAGGCACTCGACCAGCAGCGCACCGCCACCGGGATCGTGAACGCGGTGACCGCCGAGCAGATTGCGAAGAGCCCAGACGGCGATGCGGCCAAGGCGATCCAGCGCGTCAGCGGGGTCACGGTCCAGGATGGTCGGAGCGTCTTCGTCCGCGGGTTGGGCGAGCGCTATACGGTCACGAGCATGAACGGCGCTCGCCTCCCGAGCCCCGAGCCAGAGAAGCGCTACGTCCCGCTCGACCTCTTCCCCTCCTCGCTCCTCCAGTCGATTGACGTCAGCAAGTCATTCACCCCGGATCTCTCCGGTGATTTCTCTGGCGCCTCGGTCGACATCCGGACCAAGGAGTATCCGTCACGTCGCACGGTGACCTTCTCCGCCTCCCTCGGCGGGAACGATCGCGCCACCGGCCAGTCGATCGTCTCGGCCCCCACGACAAGCGGGGAGTGGATCGGGAACGGTGCCGCCAGCCGCACCCTGCCCACCGCCCTTCGCTCGGCAGCGGCGGTCGGCCAGCTCACCACGCGCCAGCAGGTGAATGCGGCCGTCAATTCGCTTCGGAACGTCTGGACGCCGGAGAATCGGAATGGGCTCCCGAACGGCGCCTTCGGCGTCTCCGTCGGTGGACAGGATCCGATCCTCGGCCTCGACCTCGGGTACCTCGCCTCGCTCACCTACGCGAACACGCAGGACGTGCAGAGCGAGTACACCCAGGCCAACCCGATCCAGGAGGGAGGCCGTCCGGTGGTCCTCGAGTCGTGGTCCGGCCAGGCCGCGACGCGGAGCAGCACCCTCGGGGCGCTGTTCAACACCAGCACGATGCTCGGGAAGCACACGCTCCTCCGCTTCAACAACAGCTATACGCGCTCCGCGGACAACGAGGCGCGCCAGTCGGTCGGGCCGGCCTTCTCCTTCTCCGGCGGGAGCATCGAGCGGATGACGCTCCGCTATGTGGAGCGGGCGGTCCGCAGCTCGCAGCTGACGGGGGATCACACCTTCAACGCGCAGCACCAGATCACCTGGAGCCTCGCGTCGGCGGCGGTCCGCCGACAGGAGCCGGATCGCTCCGATCTCGTCTACGCGCAGTTCTCTCCCGATGGTCCGTATGCCTGGTCAGATGGTAACCCGGACGTCGCGCGGCGCACCTTCAGCGACCTGCGCGAGTCCAACTGGTCGTCGGCCCTCAATTACAAGTGGACCATCGGCGAGGGAGCCGAGGCCCCGTCGCTCAAGGTGGGGGGCCTCTATCGTGAGACCACCCGCGACGCCTTCAACCGGCAGTTCAGCATCCTCTCCTCGCGTGTGCCCGACGCCGATCGAGCGCGCCGCGCCGAGGAGCTCTTCGACGGACGCTTCTCCACGGGCGACGCCGATGTGTTCTCGATCTACAACGTCGCGGCGGATGGAGAGTACGAGGCCTGGGAACGGTTGAGCGCCGGCTATCTCATGACGGAGCTCCCCTTCGCGGGGCGCTTCCGTCTCATCGGTGGCGCCCGCGTCGAGCGGGCTGACATCGAGGTGAACACCGCCCTGGCCAACGGAGGGCGCTTCCTCTCGCGGCTTAACAACACCGACGTCCTCCCGGCGATCATCTTGAACGTGCGCCTCTCTGATCGTGCCCAGCTTCGCGCCTCGGCCTCGCAGACGCTGGCGCGTCCCGAATACCGCGAGCTCTCCCCGGTGCAGTACCTCGAGGTCGTGGGTGGGCAGATCACCCGTGGCAACGGCGATCTGGTGCGGACGCTGATCCAGAACGCCGATCTCAAGTGGGAGCTCTTCCCCGCGCCCGGTGAGGTGGTGAGCGTCGGCCTCTTCGCCAAGCGCTTCGACCGCCCGATCGAGCGGATCGATATCTCGACCGGGGGCCAGCCCTTTGTCTCCTTCTTCAACGCGGACGAGGCGCAGAACCTTGGCGTCGAGCTCGAGGCGCGCAAGAACCTCGGTGGGTGGATCGGCGCACTCGAGCGCTACGCCCTCTTCAGCAACGTGACGCTCATGGAGAGTCGCATCACCTTGGGTGAGGGGGCCTCGGCCAATACCAATGCCGATCGGCCGATGATGGGACAGGCGCCATGGGTAGCGAATCTGGGGCTCACGCGTTCGGGCGATCGCGGCGGGTCTGCCACCCTGCTCTACTCCGCCGTGGGGCCGCGCATCTTCAGTGCGGGCACCGTCCCCTATCCGGATGTGCTGGAGGCGACGCGTCATCTGATCGATCTTTCGGTGCGACTCCCGATCACCGATCGGGCGGAGATCTCGCTCGATGCGCGCAACCTCCTGGATGCGCCGTTCCGTCTGACACAGGGGCCGGTGGTGCGCGAAGGGTATCGCACCGGACGCGGGATCACGATCGGGATGCGGTGGCGATGAGATTCCACCAGCACGACGTGACTGCTTCGTGACAGAAGCGTCGCCGAAGGATGACAGACGGTGATGAACGTGAAGGGGTCCGAGATCCACTCGGACCCCTTCACGTTTGGGAGCTCTCGTCATGCCTCTGCTTCGTCCTTTTCTCTCGTTGCGCGTCCTCGCGCCGGCGCTCCTCGCCCTCGTGGGCGCGTGCTCGGACGGCGTGACCGCCCCCGATCCCCTCGCCGCCCCCGCGACCGTCACCGCCACGACCCAGGGTCCGACCAGCGTGCAGCTCAGTTGGGCCGCGGTGAGCGGCGCCGATCGCTACGAAGTGGATCGCGCGACGGCGTCCGGGACCTTCGCCACCGTCGGCACCGCGACCACGGCGACCTTCCGAGACAGCACACTCGCCCCGGAGACCTCGTACAAGTTCCGGGTGCGCGCCCTGCGCGGCACGGAGCAGGGCCCGTACAGCACCGAGGCCACCGCGCTGACCGGGGACCGCCCGGTCGTGCAGGTCACCGCGGACATCACATCCAACACCACCTGGACGAACACCAACGTCTATCAGCTCACCAAGATCATCTCGGTCGCGAATGGCGCGACGCTGACCATCCAGGCCGGCACCAAGATCATCGGTGGGACGATCACGACGGGGCAGGCCCCGCCGGTCACCGCGCTGATGGTACTCCGCGGCTCACGTCTCAACGCCGTCGGTACCGCGTCGCAGCCGATCGTCTTCACCTCGTCGGCGGCCGCAGGCGCGCGCGCGCCGGGTGACTGGGGCGGTCTGATCCTTGTCGGCAACGCCCGCTCGAACCGCACCGGCCGCACCGTGGTCGAGGGGCCGGCCCCGGCCGACACCGTCAGCTGGAACGGCGGCAATCTCGACAACGACAACTCGGGCGAGATCGTCTACACCCGCGTGGAGTTCGCCGGCGCCGCCGCGATCCTCAATGTGGAGCTCAACTCCTATTCCATGTACGCCGTGGGGAGCAACACCCGCTTCGAGTACAACCAGGCGATCCGCGGCCTCGATGACATGTTCGAGTGGTTCGGCGGGACCGTCGACGGGCGCTACCTTGTCTCGTACGAGTCGGGCGATGACCACTTCGACATGGCCGAGGGGTACCGCGGCCGCCTGCAGTACCTGATCGCGCTTCAGACTGGTCCGCGCGTCTCGCCGCGCGCCGGGAACCCGGGCGCGCTCTCCGCTGAGCAGAACGGCTTCGAGATCGACGGCTGCGGCTCGGCGTCCGGCACCTGCGCCATCGGCTTCAGCTCCGAGCCGTACACGATGCCGGTCGTGGCGAACTTCACGATCGTAGGCCCTGGCGCCGGCGTGCTGCCGGTCCGTTCGGGGGGTGACGGTGGCGTCGGGATGCTCCTCCGCCGCGGCACCGGTGGCACCTGGATGAACGGCGTCGTCGCGCGCTGGCCGGAGTCGGGGCTCTCGATGTTCGACTCCACCGCGACCTTCGCGCGCTTCGCCGCCGACTCGCTCGACGTGTTCAACACCTTGCTCGCCAACAACAGCCGGGCCTTCGACGTCGCGGGCGCGACGAACCGCTTCGGCACGGAGGACAAGTTCACCGGGGCGAACCTCACGACCTCGACGGCCGCCGCCCACCTCCTCTTCACCAGCATCCCCGACTCCTCGGTGGCGATCGCCAACGGCGCCACCCTCGACTGGCGCCCGGCCACTGGGTCGGCGCTCCGCTCCGGCGGCACCGGGACCACGCTCCCCGGGAAGACCGGGACGCGCGTCGGCAGCTTCTTCGGTGGCTCGCTGGCGGGAACGATTTTCCTCGGCGCGATCGCGCCCGATGCGGCCACCCCGTGGTACGCGGGCTGGACGGCGTACTTCCGCAACTGATTGATCAACGGCCGGACCGCGGGGGGCAGCGTCGCATGGCGGCGCTGCCCCCCGCACCACATTATTGACCTCGAGTCACCATGCGCTCCCTTCTTCCCGCTCTCTTTCTCTCTATCATCGCGTGCGGCCGTGGGGATGACCGCACGGCCGATGCACGCGAGCCGATCCCGCCGGGCATCGATCCCGCGATGGTCGAATGGCGCTCCGATGGGGTCCTGATCCCTTCGCCAGATTCGCTCCGCAAGACGCCGGGCTACATCATCGATTCGATCCTCCCGCCAGACGAAGCGCTCCGTCGTCTCCAGCAGGAGGTCACCGACCCCATCCCGACGCGTCTGACCGGCGGCGCCGATTCCCGGTCAGCGTTGATCCGAGCGTACTGGGACGCCTTGCAGGGTACCGACACCACCCGGATCCGCACTCTGGTCCTCTCCAAGGCGGAGTTCGCCTATCTCTACTTCCCCGAGAGCGCGCCCTTCGCGAGCGGGATGCAGCCGGTGCCCGCCTGGGCCCTCTATGAGGCCCAGTCGGGGCGCGGCCTCACCGCCGCGTCGAGTCGAGCGCGTGAGGCCGCCGCCGGCCGTGCGGTGCTCCGCGACGTCACCTGCCGCGCGGGCGGGCGCACGGAGGGGACGAGTGAGACCAGCGGCCCCTGCGCCGTCGTGCTGCGATGGCCAGACCAGCGCATCGATACCCTCTGGATCGTCTCGACCGTCATCCGACGCGACGGGCGCTACAAGCTGCTCGGGCTCGACAACGCGCTGTGAGCCACCCGACTCGCCTCCCCTCGGACGCCTCGCGTGATCCCGCAGCGGTCGGCCAGCGCATCGCTGCGATCGACATCGGCTCGAACTCGATCCGACAGCTGATCGCTGACGTCACGCCGCGCGGGGAGATCCGCGTCGTCGACGAGTTGAAGGCCGCCCCACGGCTCGGCCATGGGCTGAGCCACACGGGGATGCTCGGCGAATCGAACATGGATGAGGCGATCGCGACCCTCACCCGCATGGCGACCCTCGCGAAGCAGCTTGATGCCTCACGCATCGAGGTCGTCGCGACCTCGGCGGTGCGTGACGCATCCAACGGCGCCGCCTTCCTCGCGCGCGTGCGACGGGAGACGGGGCTCCGCTGCCGCATCCTGCGCGGCGACGAGGAGGCGCACCTGGCCTTCCGCTCGGCCCTCGCGCATTTCGAACTCGGACGCGGGCGCAGCGTCGTGATGGACATCGGCGGTGGGTCGCTCGAACTCGCCCTCGCCGCCGAGGGCTTGGTGGAGCGGCTCGTCTCCTTCCCCTTCGGCGCGATCCGACTGACGGAGCGCTACCTCACCGGCCATTCCGGTCCCAAAGGGGTCCGCAAGCTGCGAAAGGCGGTGCGCAAGGAGATCAAGAAGGCGCTCCCGCTCCGCGACTGGCGCGGCGCCGAGGTGATCGGCTCAGGCGGGACCTTCACGAACCTCGCGGGGATGTACCTGGCACGCAAATGGGTGAAGGTGCGGAGCGTGCATGGCACACGTGTCCCGCGGCAGGAGGTGGAGCATCTCTTGGAACAGCTCTCGACGATGTCGGTCGAGGAGCGACTGGCCGTGCCGGGACTGAACGCGGGGCGTGCCGACCTGATCGTCGCGGGACTCGCCGTGGCCGCCGAGGTCCTCGCCCGCGTCGAACCGCGGGAGCTCCTCACCTCGGCGTACGGGATCCGTGAAGGGCTCCTGCTCGAAAGCGCGCGCATCACGCCGACGATCGCCGACCCCGGCGAGGCGCGCGAGCGGTCGATCATCGCCTTCGCCGAGCGGTGTCACTACGAGGCCCCGCATGCGGAGCAGGTGCGGCGGCTCGCACTCCAGCTGTTCGATGCCATGGGCGCGCGGATCGGGTGCGAGCCGGAGGACCGGCAGCTCCTCGCCGATGCCGCCCTGCTGCATGACGTGGGCTACCACATCAACTATGTGGCGCACCACAAGCACTCGTACCACCTGATCCTCCACGCCGATCTTCTCGGGATCACGCCGACCGATCAGGTGGTGATCGCCCAGGTGGCGCGCTATCACCGCGGGAAACGTCCACGCCGAGAGCATGAGGCCTGGTCCGCGTTGGATCGCGCGAGCCGTGAGCGCGTGGTGCGCCTCTCCGCGTTGCTGCGGCTGGCCGACGGCCTCGACCGCGGGCACTCGAGTGCGATCGAGCGCGTGAAGGTGCGGTGGCTCGACCGAGCGGTGCGCATCACCCTCGTGCCGCGGCGCGCGAGCGATCCCCTGCGTCTCGAATCGTGGGGGGGTGCCAGGAAGGCGGGGCTCCTCGAGGAGGTCGCTGGCCTGCCGATCGAGGTGGTGGCGCCGAACGGTGCGGTGGTCCGCGCCGACGACTGACCTGATGGTCAGTAGTTGAACTGCGCCTGCAAGCGGAAGAGCTGCCCTGCCTGTCGGTTGCTCGGACGGAGCTTGTCTTCGAAACGCCGATCGCCGTGGTACCACTCAGCGACGAGTTCGAATGCCGGATTCGGCTGCCATTCGACACCGACTTCGACGTCGTTCACCGAGTGGCTGCGCGCATCACGTTCATGCTTCTTCCCGCCTTCATATACTTGCCAGCGCGAGAAGGGGATGACGACCTGGCCGTTGCGACGGATGAGATAACCCGCGGTCACGAAGCCCCCATGCAGCCGCCGCGTCTCGATGCTATCCCGCTGCGGATGGTACTCCGGCCCCACGCCGACATTGTATTCGGCGAGGAGTCCAAAGGGCTTCGGGGCGATGGCCAAAGTCGCCAGCACGCGCTGATCCGCATAGTTCCAATCCGAGCGCCCTTTCACGCCGGTCGTCCGTTGATCGGCGGTCACCACATAGCGTCCACTGTAGGCGGCCACCGACGGCTCGATGATCTGGGTCCCGACAGCGAAGGGATAGGAGAGCCGCGCGACCACGTGCAGATCGTTGTTCGCCTCGGCTCGATTGGCGGTCTGGCCATTGAAGGCGCCGATGGCGAAGACGCCGTAGTCCCCGCTTCCCTTGAGGCCGTCGTTCACGAGCGTGTTGAAGCGGTCGCGGATCGGCTTCGGTGCCCACATGAAGAAGACGCCAAGGTCACGCTCGTTGGCGTTCGCGCTGTTGGTGGCATCGGCACGGTCGAGTGGTAGGCGATTCGAGCTGCTCTGCAAGTTCTCAAAGCTGTACGGGACCTTGCTCTGCCCGATGCGAAGGCGGAACTCGTTCGACGCGTCGATACCGACATCGGCGTACCAATCCCGCAGCTGACCCACGTGACCGGTGGCACCAGCGGTGCTGGCGAAATCGGGTTGGAGATAGATGGCGACCCGAGGATGGATCTGCCCCTGAATGATCACGCGCGCCCGACGGATGAAGAATCCCCCGTTGTCCCCCCAGCTTCGATCACACTGCTCGCATTGGAGCGCGGGGTTCGACTCGAACAGACGATTGAAGCGGATCTGGCCATACCCACGGATACGGAACTTCTCGTACCAGGCAGCGGCGGGCGGCTTAGGGGCCACCGGCCCGTCAGGTGACGATTGCGCCAGTAGGGTGGCCGGTCCCCCGGTCAGGACCGCCGCGAGGACGAGGAACGGCCGACGGAAACGCATCGCATGGAGGTTATCACCCTCCGGAGAGCGATGACACCCCTAGGCCCCACGGGGACCGCATCAGGGTCTGATGGGTCGCACGCTCACCCGGGCCATCCGGACGTCGCTGCAGGTAACCCCCGGACGGTGCGAGCTCCCACGCGGAACGATCGTCCGCCAAGCAGATCTCGAGGACGGTACGCAGCTGGGCCTGATGGGAGGCGGACTGGACCGGCGTCACCACCTCCACCCGTCGATCGAGGTTCCGCGGCATCCAATCCGCCGACCCGATGTAGAACTCCGGCGCGCCACCGTTCTCGAACATCCAGATCCGCGAATGCTCGAGGAACCGTCCGATCACGCTGATGACACGGATCCGCTCCGACAGTTCGGGGACCCCAGGCCTGAGACAACAGATGCCCCGCACGATCAGGTCGATGGTGACCCCTGCCGCCGAGGCCGCATAGAGCGCATCGATCACCTCCTGGTCCACCACCGCGTTCATCTTGGCGACGATGCGCGCGGGACGGCCGGCCTGGGCATGTGTGGTTTCACGCGCGATGAGGGCGAGGATCCCAGACCGGAGCCCCTGCGGGGCGACGAGCAGGCGCCGATAGGACGAGAAGCGTGAGTACCCGGTGAGCAGGTTGAAGAGGTCGCTCACATCGGCGCCGATCGCCTCATCGGCGGTGAAGAGCCCCACATCGGTATAGGTCCGCGCGGTGCGCGAGTTGTAATTCCCCGTCCCGATATGCACGAACCGCCGGATCCCGTCGGCCTCGCGTCGGACCACGAGCGTCGTCTTGCTGTGCGTCTTGAGCCCCGGGACGCCGTAGACCACATGCACGCCGAACGACTCAAGGGTGCGCGCCCAGGCAATGTTGTTCACCTCATCGAACCGTGCCTGCAGCTCGACGAGCACCACGACCTGCTTCCCGCGCTGCGCCGCCTCGGTGAGCGCCCGCACGATCGTCCCGTCACCGGAGGTGCGATAGAGCGTCATCTTGATCGCGAGGACCTGCTCGTCCCGTGCCGCCGCGTCGATGAAGGCCACCACCGAGGCGGTGAAGGACTCATACGGGTGATGCACGAGGAGGTCGTGCTCCCGGATCACCTCGAAGATCGACCGGGCGGGATCCCGCAACGCCGATGGCACCTGCGGCGTGAACGGCGGATCGCGATGCTCCGAGATCTCCAGTGCGGCGATCGCGTGCAGATCCGCCATGTCGAGCAAGGGCCCCGTCTCGTGCACCTCCTGCATGGTGAGCGGGACCATCGCCGGCTCCTCGCTCTCCTGCAACTCCTCGAGGAGGCGCTCGCGCAGATGCACCGGCATCGCGGGCTCGACCTCCACGCGAACGACCTCGCCAAAGCGTCGCTGGAAGAGCTGCTCCTCGATCGAGGCGAGGAGATCCTCCGGCTCCTCCTCGGGCGAGATCTCGAGGTCGGAGTAGCGCGTCAACCGGAACCCATGCGCGCCGAGGACCTGCATCCCGGGGAAGAGCGCATCGAGCCGCGCTCGGATCAGCGCCTCGAGCGGGATGAAGGTGTTCGGCTTCCCCGTCGGTACCCAGCGCGGAAGGGTCTTCGGGACCTTCACACGCGCGAAGTGGATCTGTCCATCCTCAGGATCGCGCAGTTCCACCGCGAGACTGAGGGAGAGATTCGAGATATACGGGAAGGGGTGACCAGGATCGACGGCGAGCGGCGTCAGGACAGGATAGACCTGCGTGTCGAAGTACTGATCGACGCGGGCGCGCTCTCCCGCATCGAGCGCCTCCCCCTCGGCGATCGTCACCCCGATCGACCGCAGCTGCGGGATCAACTCCTCATGGAGGGTCCGACGCGCACGCGCGAGCATCCGGCGGACCGCCTCGTCGATCGCGGCGAGCTGCTCGGCGGGGCTCCGCCCCTCGGCGTCCAGCTGCTGGACCCCCGCGGAGCGCTGCCGACGGAGCCCCGCCACGCGGACCATGTAGAACTCATCGAGATTCGACGCGAAGATCGCGAGGAACTTCACCCGCTCGAGGAGCGGGGTCCTGACGTCCTCCGCCTCGTGCAGGACCCGCGCATTGAACGCGAGCCAGGAGAGCTCCCGATTGAGGTACCGCGAGGGCCGCGCCGGCGCCGCGGACATCGTCACGCCGCTCAGCCGCGGATCGCGGCGACCACCAGGTAGGAGAGCGCGGCGACGAGCGCCGAGGCGGGGATCGTGATCACCCAGGCCCAGATCATCTGGCTCGCGACGCCCCAGCGGACGGCGGAGAGCCGCGTCGTCGCGCCGACGCCGACGATCGCACCGGAGATGGTGTGGGTGGTGCTCACTGGGATCCCGAGCGCCGTGGCGAGGAAGATCGCGCTCGCCCCACCAGTCTCGGCGCAGAAGCCACCCAGTGGGCGGAGCTTGGTGACGCGCGAGCCCAAGGTGTGGACGATGCGCCAGCCGCCCATGAGGGTGCCCATCGCGATCGCGAAGTGCGCCCCGAACTTGATCCAGAAGGGGATCTCCTCACCCGACGTGAGATAGAAGTGCCGGAGGAATCCCGTCTCGTTGGCGAAGTGCGCCTGCCCTGCGACCAAGAGGGAGACGATGATCCCCATCGTCTTCTGCGCATCGTTGGCGCCGTGCGAGAGGGAGAAGAGGGCGGAGCTCGTGATCTGCATCCCGCGGAGGAGCGGGTCAACCGTGGCGGGGCGCGCCTTTCTGAACGCCCAGGTGGAGAGGACCATGAGCGTCCACCCCGCCGCCATCCCGACCATCGGCGAGACGACGATGAAGATCAGCGTCTTGGTCCACCCCGAGGCGATGATCGCGCTGAACCCCGCCTTGGTGACGGCCGCCCCGGCGTACCCGCCGATGAGCGCGTGCGAGGAGCTGGAGGGGATCCCGTACCACCAGGTGATCAGGTTCCAGGTGATCGCCCCGATCAGGCCGGCGAGGATCACATCGGGGTTCACGATCGCGATGTCGATCATCCCCTTCCCGATCGTCTTCGCGACGCTCGTATCGAAGAGGAAGAGGGCGATGAAGTTGAAGGTCGCCGCCCAGACGACGGCGGTGAACGGGCTCAGCACCCGCGTCCCCACGATCGTGGCGATCGAGTTCGCCGAGTCGTGGAACCCGTTGATGTAGTCGAAGATGAACGCGACCAGGACGATCGCGAGGATGTACCAGACCACGGTCAGGAGTTCTTGAGGGAGATGCTCTCGAGCACGTTCGCGACATCCTCGCACTCATCGACGGCGTGCTCGAGGTTGTCGAGGATCTCCTTCCACTTGATCACCTCGAGGGGATCGGGACGCCCCGTGAAGAGCTCGGCGATCGCCTGCGAGTAGATCGTATCGGCCTCCTCCTCGAGCTCCTTCACGCGGCGGGCCACGCGGTGGACCTCGGCGGGCTTCCGGATGTGCTTCACCCCATCGGTGATCGTCGACGCCGCGGCCCGGAGGACGCGCGTGAGTTCGCTGGCCGCCGCGCGGGGCTCGGTGATCTGATACATCGTGACGCGGCGCGCCGTGCCATCGATCAGATCGACGACGTTGTCGAGCCGATTCGTGAGGAGATGGATGTCCTCACGGTCGAGCGGGGTCACGAAGCTCCGGTCGATGCGCTGCAGCACCTCATACGTGAGAGCGTCGGCGGCATGCTCCTCGGTCTTGATCCGCGCGGTGAGCTCCTCGCGGCGGGTCGGGTCGGCGAAGAGGGCTTGGAGCTGCTCGGCGGCGGCGTTGAGATGGCCGGAGAGCTGATCGAAGAGGGTGAAGAACCCCTCATCCTTCGGTAGGAAGCGCACGTGGTGCTCGGCTGGGGTCGACTGTCGGCGCTCGCCATCACCTGAGCGCGGGCGCATCGGTAACGCGGAGGAAAGTTAGCCGTCACCGGGAAAGGGCGCCAAACCGACGCCCCCTCTTTGTAACAGAACTGTTACACGGTGCGTCCCCCGTCCTACGCGTGCAGGGCGCGCCGCTCCCGCTCACGGTCCGGGCGCACGAAGAGCCGGACCAGCAACACCCCCGCAAGGAATCCCCCCGCGTGCGCCCAGACCGCGACCCCACCGGCCAGATCCCCGACCCCGACCAGCTGCGGGAGCCCCGCGATCACCTGCCAGGCGAACCACCAGAGGAGGACCCCCCAGGCGGGGAGTGGGATGACGCGGATGAAGATCCCGAAGAAGAAGAGCATGCGAACGGGGACCTTCGGGTAGAGGACGAGATACGCCCCCATGACCCCAGAGATCGCCCCCGAGGCCCCGACGGTCGGGAGGATCGAGCCGGGATCGACCGCGACGTGCGCCGCTGCGGCGGCGAGCCCACAGAGGAGATAGAAAACCAAGAACCGCCCCGCCCCCATCAGGTCCTCGACGTTGTTCCCGAAGACCCAGAGGAAGAGGGCATTTTCGAGGATGTGCCCCCACCCGCCGTGGAGGAACATCGAGAGAAGCGGGGTCAGTCGATTGACCGGTTCGGCGTCGACCGTACACACCAGGTTCGAGGTGATCGCGACACCCGACCCTATCTGGGCCCGCCCCGTAAGCTCCCCCGGCACCATCCCCAGGTTGCAGACACTCCGAACCAACTGGTCGGTGAACCCGCCCCCCTGCACCACGACCCAGACCACCCCGAGCGCGATCAGGATCAGGACGGTCATCACCGGGGGATGCGCGGTCGGATTGTCGTCACTCAGTGGGATCATGGCACCTCCATGCCACGCTGGCCGCCGAAACCCAGTCGAATCCTGCCGTTTCGGCGCATTTCGCTGGCCCCGCCTTTGCCATTCATCTGACCGGACGCCGGCGGAGGCGACCGCCCCCGCCCCGAGTATCTCACACACACACGAATATTCCACTGAGGACCACATGGCAGACAAGGTGATCGGTATCGACCTCGGCACGACCAACTCGGTCGTCGCCGTCATGGAAGGGGGCGACCCCGTCGTCATCCCCAACGCCGAAGGGGGTCGGACCACGCCCTCGGTGGTCGGCTTCAGCAAGGACGGCGAGCGCCTCGTCGGGCAGATCGCGAAGCGCCAGGCCGTGACCAACCCGCAGAACACCGTCTTCTCGATCAAGCGGTTCATGGGCGGGAAGATGTCCGAGGTGCAGACCGAGACCTCGCGCGTCCCGTACAAGGTCGTGAAGGGGCAGAACGATCTCGCCGCCGTCGAGGTGCAGGGGAAGACGTACACCCCGCCCGAGGTCTCGGCGATGATCCTGCAGAAGATGAAGCAGACCGCCGAGGACTACCTCGGTCACGCGGTGACGAAGGCGGTCATCACGGTGCCGGCCTACTTCAATGACTCGCAGCGCCAGGCCACCAAGGACGCCGGCAAGATCGCCGGCCTCGAGGTGCTCCGTATCGTCAACGAGCCCACCGCGGCCGCGCTCGCCTACGGCCTCGACAAGGTGAAGACGAAGGACGAGAAGGTCGCGGTCTTCGACCTGGGCGGCGGCACCTACGACATCTCGGTCCTCGAGCTCTATGAGGTCGAGGGGACGCGTCAGTTCGAGGTGAAGTCGACGAACGGCGACACCCATCTCGGTGGTGATGACTTCGACCAGAAGGTGATCGACTGGCTCGTCGCGGAGTTCAAGAAGGATCAGGCGATCGACCTCTCCAAGGACCCGATGGCGCTCCAGCGCCTGAAGGAGGCCGCGGAGAAGGCGAAGATCGAGCTCTCCGGCACGACCTCGACCGACATCAACCTGCCGTTCATCACGGCGGATCAAACGGGGCCGAAGCACCTCAACTACACGCTCACGCGGGCCAAGTTCGAGCAGCTCGTCGACGACCTCGTGCAGCGCACGATCCTGCCGATGCAGAAGGCGCTCAAGGATGCGGGGCTCTCCCCGTCCGACATCGATGAGGTGATCCTCGTCGGTGGGTCGACGCGCATGCCGCGGATCCAGGAGATCGTGAAGGAGTTCTTCAAGAAGGAGCCGAACAAGGGCGTGAACCCGGATGAGGTCGTGGCGGTCGGCGCGGCGATCCAGGGCGCGGTCCTCACCGGCGAGCAGAAGGACGTCCTCCTCCTCGACGTGACGCCGCTCTCGCTCGGCATCGAGACGCTGGGCGGGGTCTCGACGGTCCTCATCCCGCGGAACACGACGATCCCGACGAAGAAGTCGGAGACCTTCTCCACCGCGGACGACAACCAGACGACGGTCGAGATCCATGTGCTGCAGGGGGAGCGCGAGCTCGCGCTGCACAACAAGACGATCGGCAAGTTCCAGCTGACGGGGATCCCGCCGGCCCCGCGCGGCACGCCGCAGGTCGAGGTCACCTTCGACATCGACGCCAACGGCATCCTGCACGTGACGGCGAAGGACAAGACCACCGGGAAGGAGCAGAAGATCCGGATCGAGGCCTCGAGTGGGCTCTCGGACGCCGAGATCGACCGGATGGTGAAGGACGCGGAGGCGAACGCGACCGAGGACAAGAAGCGCCGGGAGGAGATCGAGACCCGGAACCGCCTCGACTCGCTCGCCTTCCAGGTGGAGAAGGAGTCGAAGGACTGGGCCGACAAGCTCCCGGCCGAGGTGAAGGCGCGCCTCGAGGCGGCGGTGGAGCGGGCGCGGAAGGCGCACCGCGGTGAGGACATGGCGGAGGTGAACGCCGCGCTGACCGAACTCTCCGAGGCCTTCTCGGCGGCGGGTCAGGCGATCTACGCCGCGCAGCCGGCGGCTGGGGCGGAAGGCGCTGAGGGTGGCGCCACCCCGCCCAAGGATGACGTCGTCGAGGCGGACTACGAGATCGTCGACGACAAGAAGTAGGACCGGGAACCTCAGGTCCCCCGAGGCAGTATGCTTCGGGGGACCGCGTCCATTCACCGAACGATTCACCGACCGATAACTTCCGTGATCTCACGTACGAAACTCGTCTCGCTCGCCGTCCTCGCCTTCGCGGGCGGCATCTTCTTCGCCTCGTCCATGGAATGGACGGAGCGCCTCTTCGCACAGGGGGGCGCTCGCCCGCGCGCGGAGCAGGTCCAAACCCTCGCGGATGCGAGCAATGCCTTCGTCTCGATCTCCGAGGCCCTCACGCCCGCGGTCGTCTCCGTGCAAGCGGAGCGGATCACCCGCGGGAACGCGCGGCGCCAGATGCCCCCGGGCGTCCCGCCGGGCTTCGAGGAGTTCTTCCGCCAGTTCGAGGCCCCGCCGTCGCAGCCACGGACGCAGGAGTCGAGCGGCTCCGGCTTTCTCGTCTCGAAGGACGGGTACATCCTCACGAACAATCACGTGGTCGAGGGGGCCGATCAGGTGAAGGTCGCGATGCAGGATCGCCGCGTCTTCGACGCGAAGATCATCGGCCGCGACCCGACCACCGATGTGGCGGTCCTCAAGATCGAGGGCAGGAATCTCACCGCGGTGACCTTCGGGGACGACGCCGGCCTCCGTGTGGGGGAGTGGGTCCTCGCGATCGGGAACCCGCTCGGCCTCGACTTCACCGTGACCGCCGGGATCGTCAGCGCCAAGGGGCGTGGGCTCAATGGGCTGCAGCGCACACAGTACGACATCAGCGACATGATTCAGACCGATGCCGCGATCAATCCCGGTAATTCGGGGGGACCGCTCGTGAATGCCCGCGGCGAGGTGGTGGGGATCAACTCCGCGATCGCGAGCCAGACCGGTTTCTACTCGGGGTACGGCTTCGCGATCCCGATCACCCTCGCCAAGCAGGTGATGGATGACCTGATCCAGCATGGCGAGGTGCGCCGTGCGATGATCGGGGTGGCAATCAATGAGGTGACGCCGGAGGACGCGGCGGTGGCCGGCCTCTCGGAGATCGCCGGGGTGAAGGTCGGCGGGTTCTCCGGTGAGGACTCGCCAGCGATGAAGGCGGGGATCGAGCCTGGGGACGTGATCGTCAAGGCGGACGGCAAATCCGTCGACCGCGTGAGCGCGCTCCAGCGCGTGATCCGCGCGAAGAAGCCGGGGGACGTGGTCCCCGTCGAGGTGATGCGCTACGGAACCAAGAAGAACTTCCAGATCCGCCTCGGCGCCGCGCCGAAGGACAATGGGGTGGTCGCCGATGCCGGGGCTGCGCCGGCCGCGGGGACGAGTTTGAGCAACGCGCGTCTTGGCTTGAGCGTGGAAGCGCTCTCGAGCGAGATGGTCCAGGGGCTGCGGATCCCCGAGGCATATCGCGGGGCGCGGGTCTCGGAGATCGAAGCGGGGGGGCCCGCCGAGGGACGCCTCGCGGTCGGCGATGTCATCGCCGAGGTGCTGCCGGCGAAGAAGAAGATCAGCACGCCGAGCGATGTCTATCGGGCGCTGGAGGGGATCAAAGGGGGCGCGTATGTGAGCTTCCTGATCTACCGCCCGGTGCGCGGTGGGACGGGGAGCACCACCGTGGTGAACCTCCGGGTCCGCGACGGGAAGTAAGGGTCCGACAGCCGTCGATACGACCCGGGGTCCTCGTTCGAGGGTCCCGGGTCGTATCTTTGGGTGGTCCGGCGGCGGGAGTGGCGAAATTGGTAGACGCGCAGGACTTAGGATCCTGTGCCGCAAGGCGTGTGGGTTCGAGTCCCACCTCTCGCATGGTCGGCAACCTTTCGGGTGAGGGAGAGCGTTAAGGACAGATGCGAATCATCGTCATCGGCAGCGGGTTCGGCGGGCTCAGCGCCGCCATCCGTCTTCGGGCGCAGGGCCATGAGGTCACCGTCGTCGAGCAGCGGGACAAGCCCGGCGGCCGTGCCTATGTGTATCAACAGGACGGCTTCTCCTTCGATGGCGGGCCGACGATCATCACGGCCCCGTGGCTCTTCGATGAGCTCTTCGCCGCGGCGGGAAAGCAGGTCGCGGACTATGTGCAGATCGTGCCGATCGATCCGTTCTACCAGATCCGGTTCGAGGACGGGACGGTCTTCCGCTACAACGGCGATACCAACGCGATCATCGAGCAGATCCAGAAGCTCAACCCCGACGATGTGCGCGGGTATCGCGCCTTCCTCAAGCAGAGTGAGCGGGTCTTCGGCGCGGGGATGTCGCTCATCGACAAGCCCTTCACGACGCTGATGGATATGGTGAAGGTCCTCCCCGATCTCATCCGGCTCCGTGCCGATCGCTCGGTGGCGGGGCTCACCAATCGGCACATCCGCGATGAGCGGTTGCGGCAGGTCTTCTCCTTCCACCCCTTGCTCGTCGGGGGGAATCCCTTCGAGACGACGTCGATCTACACCCTGATCCACCACCTCGAGAAGACGTGGGGGGTCTGGTTCGCGATGGGGGGGACGGGGAAGCTCGTCGAGGCCTTCGTGCGCTGCCTGCAGGACATCGGCGGT